>Ga0163144_10017228_pt1 | contig 14726 bp, 14 predicted proteins | sample OliLak19BULKMAT1_FD_123175 | JGI IMG/M metagenome (GOLD analysis project Ga0163144, IMG submission 123175) | Freshwater microbial mat bacterial communities from Lake Vanda, McMurdo Dry Valleys, Antarctica - Oligotrophic Lake LV.19.BULKMAT1 | ecosystem: Environmental > Aquatic > Freshwater >... | reverse complement strand
CCGATTGAGTTTATTTGTGAGCTAAGCGAAACAAATAAGCCAATTGGGGTACTGGTCGTGTAACGACCGCTATCCCTTGAAGGCGCACTCGAGCAAAACAAAACCACATACCTTTGAATAAAGGTATGTGGTTTTGTTTTAGCACGTGACCTGCGTCACGTGCGGGCTCGAGTGCGAGACGGAGACATGTCGCTCTGCGACAGTCGAGTCGGGGTCGCGAACACTTAGTAGATTATGAACGTAGTGAAATAATATACTTAGTGATTTGTGACACACAAATTTTAATATAACTCGTGACCACTAATGCAGAGAAAGAAGTTTTTTGATAAAGTATAGATATGACACAACTCCAACTCCCAGACTTAGAAAAGTTCATCTGCTTACTCCACCAAGTGCAACGAACAAAACGAATGGCTTTCCGACCTGGTGAGACTGAGAAAAGCAACACGGCCGAACATACTTTTGAATTAACTCTCATGTGTTGGTATATCGCTCAAGTTGAAAACCTCAATCTCAATCATGAAAAAATTCTCAAATATGCTTTAGCTCACGACATAATTGAAGCATACTCCGGCGATACACCAGCCTATGATATAGAGGGACAGAAAACAAAAGTTGTTCGTGAACACGCAGCTTTAGAAAAAATAAGGTCTGAATATCTTGAATTTCCCGAGCTAATTTCCATCATAGAGGAGTACGAATCAAAATCTACACCAGAGAGTTTATTTGTCTATGCAACAGACAAGATTTTAGATCCGCTAGGTGCAAGTTGTGATACCGATGTCTCACATTTTAAACAAGGTAATGTTACGTATCAAGAAATGAGAACCTACAAGGATTCAAAAATTGACCGACATAGTACAATCAAAAAATATTGGGAGATGCTTTGCATAAAGCTTGAACAGAATCTGGATTTTTATTTTGCTAATAAGAAGGAGTAGCTACTTAAAACCTCTTCGGCCACAACCGCCTCGTATGCCGCAGCGACACAATCTCAATTTTATCTTCTGCCACGCGATATACTAAAATATAAGAAGCGTGTACCACAAATTCACGAGTGCCCGATATCCGACCTTGTCTCCCAATATATGGGGTTTCTGTAATTTTTGTTTCGACCACTGAAAATATTCGTTGGTATAATTTAGTAGCTGCCGATTTATTGCTCTCGGCAATAGTCTCAATAATTGTCGCCAAATCGCGTGTTGCCCTTGGTGTCCAAGTTATACGCATACTTATTTTACATTAGGGAATGGGAGTGGTTTATCAGTTGTAAGTGACGCTACATATTTCACAACCTCATCATGATCAATCAGCTCACCTCGATCCGCTTCAGCAATCCCCACCTCGACGTCGCGGATGAATTCTTCTTCCTCAGCTAAGTAGCGCTCGACCGCCTCATTCGTTAAGAACGACTTACTCCGGCGGGTAAGTCCGGATAGAATACCAAGTCGCGCTTTTACTTCAGGCGAAGTATGGAAGGTGACTGTCGCTCGATTTACAGCAGAATCTTTAATGGAATGATTCATATGTGTACATCATAACACAGATTAATAAAAATAATCTAACCTCTATTTTAGCTTCGCTTTATTTTACAGTACTACTCATTTTCTAAATAATCGCGAAATCTATTTTTTAAAGCATCAATTACTGCTTCGTCTTCAAAAAAGTTTTTTATATCAAACAGTTGCCAGGCTTGGCCTTCGGTCAAATGAATACCTTTAATCTCTAAAAGAGACATTTTTGCTACCATAAAATAAGCTTTTTGGTTTGGATCTTTTTGGGCTGGATACAACTTTTCCCACACAAAAGCTTCTGGTTTTAGAACAATACCAAACTCTTCTTCAGTCTCTCTAATGGCACACTCTGGTGGTGTTTCAGTTCCTTCCCGAACACCACCTGGAAAATCCCACCGGTTAGCATTAAACAGGCCGGGTTTGTTGTCCCGTAAATGCATAAGTAATTTACCCTCAACAATTATTGCTACTTTAACGCCGTGAAAATCCAAATAATTTTACCCCCTAAGCACCCACTCCTCGAGCCCCATATCAATGTCTCGTACTCCCCCATGGCCATCGTGGTAGACCGCGAGCAGTCGGTGGGACAGGGCTTCTAGTTCACCGGCCTTAAAGTTTGTAAGAGCCCGCTTGGCTTTGTTGTAGGGAAAGTCTTTCATCCCAGCTTCGGCGGCACTGTCGGTCAGCGCCGCGAGGCGCAGCGTTTTAAGTTGCCACCACAGAGTACCAATAATTTCCTCAGCAGCAAGACCTTCCGCTTTGGCCTTCGTGAGCAGCAACCAGAGCGTTTTTTTATCTCGGCTACTGACGGCGTCAGCCATTTTAAAAACATCAAAACTCGAGCCGGTGGGGGCAGCGGCGAATTCTTCAATCATACTCGTTGCTGCCTGCCACTTTTTTTTCTCGGGAGCAAGCATACTGGTCTCCATCACTATGATGGTATTGATACTAGCGGCCAGGTCTGGTAAAGACTTTAGGAACTCCAGATAGAAGTCCGAATTTTCCGACGGGGTGTCCACTAGGAAGGCACTGGCTTCACCAAATAGTGAAGCCGCCGAGGTCATTTGTGCCACCGCCCCAGCAGTTAAAGCCAAGGCTTCAAACCGATCAAGGCGCGCACCGGTCGCTCCGCTGGTTTCAAACGCTGCCAAGGCAGCCTGCCTGACCGCAATCGTATCGGAGCCAAAGTAGAGTTGAAGCATATAAATGTATTGTAGCAAAAATCTGCCCTGATAGGTGTGCCTGAGCGCTCCTATTGCTACGGAGTGTCTTTCATTCGCTTTACCACCTTCGCTTTTTGAAGGCCAGGACCTAACCGACCCACGGTACCAGCTCGCCCCAATTAGCGCCGGTCGCCACCTCGACCTTTAAGGGTACCCCGTGAGTTTCTCGGCCATTCATCACCCCCTCCATGAGGGCCACTAACTGAGGAATAATTTGTGACAGCTCGCTGTCTTTAATTTCAAAAACCAATTCATCATGAACCTGTAGTAACATCCGCACCCTACCTGATAGCTGTTTGTCCACCAGGTGTCGATAGACGTGGATCATAGCCAGCCGCATCAAATCGGCAGCGGTACCTTGTACAGGAGCATTAATAGCCATCCGCTCCGCCATCGCTTTGATAAACGGTGCCCCGGAAGTAATCCCCGGAAAGTGACGCCGACGACCAAAAAGCGTCTGCGTATAGCCATGTTGGCGAGCAAACTCTTTGGTAGCTTCGAGATACTCGGCCAAGCGGGTGAAGGTATTGAAATAGGCGTTGAGAAATTCTTGGGCTTCTTCGCGAGAGGTTCCCTCACCGAGATTATTACGCAGCGCGTTCACTCCCATACCGTAGAGAATGCCGAAGTTAATCACCTTGGCTTTGCGGCGCATGTCTTTAGTCACCTCCGCGGGGACTACCCCAAAGACGCGGACGGCTACTCCGGTATGAACATCTTCACCGCGCTTAAAAATCTCAACCAGCTTCGCATCACCAGATAGTATCGCCGCTACCCGCAACTCAATTTGTGAATAGTCAATCGAGACCAGCGTGTAGCCTGGAGCGGCGACAAAGGCTCGCCTAATAGCGCGACTCTCCTGCGTCCGCACTGGAATATTTTGTAACCCGGGATTTTGCGAGGCCATCCGGCCAGTAGCCGCTCCGGTCTGGATAAAGGTAGTGTGGATTCGACCATCACTCGCCACGTAGGTCGGTAAATTATCGATATAGGTTGAGACCAGTTTTTGCAGCTCGCGGTAGCGCATGATATCCGGAATAATCGGATGCAGGTCGCGCATCTTCTCGAGCTCGGACTCTTTGGTGGAGCGGGCACCACCGGCAGTTTTCTTTTGTTGCTTGGGCTTCAGACCTAGACGATCAAAGAGTACTTCACCCAGCTGCTTGGGAGAATTGAGATTAAACGTGGTGCCGGCTGCTTCGTAAATCCGGTCAGCGAGAAGGTCAAGCTCGGTGTGCATTGTCACCGAGATAGTTGCCAGGTAGGCACTATCAAGGGTGATGCCCTGCTCGTGCATGTAAGTCAGGACCGGAATGAGTGGCGCTTCAATATCGGTAAAAATCGATAACGTCTCCTCACGCTCTAAGGCGTCGTGTAGCTTGGTGGTAATCACCGTCCAGTCGGTGGTACCCAGGTACGCGCGTCCGTAATCGATAATATCTTCAAAAGAAGCATTGGTGCGTTCACTATCAAGAAGCCAGAGGTAGAGTTGGGTAGTGGCGAAGTCAGTGGGTGTAATCGTAACCGCCAGAGAAGCTTGCTCGCTCGACGCTTCTGCACTCTCACCAAAGAGCTGCTTGATTCGCCCCCCTAAACTCCGAAATCCAAACTCACTGAAAAGATTATGAATCGCTTCAACGCTCGCTCGCTCGCGCCAGAGCGTGTCTTCAAGATTAAAGTTTATTGGCACATTAATATGAATGGTGGCCAACATTTTTGAGAACAAAGCTTCCTCCTCACCGGCTTCCAGTAAATCAACCATACGCGATTTAATGCCAGCGGTGATTACCTTCGCCTTATCTGTCTTGACCACAGCGTAGAGAGCTTCGAGACTACCAAAATTGGTAATCAGGTCCGTAGCGGTTTTTTCGCCAATCCCTTTGATACCCGGAATATTGTCGGAGGTGTCACCGCGTAGGCCTTTGTAGTCGGGGACAAGCTGGGGGCCAAAGCCAAAACGCTCAACGACCGCCGCTTCGTTATAGAGAATAGTATCTTTAATTCCTTTTTTGAGCGTATACACCTGTACCCGATCACCATCCACACACTGTAGAGTATCCATGTCTCCGGAGGCAATAATCACTCGTACCTCCGGCTGGTTTTTCAGTTGATAGGCAATAGTGCCTAGCATATCGTCGGCTTCAAACCCCCCCAGTTCATAAATTGGTATACCAAAAGCGGCGAACAAATCATAGGACCGCTTAATCTGTGTTACCAGCGCGTCGTCGGTTTTACTCCGGGTCCCTTTATACTCGGCAAAAGCTGTATGGCGGTGGGTGGGCTCGGGCAAATCATAACAAGCCGCGATGTACTCGGGCTTAAACTCTTCAATGATTTTCAGTACCATCGTGACCACTCCATAGAGGGCACCAGTCGGCTCACCGCCCGGAGAGGCAAAGTCGGGCAAAGCATGATAAGCGCGGTGCAAAATTGCATGCGCGTCCAATAGGACAATGGTTTTTTGAGTATTAGTTTTTGGGCTAGACATAATTTACAAATGATCTACGGTCAGAGTCCGACTAGTCTCTCCGGTACTGACTAGCTTTATTGCTAGGTGTGCCGTACTGAGATACGGGGCGATTCGCTCGGGCCACTCGATACAAATAAGTGTCCGTTCTTGTAGTAAAAGCGCTGGTAGACCAATTGTTAAGGCTTCCTCAGGACTATCAAAACGGTAAGCATCGATATGTACTAGCCGGGCCCAATTTTCGTCGGCTGCCAGTGAGTACGCTTTCATCACCACAAAAGTCGGGCTAGTGATTACTTCCCTGACCCCAAGGGCCTCACCTAAAGTTTGTACCAGAGTAGTTTTGCCAGTACCCAGCTCACCTTGAAGAGTGACAATGGTAGCGTGTGGTGTAATCGCGGCCGAGGCGCGAGTCAGCTCTAGAAGCGCTAATACTACCACTGGCAGGTCACTTAGAGCATGAGTAATGTATGTCTGTGTGATATTCATATTTCCCAATACCAAAAGTCGTACCGGCATTGTATCACTCCGGTGAATTTATGATAGCTTGGCGAGAACTACCACTAACCCCGCAGCTACCAATAAACCACGTTAGTGGAGTCGGTCTTAGTGGTATCATATAAACAACATGACTCAATTTAATGACAACCCCACCACTGTAAAAATTTCCGAATTACGAAAGCGTGGGGAGGAACAACTACTGCAGGCGCTGGCGCCGCAATATGGACTACCCTACATCGACCTCCACGGCGTCACTATCAATCCCGAAGCAGTCGCTCGCATCCGAGAGCCCGGGTCCCGCGCTTCTCATATTGTTGCTTTTGGTATGAACCGCCGAAACCTGCTAGTAGCCAGTAGCTCTCCTCAAGAGCAAAGCACGGTCTCAATAATGGAAGAACTGCAACGACAAGGCTACACCATTACCCTCCACCTTTGCTCCACGGCCAGCCTTGAGCATGTCTTCGTCCGATACGCCGATCAACGTAATACTACCGCTACCAAACGCGGTGTCCTGGATATCAACCCTGAGGGTATCCTCAAGTCGGCCAAGGCGATTACCACTATTGTTGACGTTCATACGGCGATTGATAATGTCCACACGATTAACAGCCCGCGGCAAATTTCAGATACCTTAGAACTTATGTTTGCTGGTGCCTTGGCACTTAAAGCCTCAGATATTCATATCGAGCCGGCTAATCTCGGTATCCGCTTACGCTATCGGCTCGATGGCGTTCTGCTTGATGTCACTGATATTGACTCACATTTGTACGGACGGATCATGTCTAGGTTAAAACTCCTCTCCGGAATGACGCTCAACGCAAAAAAGGAAGCTCAAGATGGACGGTTTCAATTTGTCTTTGGCGAACGGGAAATTGAGGTCCGAGTTTCACTCATTCCTGGCTCCGGCGGTGAGTCAATGGTCATGCGTCTCCTTGACCCGGGAGTCGCCAGTTTTAGTATTGATAAGCTTGAACTCAATCCGTTTCTCGCCGCTGCGATGGAGCGAGAACTTAAGCGTCCTAACGGGCTCATTATCACTACTGGCCCCACCGGCTCTGGTAAAACTACCGCGCTCTATGCGTTTCTGCGTGCGGTTCATGACAGTGAAAAGAAAATTATCACCATTGAAAATCCGGTAGAGTACAAGCTCCCAGGTATCGTCCAGACCCAAACCGGGCCCGATTACACTTTTGCCTCAGGCCTGCGAGCAATTTTACGGCAAGATCCGGACATCATCATGATTGGAGAAATTCGCGACCGTGAAGTCGCCGAGACAGCCATCCATGCCGCCCAGACTGGACACCTCGTCTTTTCTACCCTACACACCAACAGCGCCGCTGGTGGCTTCCCCCGCATGATTGACTTGGGAGTTGACCCGCGCATGATTGGTAGCTCAGTGAACATTATGCTAGGACAACGCCTGGTCCGAATATTATGTACCGCTTGCAAAGTCGCTCGAAGAGCGACTGGGGTGGAACTGAAAACTATTCGGACCACCCTGGCCCATTATCCAGAAGTTATTACGGTGCCCAATGATCAGCATATTTATGATGCCGTCGGCTGCTCATTATGTGGTCACACCGGCTACAAAGGCCGAGTGGGTGTATTTGAGGCCGTCATTATTGATGAAGCGGTCGAAGAAGTGGTAATCCGCGATCCTCGAGAACACATGATCCTCGAAGCCGCCGCCGCCCAAAAAATTCCAAACATGGCCGAAGATGGGATCATCAAAGTCTTGGCCGGTCGAACGACACTAGAGGAGCTCGAACGAGTAGTGGATCTCTCTCATGAACGTAAACAATCTTTATCACCAACTCAAACTAACGACGACATCAATGAGGAAGCTTTATTTGCCGCTAACGTGGTTTAGGAAATAGTAAATTAAATTTTAGGGTTAGGGGCAGGGAGCTTAATATTTATTCTTGACTTTTTTCAAACTACAAAAGCCTTGTGGGTCAAGCTAGGCAGGGAGGCAGAGGTACGCTATAGTCGGTCTATTAGTTCTCTGACAGTCGCAGTCACCCCGGTAACGAAGTTGAGAGTTGGTTCAAACCCAGAACTCTCTAAGCAAAGCTTCCGCATTGAAAGTGAATACCGCGCTAAGGAGATACCCAGCGTTCTGCTTCAAGAGCAGGGCCACGTAATCCTCGCAACGTATTCAAGTTGCTTAGAGAGTTATTGGTTCGAAACACAAAAATGGCGCTTGCTACCAAGCGGCTCTTAGGTGGAGAAATTGTGAGGGACAGTCCAGACACAGTTAGCCTGACGGCGACTATCGGAACTTGGGAACAAATCGAGGTGCAAGTATCTTAGCATACCAGACTTGATTTGTCAACTTAAGGCACCTAACAGCCCGACGTTAAAAAGCTTTCAGGCACCCTCCTGCGGTTGCTTACCCAACTAAACTAAAACTACCCGCAACTAACAATAACGGTCATCCGATGACCGTTATTGTTAGGGTTTTTAGAGTTGATTTTCGCATCCCCCACCTAATTACGGTACAATGTTGCCATGTCTGAACCGACAACTAAAAAAAACATTACTCGGGACGACCTGGGGCACCTTGATCAAACTCTCCGACCGCAAACTTGGGAGGAGTACGTGGGACAAAGCCAGATTAAGGAAAATTTGCGGATTCTACTAACGGCGGCGCGTGAGCGCGGACACGCCGCGGAACATATTTTGCTGTATGGTCCACCCGGCTTAGGTAAAACTACCCTCGCTCACTTGATTTCCAAGACCCTCGGCACCAATATACGCACCACTTCCGGCCCAGCCATTGAACGAGTCGGTGACCTAGCGGCCATCCTCACCAACTTAGCGCCCGGGGACGTTTTGTTTATTGATGAAATTCACCGGCTCAGTAAGAGTATCGAGGAAATTCTTTACCCCGCGATGGAGTCTGGGGTGCTCGATATTATCATCGGGAAAGGACCATCAGCCCGCACAGTGCAGTTGGAGCTACCGCCGTTTACCCTAGTGGCGGCTACTACCCGCATCTCGCTATTGTCGGCACCGCTGCGCAGTCGATTTTCGGGAGGAACCTTCCGGCTTGAGTTCTACTCAGATGGCGAAATCGCCGACATTCTCGAACGATCCGCCAGCCTACTAGGGATGGCCAGTGCCCGAGCTATTCTTGAGAGTATTGCCAGGCGCTGTCGAGCGACGCCCCGCACGGCCAACTACCTCCTAAAACGGTGTCGTGATTTAGCCCAGCTAGAAAAAGGGACAATTTCTGGCGCTATAGTCGACCGTACGTTTACCTTACTCGGGGTCGACACCCTAGGTCTAGGTGCTCCCGACCGAGCAGTGCTCGAGGTTATCATTCATAAGTTTGGCGGTGGACCAGTCGGACTCAATACCATCGCTGCCGCCACCGGTGAAGAGCAATCCACCATCGAAGACGTCATCGAACCCTACTTAATCCGCCAAGGCCTACTCGAGCGCACCCCGCGCGGAAGAATTGCAAGCGCAACGGCTTATAGTCATTTAGAAACTATTTAATTTTAAGATATGAGTGGACATAATAAATGGTCGAAGATTAAACACAAGAAAGCCGCCACCGATGGTAAGCGTAGTAAAATTTTTTCTAAGCATTCACTGCTAATTGCTATGGAATCACGCAAGGCTAGTGGTAATTTGGCCTCAGCCTCTCTCCAAGCGGTTATTGCCCGTGCCAAGGCTGACTCAATGCCCAAAGAGAACATTGACCGCGCCGTCGCCAAGGGTGCCGGCGTGGGTGGGGCGGCCTTGCAGGAAAATATGTTTGAAGCATTTGGGCCGGGTGGTACAGCCTTATTGATTACTACTATCACCGACAATAATAATCGGACCGCGCCTGAAATCCGCAATATTTTTACCAAGGCCGGTCTTGCCCTCGGGTCCCCGGGCTGCGCGGCGTGGGCGTTTACAAAAATTGAAGACAGGTACATACCCCTTAATATCGTAGAGCTCAGTGACGCGGACGGAGAAAAGCTGGCTAACCTAATTGAGAAGCTAGAGGATCAAGACGATGTCCAAGATATCTACACCACGGCAGACTCTCTTGATGAAACTACTGAATAATTATGCGTGTCCTTGCAATTGATCCTGGTTATGACCGCTTAGGGGTGGCGGTGATGGAGCTGGTGGCGGGGCAAGAAAAACTATTGTTTTCCAATTGTCTGGAGACTAGCCGATCGACTGAACTCTCCGACCGACTATTTACGTTAGGTACGGCCGTTACTAAGTTGCTAACCGAGTATCAGCCCGACACCATGGCCATTGAGACCTTATTTTTTAATAAAAATATCAAAACCGCTATCGGTGTAGCGCAGGCGCGGGGTATGCTTATTTACCTGGCTAAAGGGGCCGGCTGCACGGTGTATGAATTTGGTCCGCAGGAAATTAAGGTGGCCGTCACTGGCTATGGAAACGCTGCTAAAGACGCTGTGTACGCCATGGTGACCCGCTTAGTGCCGGACGTCCCTACCGGGGCCCGTGACGACGAGTATGATGCGATTGCGGTTGGGATTACTTGTCTTGCACAACACGGCCGAAGCCGGTAAAATCTGGCGACCGCTAGCGCAACCTAATTAAAACTTTAACTAAAACTTGCCAAGCGTCAAAACTTTTGTTACAACCACAGTACAGTAAATAATTTGTATGATGAATTTTGTCACACCAAACGATGAGGGAGTAGAAGAAGGAGAACTAGTCGACGACGAGAATACGACTCTGGCCGACGACTTACTTGATGAAGTGGCTGGTGATGAGGCTGAGGAAGAGGTAATAGAAGGTTTTGGAATCTTACCGGAGGTCGGCGAAGAGGAAGAAGAGAAGGATGGAGAGACTGAAGATGGAGATGAAGAACTAGAAGAAGACGCCGAGGATGTTGCCTTTGACAGCTTTGATGATGTTGATGAGCTATAAGCTATAGAAAAGCGGTGGTGCCAAAGAAGCACCGCCGCTTTTCTATAAGAGCCCTGCGCCTAACTGACTTTGATAAACACTCGCATTTTTTTACCTCGTTTAAGAATATAGATACCTGCTGTTGAATTAGGGTCGCGATTTATCACGTCGTCAACTGACGTAACAACCGAGCTATCAATCATAATAGCCCCACTCTCGATAAACGTTCGAGCTTCCCGCTTACTCTCGACCAGGTTAGTAGCCAATAACACTTCAAGGACCAGCACTCCGGCGGCTACCGGATGTATAACTACTCCACTATTTTGTAAATCAAGACTAATTTCGGCAAAGGTGACGGTCGTACCAAACAAAGCTTCGGTGACCCGCTCTACTGATTTTACCACCACCTCACCGTGCACCAACGTTGTCGCCGCAGCGGCCAGCCGCTTTTGAGCCAAACGTTTGGCTGGCTCAGCTCGGTGTTCAGCCTCGATTAGACTGATATCCTCTAGTGTTAAAAAAGTAAATAACCGGAGGTAGTCACCAACACTCTCATCACTAGCTCCCAGCCAAAATTGATAAAATTCGTACGGTGAGGTTTTTTCTGGGTCAAGCCAAACAGCATTACCTTCACTTTTACCAAATTTCTTACCGGTGGCTTTATCTATAATCAAGGGTACGGTAATCGCATAGGCAGTTCGCTTCTCTTTACGGCGAATCAAGTCCACTCCGGAAACTATATTTCCCCACTGGTCAGAGCCCCCCACCTGGACATCACACCCGAAGCGGCGGTTTAATACCAGATAGTCATACCCCTGAAGAAGCGGGTAGGCAAACTCTGCGTAAGACAAGCCGGTGTCACTGGCTAGGCGACGGGCGATGGCGTCTTTTTTTATTAGCTCGTTGACGGTGAAGTGTTTACCAATATCGCGTAAGAAACCAATTAAGGTTTCGGACCCGAGCCAGTCTTTATTATTTACAAACTGAATATTTACCGACCCGTCAGCAATAAACCGCTCCGCCTGGGTTTTTAGCTTAGCCACATTTTGGTCAATCTCCGCTTCTGGTTTGAGTTCACGTTCACTGTCAGGCTTAGGATCACCAATCATGCCGGTCCCACCACCAACCAGAAAAATCACTTTATGACCTGACTGGGCCAGATGACGTAAGAGCATCCAGACCACAAAATTACCAGCGTGAGCCGAGTCAGCACTAGGGTCGATACCGTGATAAATTGTCCGTTTTTCGCCGTCCAATATTTCAGCGCTGGTCGGGGCAGAAAATTGATAAATGAAACCGCGGGCAGTTAATTCTTCCGATAATGTCATAAATACACTCTACCACACGTAGTAAGTAAGGTAACTGGACAATTCATGCTACTATTGGCGGTATACTGACTTTTATCAAGGGTATGTTTTCTAAAAAATGGTGGAAGAAACATTATAAAGACGTCCTCATCGACAGCGCGATTGTGCTGGTGGTGGGTTTTGTGTTGGCCACTAGCGCTTTGTTGATTTGGGTATCAACTTTAGAAATCCCCGACCTTTCCTCTTTTGAAGATAGGCGAATTCTGCAGTCAACCAAAATCTATGATCGCACCGGAGAAATCCTCCTTTATGACCTCCACCAGGACGTAAAACGGACGATTGTTCCCTACGAACAGATCTCACGTCACCTTAAAAATGCTACCGTAGCCCTTGAAGATGAACGATTTTACGACCACCCCGGTATTGATATCAAAGCTATTTTCCGCGCTGCCGTAGTCAACACTTCCCAAGGTGACCTGCTTGGTGGTCAAGGAGGATCGACTCTGACCCAACAAGTGATCAAGAACTCCGTCCTGGAGCGAGAAAAGAAATTGTCTCGAAAAGTAAAAGAGGCAATTTTGTCAATTAAGCTGGAGCGAACACTTAGCAAGGATCAGATTCTTGGCGTTTATCTCAACGAAGTACCCTACGGCGGTACTATTTATGGCGTCGAGGAAGCCACTCAGTCATTTTTTGGTAAAAAGGCTGCCGATGTTTCACTAGCTGAGGCTGTCTATATTGCTTCTCTTCCCCAAGCACCAACCTACCTCTCACCCTACGGTAATAATCGAACAGCCCTGGATGCCCGTAAAAATACGGCGCTTTTGAAGATGCTTGAGCAGGGTTTTATTACCGGTGATGAATACGAGGAAGCTAAAAATACTAACGTCCAATTTCTCCCCCAAGCAATCACTGGCATTCGCGCCCCACACTTTGTCATGTTTATTCGAGAGCAGCTGGTCAATAAATACGGTGAGGAAGCTCTCGCCGAGCGCGGCTTCCGAGTGATTACTACCCTCAACTACACCCTTCAGGAGGCCGCCGAGAAAATCGTCGCTGAGAAAGCCGCCATCAACGTCGACCGCTTCAAAGCTGATAATGCTGGACTGGTAGCGACCGACCCTAAAAACGGGGATGTCCTTGTTATGGTTGGTTCAAAAGATTACTTTAGCGAAGAGATTGACGGTAACTTTAATATTGCCTTGGCTGAGCGTCAGCCCGGCTCCTCAATTAAGCCTTTTGCTTACGCGGCTGCCTTTAGTAAAGGCTACCTGCCAAATACTATTTTATTTGACGTTCGCACCCAGTTCTCACCCTTATGTGAACCAACTGATACTAGCTCCGTGTCCCCTTGCTACTCACCCGGCAACTACAACGGTAAATTCCTTGGCCCAGTTAGTATGCGAAACGCCATGGCGCAATCACTCAATATACCAGCGGTCAAAACCTTATATTTAGCTGGTTTAAAAGACACGTTAAAATTCTCAGCTGATATGGGTCTAACTACCCTCAACGACCCCGATCGTTATGGATTAACCCTAGTGTTGGGTGGTGGTGAAGTAAAATTACTGGATATGACTCACGCCTACGGTGTCTTTGCCAACGAGGGAATTAAGGCTGAGCCGCGCAGTATTTTAAAAATTGAAGACAGCAAAGGTAACCTGGTATTTGAGAGCCAGGTGGAAACCAAGCGAGTACTCGATCGTAATGTGGCACTAATGATCAGTGACGTACTTAGTGACAACGTCGCTCGCACCCCTCTATGGGGAGCAAATTCGGCGGTTAATTTCACCACTCGCGATGTTGCTTCTAAGACTGGTAGCACCAACAATCTCCGTGATGCTTGGCTTGTGGGTTACTCACCCAACTTGGCAGTTGGTACCTGGGTCGGCAATAACGACAACGCGCCTATGGGCGGTGGCTTGTCCGGACTGATTGTCACACCGATGTGGCGCGCCTTTATGGACGTCGCTTTAGCTGACCTACCGGATGAGAAATTTGCCCAGCCTCAGGTTGATTTGGCTGGAGTAAAATCGATTATTCGGGGCGACTACATCGACAGCTCAATGATCATAAGTCAACTCACCGGCACCACTAGCCCTGATATCTTAACCGCTTCTAACTTAATTGGAAGCATCCACTCAATTCTTTATTACGTCGACAGAAACAACCCGCGTGGACCTAACCCGACCAACCCAGCTAATGATCCCCAGTTTAAGAATTGGGAGTATGGGGTCCAAGTCTGGAAAAATACCACTTATGGCGCCATGCTCCAGGCGATTGCGAATACCCCAGTGGTTGTTGAAGGGGTAGTTCCTGAACCTGAGGTTGAAGAACCGCGTAGCCGCCGCCCGCGTAGCCGCAACTAAAAACAACCGCGCTTTAAGCGCGGTTGTTTTGTTAAATAATTCTGGTGGGGGTACTTTTCTCACCCAGCCGACCTTTCATATGCACCAAAATTTCGTCATGGTAACGCGCTAGCTCTTGCCGCACCAAAGCTGGTGCATTGGTCGCCAACGTCCGACTAGCGACGGCATATTGGCAACGCGAGCGGTCTAATTTAATTCCGGTAACGTCATAAATCACCTCCACCGCGGCTTCAATAACCGATCCCTGCGGGGCCTTGATCGAACTCCGATATTTAGTAAATAAATCACCTACTTTTATAAGTTCCCCCCGACGTTTCATTGTGTTTGTATAATAACAATATTTACGTTTTTGGGATAGGGACTGTAGTTAAATGGTGTTTATCCCGGGATGATACTGCGGGAAAGGCTTGGAGTATACGTTCCAGCGATTGGCTCTGGCGGAACTGTAGTTAAAT
>Ga0163144_10017227_pt1 | contig 14727 bp, 12 predicted proteins | sample OliLak19BULKMAT1_FD_123175 | JGI IMG/M metagenome (GOLD analysis project Ga0163144, IMG submission 123175) | Freshwater microbial mat bacterial communities from Lake Vanda, McMurdo Dry Valleys, Antarctica - Oligotrophic Lake LV.19.BULKMAT1 | ecosystem: Environmental > Aquatic > Freshwater >... | reverse complement strand
TCGATCTCCCTTATCTGCTCCTGCGCCTCGCGCGCGACGTATTCGCGATCGGCCCCCGACCAGCGGAGCGTCTCTTCGTCCACCACCACCGAAGGCGGCGTGCTCTCCGCGACTGCCGCGATGGCCAACTCGGGCTGACCCGGCGCTCCGATTTTGCGAACGAGCAGCAGCTCTAGCGGCGCATGCAGCGCTCGAGCCACTTCCACCGCCACCGTTACGCCACCCCGCGGCAGCGCCACGACGATGGGATCGGACAAGCGCCGCTCGACGAGCGCCGCCGCCAGCAAGCGCCCTGCTTCTTCGCGATCACGAAACATCCGGAATTCCTCTCTTCAGGTCTGCAATACGGCGACCTTGCGCGCAGGCTCAGTGCGCCGCCGCCGCGGCCGCAAATCTGCGCATTGATGTGATCTGATCGGCCATTGCGCCGCGCCCGCCAAGACCACTATAGGGAGATCCGACCGAGGCGATTTGATCTGGCGCAGGAAACCAGCGCCTTTGCACTGGCGCAAGGTGCCGCGGTGCCGCAACGGCTAGGGTCTGATGGACCAGGCAACGAGAGACCCGCCACGACCGCCAAACAGCTTCTCTAACGCGAAGACGCGCACGACAAGACCCGCTGAGGCGTCGACGCGATGACCGACGCGGAAGGTGACCCTCGGGCTGCGCGGGCGCACCGTCATCATCGACTTCGACTTGACTGCATGGTCGCCAACGCGCCGAAGCAAGCGGCTGCCGGTGAATCGCTGTCCGGTGCCGAACGCGACATGTTTTGAGCAACGTTTTGAGAAGGAAGCCGATCATGAAAAACAATGGACCCTCATCGCCAACGCCTCCGTGGCCCGGCTGTTCAGCCGCGAATCGGACAGCGATCCGCTGCTGCCGCTGCACAGCTTCGAGCACCCCGAAAGCCGCCTCAAGGCGAGCGAGCTCGCCGACGACCGGCTGGTCCACGACTCGAGGGGCTCGCCGGCGGCGACTTCGGCCGCATCACGCTGTACGCCTCGAACCCCTTTCTGGGCGCGTTGAAGGGGCCGCTCAGACGGGATGGGGCCAGGAGGAAGACCGGCGAATGTCCAGCGAGGCCGGGTTTGACGCCTACTCGGTCAAGCCGGCAGACCCTGTCGCGTTGACGGAGCTGCTGGCCCGAATGCGATCGCCCAGGGCCTGAGAAGCGACTTCTTGCGCTGTGGCCGCCCGCACGGGCGTGCGAATTGCCCTCTCGACTCACCCAACCACGAAGGAGAACCCCATGGGCTTGCTCGATCAGATTCTTGGCGGCGCCTTGGGCGGACGCGGCGGCGGTCTGGGCGGGGCTCTCGGGCGCGCGCCATCCAACCAGGGCGGCGGCATGGGCCGCGTGCTGATCTCCTTGCTGCCGGTCGTGCTGAGCATGCTGGCGAACCGCCGCGGCGCGGGCAGTGGCGGTGGCGGCGGCGGTTTGGGCGGCATGCTCGGCGGACGTGAGCAGGCGGGCACGGGCAGCGGCGGTTTGGGCGGCCTGGGCAGCATCCTCGGCGGCGCGGGCCTGGGCGGTTTGCTGGAGCAGTTCCGCCAACGCGGCCTGTCGAGCCAGGCCGATTCGTGGGTCAGCACCGGGGCCAACCAACCCCTGGCGCCGGAAGACGTCGACGGCGTGTTCGGTGCCGACGGTATCTCGCAGATTGCACAGGAGGCCGGCTTGAGCGACATCGAAACGCGCGAGGGCCTGTCGCAGTTGCTGCCCGACGTGGTGGACCGCCTCACCCCCGACGGCACCGTGCCGCCGGACGCCGACCTGAACAGCTCGCTCGAAGACTTCCTCGGCCGCCTGCGCGGTTGAAAAGCGCCTGATCAGCGCCGCAGGGCGCGCGACAGCATCAGCACCGGCAGCAGCCCCACGAGCACGATGGCCAGCGACGGCAGCGCCGCTTCGGCCAGTCGCTCGTCGCGCGCCAGGTTGTAGGCCACCACGGCCAGCGTGTCGCTGTTGAACGGGCGCAGCACCAGCGTGGCCGGCAACTCCTTCATCACGTCGACAAAGACCAGCAGCGCGGCGGCCAGCACCGAGCGGCGCAGCAGCGGCGCATGCACCTGCGTCAGCAAGCGCGTGCGCGAGGCGCCGAGCATGCGGGCGCTGTCGTCCAGGCTCAGCGGCAGGCGGGAATAGCCGGCCTCGAGCGACTGAAGTGCCACCGCCGAGAAGCGCAGCAGGTACGCATACAGCAACCCGCCGACGCTGCCCGTGACGATGGCGGCCAACGGCGCCTGCGGCCACTGCGCCTGCACCAGCCCCACCGGCAGGAGGATGCCGACCGCAATCACGGTCCCGGGCACGGCATAGCCCAGCGAGACGCTGCGGATGGCGCCCACCAGCAGACGATCGCGCCAGTTGCGCGAGGCGCGCAGACCGGCGGGGCGCCGTCCGCCGGGTGCCAGGCGCAGCGCGAAGGCCAGCGCCAGCGCCAGCGCCGCCGCCAGCACCGCGGCGGTGGCGGCGAGCTGGAAACTGGTCGCGCACCACTGGACGAAGCGTGCCAAGGGCAAGCCGATCTCGGCATTGCGCGACTCGACCCAGACCATCCGGGCGAGCACGCCCAGCGGCACCACGAAGCCCAGCGCCACCGGCACGGCGCACAGGCTCCAGGCCAGCGCCGCAGGGCGGCCGTGCAGCAACACGGCGCGCGACTCGCTGCCCGAACCCGCTGCCGAAGGGCTGACCGAGCGGCTGGCGGCAAAGCGCAGACTGCGCCGGGCGCGCCGCTCGGCCCACAGCAGCAGCCCCACCACCCCCAGCAGCAGGGCTGCAAGCTGAGCAGCCGCCACCCGGTCGTTCATCACCAGCCAGGCCTTGTAAATGCCGGTGGAGAACGTGTTCAGGCCGAAGTACGAACCCACGCCGTAGTCGGCCAGCGTCTCCATCAAGGCCAGTGCCACGCCGGCCGCCAGCGCCGGCCGTGCCATCGGCAGCGCCACTGCGACGATGCGCCGGCGCAGGCCGGCCCCCAGCAGGCGCGCCGCCTCCATCATCTGCACGCCGCGTTCGGCCAGCGCGGTGCGCACCAGCAGGTAGACGTACGGGTACAGGCACAGCACGAACAGCACGATGGCGCCGGGCAGGCTGCGCACGTCCGGCCAGAGCGCGCCTTCGACGCCGGTGCTGCGGCGCAAGGCGCTCTGCAGCGGGCCGCTGTACTGAAGGAAGTCGGTGTACGCGTAGGCCAGCACATAGGCCGGCATCGCCATCGGCAGCAGCAGGGCCCACTCGAAATGCCGACGCCCCGGAAACTCGAACAGCGCCACCGCAGCCGCTGCCCCGCCCCCCAGCAGCGCCACGCCGACGCCGACGCAAGCCGCCAGCACCAGAGACTGCCAGGCGTAGCCGGCCAGCACCGTCTCGGCCTGGTGCACGAGCACCTGCCAGGCCTGCGCATCGAAGGACAGCCAGGACACCGCGACGCCCAGCACGGGCAGCGCCAGCAGCAGGCACAGCAGGGTCAGCAAGGAACGCATCTTGCGCAGCAGGCGATCAGGGCGACAGGTGGAGGTTCCGCGGCTCGGATCGATCAGCGCCGCTGAATGCGAATAATCCGCATTCCGGTGCCGACTATCATACGGCGATGTTCCTCGTCCTCGACCACGTCGGCGTGCGCTACGCGGGCAGCCGGGCCCAGCACGATGCCGTCGACGGTGTGTCGCTGACGCTGCCGGAAGGCCAGATCGGCGTGCTGATCGGCCCTTCGGGCTGCGGCAAGACCTCGCTGCTGCGCGCGGTCGCCGGCCTGGAGCCGGTGGCGCGCGGCAGCATCTCGATGGGCGGCACGCTGCTCGCCGACGCCGAGCAGCAGCTGCCGGCGGAAGCCCGGCGCATCGGCATGGTCTTCCAGGACTACGCCCTCTTCCCGCACCTGAACGTGCACGACAACGTGGCCTTCGGCCTGCGCGAGCTGCCGCGGGCCGAGCGCGAGCGACGCATCGCGCAGGTGCTGGAGCTGGTGGGCCTGGCGCATGCGGCCCGCCGTGCGCCGCACCAGCTCTCGGGCGGACAGCAGCAGCGGGTGGCCCTGGCCCGTGCGCTGGCGCCCCAGCCGCGCCTGCTGCTGCTCGACGAGCCCTTTTCCAACCTCGATGTCGATCTGCGCGAGCGCCTGGCGCACGACATCCGGGCGATCCTGAAGGCCGCCGGCACGACGGCGCTCTTCGTCACCCACGACCAGATCGAAGCCTTCGCCATCGGCGACGTGATCGGCGTGATGCAGCACGGCCGCCTCGAGCAGTGGGACGACGCTTACACCCTGTACCACCGTCCGGCCACCCGGTTCGTGGCAGATTTCATCGGCCACGGCGTGTTCACGCCGGCGCGCATCGTCGACAGCCCGGACGGGCCGCGCGTGCAGACGCCCCTGGGCGCGCTGGCCGACGCCGCCGAATGCCCGCTGCCGGCCGCCTACCCGGGCGGCGAGTGCGACGTGCTGCTGCGGGCCGACGACATCGTCCACGACGATGCGGCTTCCGTGAAGGCCCGAATCGAACGCAAGGCCTTTCGCGGCTCGGAGTTCCTCTACACCCTGCGCCTGGCCAGCGGCGAGCGCGTGCTGGCGCACGTGCCGAGCCACCACGACCACCAGGTCGGCGAATGGATCGGCATACGGGCCGTGGTGGACCATGTGGTCACATTTGCCCGCGAAAAACAGGCCACTTCCGCCCCGAACGCATGAAGATGGCCGGAAGCCCCTGCGCGAGGGGGTGAACTTTGCCCTTGTTCACATGCTCGAACCGGGGCTGCGGCGTATAGTCATCGCAGCAAGTACAGGAGTGTCGCGATGGGTGCGAAGTTGAAGGTGGCCGGTTTTGTCGGCGTCGGGATTCTGGCGGGTGCGCTGACCACCATGCAGTTGCAGGCGTTTGCCCGCGGCAGCTTCGCGCCGCTGCCGCTCGAGGAGTTGCAGCAGCTGGCCGCGGTGTTCGGCATGATCAAGAGCGATTACGTCGAAAGCGTCGACGAGAAGAAGCTGATCAACGACGCGATCAGCGGCATGGTGGCGGGCCTGGACCCGCACAGCCAGTTCTTCGACAAGAAGAACTTCAAGGAATTCCGCGAAGGCACCACCGGCAAGTTCGTCGGCATCGGCATCGAGATGGGCATGGAAGACGGCTTGGTCAAGGTCGTCTCGCCGATCGAGGGCTCGCCCGCCTTCCGCGCCGGTTTGAAGAGCGGCGACCTGATCACCCGCATCGACGACACGCCCGTGAAGGGCCTGACGGTCGACCAGGCCGTCAAGCGCATGCGCGGCGAGCCGAACACCAAGGTGTCGCTGACGATCTTCCGCAAGGACGAGTCGCGCAGCTTCCCCGTCACGCTCACGCGTGAAGAGATCCGGCAGCAGAGCGTTCGCAGCAAGATCGTCGAGCCGGGCTACGCCTGGCTGCGCATCAGCGTGTTCCAGGAGCGCTCGGTCGAAGACTTCGCGCGCAAGATCGACGAGATCTACAAGGCCGAGCCGAACCTGAAGGGCCTGGTGCTCGACCTGCGCAACGACCCGGGCGGCCTGCTCGACGGTGCGATCGCGGTTTCGGCCGCCTTCTTGCCGGCCGATTCGGTCGTCGTGACGACCAATGGCCAGGTCGCCGACTCCAAGGCCACGTTCAAGGCCGCACCCGAGTTCTACGCCCGCCGCGGTAGCGACCCGCTGCGCCGCCTGCCCGAGGCGATCAAGAAGGTGCCTTTGGTGGTGCTGGTCAACGAAGGCTCGGCTTCGGCCAGCGAAATCGTCGCCGGCGCGTTGCAGGACTACAAGCGCGCCACCATCATGGGCGCGCAGACCTTCGGCAAGGGCTCCGTGCAGACCTGGCGCCCGCTGACGGCCGACACCGCGCTAAAGATCACGACGGCACGCTACTACACGCCGCAGGGCCGCTCGATCCAGGCCACCGGCATCGTCCCGGACGTCTGGCTCGACGAGACCGCCGACGGCAATGTGTTCGCCGCGCTGCGCCTGCGCGAGGCCGATCTCGACAAGCATCTGACGACGCCCGACGAGAAAAAGGACGACGCGCGCATCAAGGCCCGCGACGAAGCGCGCAAGAAGCTCGAAGAGCAACTTGCCAAGACCAAGGAGCCGCCCAAGCCGCTGCCCGAGTTCGGCAGCCTGGAAGACTGGCCCCTGCGCCAGGCCCTGAACCAGTTGCAAGGCAAGCAGGTGATGGCCTCGAAGACCGCGATCGAGCGCCGGGCCGAAGCCAAGACGGAGTGAGATTTGAGGTCGTCATGGATGACGACCGCCTACTTCGCTATTCGCGCCACATCCTGCTCGACGAGATCGGCATCGAAGGCCAGCGACGCCTGCTCGACTCGCATGCGCTGGTGATCGGCGCCGGCGGCCTGGGCTCGCCGGTGGCGCTGTACCTGGGCACGGCCGGGGTCGGGCGCATCACGATCGTCGACCACGACACGGTCGACGTGACCAATCTGCAGCGGCAGATCGCGCATACCCTGGCGCGCGTGGGCCGGCCGAAGGCCGAGTCGGCGCGCGACACGATCGCGGCGATCAACCCCGATGTGCGGGTCTCGCCGCTCGTCGAGCGCGCCGATGCTGCGCGGCTCGATGCGCTGGTGCGCGATGCGGACGTCGTCGTCGATTGCAGCGACAACTTCGCGACGCGGCACGCTGTCAACGCGGCCTGCGTCGTGCACCGCAAGCCGCTGGTGTCGGGCGCGGCGATCGGCTTCGACGGCCAGGTTTCGGTCTACGACACGCGCGACGCCACTGCACCCTGCTACGCCTGCCTGTTCCCGGCCGACGCGACGTTCGAGGAAGTGCAGTGCGCGACGATGGGCGTGTTCGCACCGCTGGTCGGCATCATCGGCTCGGTGCAGGCAGCCGAGGCGCTGAAGCTGCTGGCCAGCATCGGCTCGTCGCTCGCGGGGCGGTTGCAGATGCTCGATGCGCGGGCGATGGAGTGGACCGAGGTCCGCATGCAGCGCAGCGCCGGCTGCGCGGTCTGCGCTCCGATCAGGGCCTGAGCACCACTTTGGCCGAGGCGCAGCGGCCCTGGTCGAGATCGACGAAGGCCGCGGCACCGTCGCCCAAGCGCCGCTGCTCGACCCAAGACAAATCGCCGAACACGCCGCGGTGCAGCGCATCGACGGTGGCGCGCAGATCGGCCGTGGTGTAGGTGTAGGTGCCGAGCAGGGTGATCTCGGCCAGGGTCAGCTTGCGCATGTCGATCTCGCTGGCCCAGTCTTGCAGGCCCACATGCATGATCACCCCGCCGGGTTTGACGGCGGCAAAGGCTTGCGTGCGCGTGGCCTTGGCGCCGACGGCGTCGATCACGTAGTCGAAGGCCGCTTCGGGCAGCGGCTGGGTTTTCGGATCGATGACCTCGCACTGAGCGTGCTGTGCCACCGCGGCACGGCGCAGCGGGTTCAGCTCGGTCAGGCAGAGGCGATCGACGCCGAGGTGGCGCAGCAGCAGCGCCGCGAGCATGCCGATCGCGCCGCCGCCGATCACCAACACCCGGCATTCGTGCAGCGGCCGCGCCAGCGCCCGCAGCGACAGGTTGACCGCATGCCAGGCGGTAGCCGCGGGCTCGGTCAGCGCCGCGGCCACGGTGTCCATCGACTGCGGCATCGCGATCAAGGACGCCGCCGGGATGCTCATGTACTCGGCAAAGGCGCCAGGGCGTGTCATGCCGACCATCGTGCGGTTCGCGCACAGGTTGTTGCGGCCCTGCGCGCAGTACTCGCAGGTACCGCAGACGATCAGCGGGTTGCCGGTGTAGCGCGTGCCGGCCGCAAAGCCCGGCGCTGCCGAGTGCTCGATGCGGCCGACGAATTCGTGGCCGAGCACCAGGCCGGGCAGGCGGCGCGGATCGTGGCCGTGAAAGGCGTGCATGTCGGAGCCGCAGATGCCGACGGCTTCGATCTTCAGCAACACTTCGCCGGCTGCGGCTTCGGGCAGCGGCCGGTCTTGCAGCTGCATCTCTCCGGGCTGGGTGTAGACGAGGGCTTTCATGCATCGGCTCCGGTGGCGCTGGCCACGATGGCGGCGCGCAGGCAGTCGACCATGCGGTCGATGTCTTTGGGCTCGCTGATGAAAGGCGGCGCGAGCACCAGCGTGTCGCCCGGTGCGCGGGTGAGCAGGCCATGGTCGAAGGCGGCGGCCTGTGCGCGATGGCCGCGCTGACCGGGCGCGCCGGCATCGGCTGCCAGCTCGATCCCCGCCGCCAGACCGATGTTGCGCACGCTGACGACTCCGGGGGCATCGGCCAGCGAATGCACCGCGCGCTCGAAGTGCGGCGCCAGTTCGCGCACCCGCGCCGGCAGCGCATCCTGCTCGAGCGTGTCGAGCATCGCCAGCCCGGCCGCGCAGGCCAGCGGGTGGCCCGAGCAGGTGTAGCCGTGCATCAACTCGGCCAGGTGCGGCGGGCCGTGCATGAGGGTGTCGTGGATCTCGCGGCGCACCAGCACGCCGCCCAGCGGCGCGGCACCGTTGCTGACGGTCTTGGCGAACACGATCATGTCGGGCAACACGCCGAAGGTCTGCGCCGCGAACATGTCGCCCAATCGGCCGAAGCCGGTGATGACTTCGTCGAACACCAGCAGCAGGCGATGGCGGTCGCAGATCTCGCGCAGGCGTTGCAGGTAGCCGACAGGCGGCACCAGCACCCCCGTCGATCCTGCGATCGGCTCGACCATCACCGCGGCGATCTGGCCCGCACCATGCAGCGCGACGATGCGGTCTTCCAGCTCGTCGGCCATCTCGGCTCCCACCGTCGGCTGGCCGCGAACGAAGGCCTGCGTGGCCGGGTCCCAGGTTGAACGCAGGTGATCGGCACGCGGCAGCACGGCACCGAAGGCGCGCCGGTTGTTGACCATGCCACCCACCGCGAGGCCGCCGAAGCCGACGCCGTGAAAACCGCGGTCGCGGCCGATGAAGAGCGAGCGTTGGCCCTCGCCGCGCGCCTGCCAGTAGGCCAGCGCGATCTTCAACGCCGTGTCGCAAGCCTCGGAGCCGCTGTTGACCAGGAACACGCGGTCCAGGCCGGGCGGCGCAAGTGCGCCGAGCCGCTCTGCCAACTCGAAGGCCCGCGGGTGGCCGACCTGGAAGCTCGACGCGAAATCGAGCACGTCGATCTGGCGCTTCATCGCTTCGGCGATGCGCGGGTGGCGGTGCCCGGCGCCCACGCACCACAGGCCCGAGGTGCCGTCGAGCACTTCGCGGCCTTGCGGCGTGCGGTAGACCAGGCCCTGGGCGCTTTCAACCAGCCGCGGTGTCCCCTTGAACTGCCGGTTCGGCGTGAAGGGCATCCAGTAGGCGTCGAGGGCGGGAGCGTTCATCATTTGGAGGTATAGCCGCCATCGACCATCAAGGTCTGGCCGGTGATGTAGGCCGACGCGTCGCTGCACAGGAAGACCGTCGCGCCGATCAGGTCGGCCAGATCGCCGTTGCGGCCGATGCAGGTTTGTGCGGCATGGCGCTGCGCGGCGGCCGCGTCGGCGAACACCGGCGCGGTGAGCGCGGTCGGGAAGAAGCCCGGGCCGATCGCGTTGCAGGTGATGCCATGGGGCGACCAGGCCTGCGCGATCGCGCGCGTGAGCTGCACCACCCCGCCCTTGCCGGCGCCATAGGGTGCACTGTCGGCGAACGCGCGCGTGCTTTGCAGTGAAGCGATGTTCAGAATGCGGCCCCAGCCGCGCGCCTTCATGCCTGGCGCCAGCGACTGCGTCAGGAAGAACGGCGCGCCCAGGTGCAGCGCCATCTGCGCCTGCCAGGCCGCGGGCGTGACCTCGGCGAAGGGCTGGCGCAGGTTGATGCCTGCGGCATTGACGAGGATGTCGACGCCGCCGAGCCGCTGCTCGGCGCTGCGGCCTGCCGCGAGCGTCGCCTCGGTGTCCGACAGGTCGGCAGCGATCCACTCGGCCTCGATGCCCTCGTCGCGCAAGCCCACGGCCGCCGCTTCGAGTTCGGCCTCGCGCCGGGCCATCAGCAGTACGCGCGCACCGGCCAGCCCGAGTGCGCGCGCCATCGCGTGGCCGATGCCCGAGTGCCCGCCGGTGACCAACGCGCGCCGGCCGCCGAGGTCGAACAGCGCCGCCAGACTCATGGGTGCACCCTTCGGCCTGCGGCCGGTCCCGCCAAGCGGGAGCATTCGCGCTTGGGACGGCCCGGCGCGCTCATACGGTGACCGCGTCACCCAGCTCGAAGCGCTGGCCGGGGAAGTACTTCGCCAGCCGATCGTCGGCGGTGCGCGCATGACCCTCCATGCCCTCGAGCCGCGAGATGCGTGCGGTGACTTCGCCGATGTCGCGTGCCGCTTCGCGCGTCATGCGCTGCCAGGTGAGGGTCTTCATGAACTTGTGTACCGAGAGGCCGCCCGAGTAGCGCGCTGCACCCTTGGTCGGCAGCACGTGGTTGGGGCCGCTGGCCTTGTCGCCATAAGCCACGGTGGTCTCTTCACCGAGGAAGAGCGAGCCGTAGCAAGTGAGCCGGTCCAGCCACCAGTCGAGCTCGCGCGCATGCACCTCGAGGTGTTCGGAGGCGTAGCGGTCGGACACCTCGGCGATCTCTTCGCGCGTGTCGCACAGGATCACTTCGCCGTAATCGCGCCAGGCGGCGCCGGCGGCGTCGCGCGCGGTCGGCGGCAGCGCGGCGATCAGGGCCGGCATGCGCGCCATCACGTCGTCGGCGAGCGCGCGCGAGGTCGTGAACAACCAGGCGGGCGACTCGTGCCCGTGCTCGGCCTGGCCGACCAGGTCGCTGGCCACGATGGCCGCATCGGCGCTGTCGTCGGCGATCACCGCCACTTCGGAGGGCCCGGCGAAGACGTCGATGCCGACCTTGCCGAACAGCGTGCGCTTGGCCTCGGCGACGAATTTGTTGCCCGGGCCGACGATCACGTCGGCGGCCTTGCCGCTGAAGAGACCGTAGGCCATCGTCGCGATCGCCTGCACGCCGCCCAGCGTCATGATCACGTCGGCGCCGGCCTTGTCGAAAGCGTAGAGCAGACACGGATGCATCGGCCCGCCGCGGAACGGCCCCGAGCAGGCGACGATGGTCTTCACGCCCGCGGCCTTGGCCGTGGCCACGCCCATGTAGGCCGAGGCGATGTGGGCGTAGCGCCCGGCCGGCGCATAACAGCCCGCGACATTCACCGGCAGCACGCGCTGGCCGGCGCGCACACCGCGGTGCAGTTCGACTTCGAACTCCTGCAACGAGCGGCGCTGCGCGAGCGCGAAGTCGTGCACCTGGCGGATCGCAAAATCGATGTCTTGCTTGACGGTCGCAGGCACCTCGGCCGCACGCCGGTCGATCTCGGCACGCGACAGCCCGATCTCTCCGTCCCAGCCATCGAGCTGCTTGGCGTAGCGGCGCACCGCGGCTTCGCCGTTGGCGCCGATCTCGGCCAGCATCTCGGTCACCACCTTCTGCGCGGTGGCGGTTTCGGTCTCGGGCGACTTGCTCGCCTTCTTGAGGTAAGTGGTGGTCATGGCTGCGTCGCTCAGTTCGCCTTGTTCGCGAAGTCGCGCAGCTTGGCATCGGCCTGCACGCGCTTCATGTACACGTCGGTGATGTAGTCGGCCGACAGCGGGATGCTTTGGATCGCGCCGGTGCCACGCATGAAGATGCCGATCTGGCCGAACCAGGCGTCCATGTCGGAGTTGCCGCGCGAGCGGTCCATGCGGGCAATCTGCGTGGCCAGGTCGAAGGTCGGCCGGGTGTCGAACTCCTTCTTCATCGACGCTTCGCTGATCGACACGCCGCCCTGCTCGTAGAACTTCTTCATCATCGCGATGGCTTCGGGCTTGTGCGCGCCCATCCACTTCCAGGCCCGCAGGTAGACAGCCAGGAACTTGGCCACGTTCTCCGGGTTCTGCTCGGCGTACTCGCCCCGCGCAATCAAGGCGCCGGGCACCACCACGCCGCCATCCTTGCCCGAGCACAGCACCTTGGCGCCGGCCTTTTCTTCGAGCGTGTAGATGTTGGGCGCCCACAAGCCACCCAGGTCGGCATTGTTCGACGACATCGCCGAGATGATCTCGGCCTGGCCCATGTTCTTGATAGTCACGTCACTCTTCGCAAGGCCGTACTTCTTCAGGCACGACTGCACTGCGTAGTCGCCGGTGGAGTTGGCCGTCAGCACGATGGTCTGGCCCTTCATGCTCTTCGGGTCCTTGGCGATCTTGTCGGCCAGGTCCTTCCTCACCAGCAGCGCGTTGCCGGCCGATTCGTCGTTCGTCACGCCGATCGTCTTGATGCCGAAGCGCACATGGCCGAGCACGGCCGGCACGCTGCCGGTGCCGCCGACGTCCCAGGATTTCGACGCCGAAGCAGCGATCTGCGGCACGCCGGCCGGGAAGGTCGAGAACACCGGCTTCAAGCCGACCTCGGCCCACCAGTTCTTCTCGGTCGCGACATAGAACGGCAGCGCCCAGTAGAGCGCGGGCTGGTAGCTGACCTTGATCTCGGCCAGCGCCGGTTGCGCCTGCGGGGCACCCATGGCAAGCAGCGCGGCGAGGGTCAACGCGGTGCGGAAAGTCTTCGAGGGCATGGTCGGTCTCCTGTTGAGGGTTGTGGAAATGGAAATCAGTGAGCGGTCAATGAGCGAGAGAGCCCTGCTGGTCGCGCAAGAGCTTCCAGACATGGGTGCGCAGGTGCACGAACGAGGGCAGGTCCATCACGTCTTCGATGCGCTTGTGCTGGTCCCAGTCTTCGCTCTCGCGGATCGATTTGACGTCGATGATTTCGCGCACCGTGCCCGGCCGCGCCGACATCACGACGATGCGATCGGCCAGGTACACCGCCTCTTCGACGGCGTGGGTGATGAAGAGCACCGTGCGCGGGTGCTGGCGCGCCAGGCGCACCAGCTCTTCCTGCATCACGACGCGGGTCTGCGCATCGAGCGCGCCGAAGGGCTCGTCCATCAGCAGCACCTTGGGGTCGAGCACGTAGGCGCGCGCGATCGCGACGCGCTGCTGCATGCCACCCGACAACTGGTGCGGAAAGGCGCGCTCGTAGCCGCCCAGGCCCATCAGCGCGATGTAGTGCTCGATGCGGCGCTTGCGCTCGCCAGCAGCCACGCCGAGCGAGTGCAGGCCGAACTCGATGTTGTCCCACACCGATTTCCACGGGAACAGCGCAAAGGCCTGGAACACCACCGCGCGGTCGGGGCCGGGCTGGGTCACCACCTCGCCGTCGACGCTGACCTGGCCGCCGGTCGGGTGCTCGAGGCCCGCGGCCATGCGCATGCAGGTGGTCTTGCCGCAACCCGAGGGCCCGACGATCGCGACGAACTCGCGGTCGTTGACCTCGAGGTGGATGTCCTTCAGCGCAACGAACGACTGCCCGTTCTGCGTGAACACGCGCTGCACGTTCTGGAACACGATGTTGGCCACGCGGCAACTTCCCTTCTGAGATTCAGAGCCCGCGCCGACGCTCGATGGCGAACTGAGCGCGACGCAAGGCGATATCAATGAGCAGGCCGACGACGCCGATGGCCACCATGCCGCTCATCACGGTGGCGGTCGACACCGCCGCCTGGCCCTTGACCATCAGGTAGCCGACGCCGCTGGAAGCGACGATCAGCTCGGCGCCGACCAGCGACTGCCAGCCCAGGCCGGCCGAGATGCGCAGCCCCGCGACAATGGACGGCACCGCCGCCGGCAGCAGCACCTCGGTCATCGCGCGCCAACTGCTCGCACCCAGCATCTGCGAGGCTTCGATGTACTTGCGGTCGACCTGCTTGGCGCCGCGGTAGGTGTTGATCAGCACCGGCGGAAACGCACCCATGAAGATGATCAGCACCGGCCCACCGATGCCGATGCCGAACCACAGCGCGGCAAACGGCACCCAGGCGATCGGCGCGATGAAGCGCACCGTCTCGAACAGCGGCGAGACGAGCCTGTCGACCCAGCCGAACCAGGCCATCAGCAAGCCCAGCGGAATGCCCACGCAGACCGCCAGCACGAAGCCCATCGCGAAGCGCTGCAGGCTCGAGGCGAGATGTTGATGCAGCACATAGCCGGCGAAGGGTTCGACCATCAACTGCCCGAAGCGCGCGACCACGTCCCACGGCGCGGGCAGGAAATCGCGCGAGGTGATGCCCGACATGGCCGCCAGCGTCCACACACCGAGGAAGCTCGCGGCGCCGGCCAGCGACAGGCGCCAGAAGCGCGCGGCATCGAGGGGCGGCTGCAGCATCAGGCCACCTTCCAGGGCATCACGCGGCGCTCGATCCAGCCCAGGCCCAGCGTCATCAACCAGCCACACAGGGCCACACTCAGCATGCCGACCAGGATCATCGCCGGGTAGATGTCTTGCGAGGCCTGGTTCAGGATCGTGCCCAGGCCCGCGACCGCACCCACCAGTTCGGCCGCCACGAGCGTCGTCCACGAGGCCTGCAGCGACAGCCGCAACCCGGTGAAGATGCTCGGCAGCGCGCCGGGAATCAGCACCTCGCGCCAATAGCGCAGGCCGCGGGCGTCGAGCATCGCGGCGGCCTCGAAGATCGGCCTGTCGATCTGGCGTACGCCGGTGTAGCTGTTGATGACCGAAGGCACGAAAGCGGCGAAGAAGATCACCATCATCTTGGCCGCGTCGCCCAGGCCGAGCCAGACGATGGCCAGCGGGATCCAGGCCAGCGGCGGAATCGGCCGCAGCACCAGGAAGATCGGATTGACGAAGGCCTCGACCTTGCGGCTCGCGCCCATCGCCAGGCCGAGCGCGACGCCGACCGAGGCGGAGAAGG
>Ga0163144_10017225_pt1 | contig 14728 bp, 19 predicted proteins | sample OliLak19BULKMAT1_FD_123175 | JGI IMG/M metagenome (GOLD analysis project Ga0163144, IMG submission 123175) | Freshwater microbial mat bacterial communities from Lake Vanda, McMurdo Dry Valleys, Antarctica - Oligotrophic Lake LV.19.BULKMAT1 | ecosystem: Environmental > Aquatic > Freshwater >... | reverse complement strand
GTTAGGGAGTCGGTTGCCGGAATTTTGCAAGAGCCTCGAGTGGAATCGAGCAGTTCGGCCCACTCCGCGGACGTCTTCGCAGGGGGCGGGACGCCGAGCCCCCTCGGCGCTCACCAAAACTTGACCACTTGTGCTCCGATAGAGTTGCCCACCCCCGGAACCGAGTCCGCGCCGACAAACCACTGATGGGCAAGGCATTATCATCCCCGGCCCCGCCGGGCCGATGGGTCACTTTCCGTGAGCATACCCGGGTCATTTTTCGCGAGTGCCGAAGCAGAGCCCTTCGTGATTCGCGTCGTAATGATCCTGAATCCGACAGTTGAAGCGGCCGGATCTGGTCAAAGTTTGTGAAAACACGGCGTTTAGGGTTTGCCGCGTCCTCACCCACCAGTTTCTGCGGGGCAGTTCGGTTTAGGAAATGGAATTAATAGTTTGCGACGGCCAGGACCACTGAACTGCTGGATTTAGGATGATTGGCGGTGAGGACGCCGTCCTTTTTCTCGATTCGGATCAGACGGAGTTCCTCGGCGCTCACGGGATATTGACCACCTCTGCCCGAATAGAGTTGACCACCCAGGAGAGTGATCATGCCACGCGGCGGCGGCATCAAGCAAGAGGATAATTGGCCACGCCGCTGGCGGGCAATTCGTTGTTTAAGTGGGCGACAACAGAATCATCCGCGCGGCGTGGCCGCGCGCCGCAAGGCAGAGTACGGCGGTAGAAACGACGCAAAAAGCAGCGCCTTCATGGTCAACTCTTCGTAAACATGGGTGGGTCATTCTTGGCGAGTGCCGAAGGACGGAGTTGGTAGTCACGGAGAGTGAAGTAGAGCTTGGCGATGTCACGGCCGTTGATCAGCGGGCTTGAGCTGATGACGAGGAGATCGGCGGCGAAATTGATCGAATGGGCGAGGGTTGCTCCTTCCAGAGCATTTCGCCAGCCTACCGCCAGGAATGCTTATCCAATTTTAAAGGTAGAGAGCTAGCCACCGGACTTTCGAAGCGGAGACTTCCGGTGTCTGAATGTGTGGGGAATTGTGGATTGGGCCTCGCGGGCTGGGGTGAGGTTGTAGTGATCAATCGTAGCGCTGAATCGGACCGCGGATACGAAACCGCTGTAGACTACGGGAACTATGGTGAACCTTTTGTGGCGATGGGCAATTAGTGCCTTGGCGCTGTTCGTGATTGCGTACTTCGTGCCTGGTATTTCGGTTTCCGGATTTGTGGCGGCATTGATCGCGGCGATCGCGATTGGGATAATCAACGCCACTTTGGGGAAGGTGATCAAGTTACTTGCATTTCCAATTCGAGTGATCACGCTGGGGCTGGCGTCGTTAGTGATCAATGCGTTAATGCTGATGCTGGCGGCGGCGGTTGTGCCAGGGTTCCGGGTGGATGGATTTCTCGCGGCGTTATTGGGGTCGATTTTGTTAAGTCTGGTGACGAGCATTGGCGGGTGGTTCTTACCGGACGGCGAGAATGAAAAGCAGTGAGCGGAGAATTTTACACACGGGCTATTGCGGCAGAATCCGCCGTCTGCTGAACTCTGGGGATAGGAGCCGATGAATTGCGATGCTGACGATGTATGTTTCGCTTCCAGGCGAGATGAAGGAGTTCGTTGAGAATCAAGTGAATTCCGGGCGCTATAACAGCGTTAGCGAATATATTCGGGAATTGGTTCGGAAGGACGAGAAAGACCGGGCTCAGGAACGGTTGGAGCCGATGCTTCTGGCCGGTACTGAAAGTGGCTCGCCAACAGCGCTAACTCCCGAGAATTGGAACGAAATCCGTCAGGAAGCGCGGAAGCCGTTTTCGGAACGTAAGGCTCGAAATGGCGGCTGATGTCACGCGACACGGGAGCCTCTTAACGCTGGTGAAGGACGGTTGGCGCCGAGACCGAGCCGGCATTCGCCGTTTTCCGGTTACGCATGGGTTTGACCGTAGATTGCTTTTGCACGTTCCGTGGTTCCAAGGCCGATGGCGTATTTGCTGAGGCTGTTTGGCGTTCCAGGAATTTGGATGGCAGCGGAAAAAGCTCGGCGTTGGCGCTCGGGGCGACGTTGATGTCATAGAAGGTAAACGTCAAATTTGTCCAAGGGCCGCCGCCAAGGGTGGTGAGGGTCGCGCTGAAGGCTCAGCGCGGATGTGAACGCGGCGATCGAATTTCGACGAACGCGAGGATAGTATGACAAATTGGAAGCATGAATGCGGATGAGTTGGAAGTACTGGTCGCCAGCGAGAGTAGTGAAGATAACTTTCGGGCATTCTCGGCGGGGGCGGAGGTCTCGGAATGGCTGGCGTTGATGGCGCGGCGACCGGATCTGCGGGTGAGCATTGCTCATTACCAGAAGCATCCGAAGGAGATTTATGAGGCGTTGGCGCGGGACGAGAATCGACGGGTTCGTTGGGCGCTGACCGTCAATATGTCCACGCCGGAGGTGATTTTGGAGGCGCTGTCACGGGATCCGGATGATGGTGTCCGGCTGCGAGTCGCGAGCCATCCGCATGTGCCGGCGGCGGTATTGGCGACAATGATCAATGACCAGGACGAACGGGTGGCAGAGAAGGCAAAGGCGCGCCTAGTTCTACTGAACGGCGGGTGACTTGAAGCGTTCCAGGATTGCCGGGAGGCTGGTGGAGAATGTCGAGCGTGGCAGGACCTGATCGGCGCCGGCCTCCAACGCGTGCAGCTTGAGTTCGACCTGGACGTGGGACACAAAACCGAGGATGTTGATGGGCCTGGTTGCGGGCTCGACCTTCAACCTTCGAATTAGCGCCACGGCGTCGACAGCTTTGGTGTTTAAGTCAAAGATAATAAGCAATGGGTGTTGCCCAGCCAGTTCGAACACCTTGGCTTCGTTTTTGACGAAGACGATCTCCATATCCGCGCGTTTGGCGGCGTCCATTATTTTGACGGTGAAGAAGAGGTCGTCGAGAACAGCGACGATTTGCATGAGTTGTTGCCTAGCCGATTATCTCATGCGGTCCGGTAATCGGGCGGCGATGTATTTCCCGACTATTTCGACAAGTTCTACGGTATGAACAGGTTTAGCGAGGAAATCGTTCATACCCGATTCGATACAGGAACTGCGGACTTCGTAGGCGGTGTTGGCCGTGCAGGCGACGATAGGAACGGTGCGTCCGGCGGGCAGCCGCCGGAGGCGACGGGAACACTCCAGTCCGTCCATTTCGGGCATTTGCACATCCATTAGTATGAGGTCGAAGGGTGCGGTGGTAACCGCGTCAATAGCGGCCTGTCCGCTGGGAGCGACGACGACGTCATAGCCTTTCCGTTCCAAAACGGTTCGCATGAAGCGCTGGGCAACGTCGTTGTCTTCGACCAGAAGGATTTGGGGACGAGCCGGGGACGCAGTTGCCTGGCGGCTGCTTGATTCGACGATAGAGTCGGGGATCCGGAGCGGAAGGGTGACCGTAAAAAAGGTCCCGGCCCCGGCAACGGATTCGGCTTCGAGCCGGCCCCCCATTGCCTGGACGAGTTGAAAGGCGAGCGGGAGTCCGAGTTCGAGGCGAGCCTGGGTGTAGCCGCCCATATCTGGAGGGATAAAAAGCTGTCCGAGGCGGGATGCCGGGATGTCGTGCCCGTTATCGCCGACGCTTACGGTGAGAATCAACTGGCGGTCGGGTTCGACGCAGAAAGTGGAGACGGCGACGGTAATTTCATCCTGAATGCAGGTGTTGATGGCGTGAGAGAGAAGAATTCCCACGACCTGACGGAGGCGGACGGCGTCGCCGACGACTACTTCCGGCGAGGTAAATTCGGCGGGCTCGGAGAAGATTTTGATCAGCAGGCCGCGGGCCTCGGCGCGATCCTGCATGGCGGCGACGGAGGCGCGAATGACTTCATGGAGATGGAACGGAGCTTCGGAGAGTTGCAACTGCCCGGCCATGACCGAGGCGTATTCGAGGGCGTTGCTGAGGGATTCCAGTAGATTTTCGGCGCAAAGGCGAGTGGATTGAACGTATTCCCGCTGTTCGGACGAGAGGGAAGACTCAAGCAGAAGGTCCGACATTCCGAGGATACCGGTGAGGGGCGTCCGGATCTCATGGTTGAGAGCCGACAGCATACGGGTATGGGTGCGTTGGAGATCCCGCACGGAATCGAGGACTTCGGACGATGCGGCGGCGGGTTGAGCAGCGGAAACTTCCAGCAACGTGTCCTCCAATTCACTACATCGGCAGACAGGTGTGGCAGGATTAGCCTATTTGGACGGAAATGGGCCGCAGGAAAGCCGTTAACAAACGACAGCCGTTGACACATCTCATTGAATCCGCTATAGTTTCCAAGTAAGTTGGAGCTCCACCTTCTCGTAGTTGGAGCGAATTTTTTTTGCGGCCGGCATCGGGGTCAAGCGTTCCTCGGGATTGAATGGGATCCCTTCGCCGTGCACGGAGAACAGGCAATGGGAAATAATCCCGAACATCCGAGCCCGGACGAAACAGTTGCGGCGGCGCCGACACCGAAGAATATTCCGGGCGCCGGGCATGTAGCCGAAGCTGAGCATGGGCGGCCGGGACTTCCCGGGCCACCGTCTCCCGACGACCCGGACACGCCGCAAGACGACTACTTCACCGAAGAGATGATGTCGGACGAGATGCTGGACGACTACAGCCACTTCGCGCCGCCGGCGGAAGGGGAAGTGCTCCAGGGATACGTCCTGAAGGTCACCGCGACCGACGTCATTGTGGATTTCGGATATAAATCCGAAGGCGTCGTGCCGATTGATCAGATTCCGGTCGTGGACGGAAAACCGGCGGTGAATGCGGGCGACACCATTGAAGTGATGGTGGAAAAGGGCGGAACGCTGACGCCGGAGGGCTATGTTCCGCTGTCGCACCGGAAGGCGCAGAACACCAAGTGCTGGGACACATTAGAACAGGCGTTCCGGGACAACCTGCTGGTTAGCGGCCATATTACGGGCCGAACCAAGGGCGGCCTGATGGTGGATGTGGGCGTGGAAGCGTTCATGCCGGGTTCGCAGGTGGATGTGCGGCCGGTCTACAATTTGGATTCGCTGGTGGGACAGCACATACCGGTGCGGATCCTGAAGTTGAATCGCCGCCGGGGCAATGTGGTGGTAAGCCGGAAGGCGGCGCTGGAAACGGAAGTTACGGACCGGAAATCGGCGCTACTGGAGACGGTGGCGGAGGGCTCGGTAATCCAGGGGATCGTTAAGAACCTGACGGATTACGGGGCATTCATCGACTTGGGTGGAATCGACGGATTACTGCACGTCAGCGATATGAGTTATGGGCGGGTGACGCATCCGTCGGAACTGGTGCAGGTGGGCCAGGAGTTATCGCTTCGAGTGCTGAAGTTCGATAAAGACAAAGAGCGCATTTCGCTGGGAATGAAGCAGATGGCTCCCGATCCGTGGGAGTCCGTTCACGACCGGTACCAAATCGGGCTGAAAGTCATTGGGCGGGTGGTTTCCATTACGGATTACGGCTCGTTTGTGGAGTTGGAAGCCGGGGTTGAGGGACTGATTCATATCTCGGAGATGACGTGGTCGCGGCGGATGAAACATCCGTCGAAGGTTGTTAAAGCCGGCGATACGGTGGAGAGCGTCATTCTTGACATCAAGCCGCGGGACCGGCGGGTATCGTTAGGCATTAAGCAGTTGGAAGACGATCCGTGGACGACGGTGGAGTCGCGTTATTCGATCGGCAGCGTGGTGGAAGGCCGGGTGAGAAAGCTGTCGGAGTTTGGCGCATTCATCGAAATTGAAGAGGGCATCGACGGACTTGTGCATGTCTCCGACTTGTCCTGGACAAAGCATATAAAGCATCCGTCGGAAGTCTTGAAAAAGGGTCAAGTGGTGCAGGCGGTGATCCTTAATATCGACGCGCCGACGCGCCGGTTGTCGCTGGGCGTGAAACAATTGCAGCCGGACCAATGGGAATCGTTCTTTGCATCGCACTCGACCGGAGACACGGTTCGTGGAAAAGTGTGCCGCGCGGCGACTTTCGGGGTCTTTGTTGAAGTAGCTCCGGGTGTGGAAGCATTATGCCACTCGTCGGAGATTATCGGCCATGCAGGCAAAGAAAAAACGGCATTACCGGTGGGTGAAGAGCATGCGTTCAAGATCATCCGTTTGAACGCGTCGGAGAAGAAGATCGGGTTAAGTTACAAGGCCGCCATTGTGGATGAGGAGCGGCAGCGGATGGCGGAGTATCAGAAACAGGCCGCGGCAGTAACGACGGCGACAGAAGAAGCGGCACGGACGGAGATCGGCACCGGGGCGCAAGCGCCAATTGACGAGAAGGAAGACGCGGGGCCGGGCGGATCGACCGCGGCCGGCGAGTAAGGGACGGAGAGGAATGGGCATGACAAAGGCAGATCTGATCGAAGAGGTCTCGAGAGTGACAGAGATGACGCGGAAGGATTCCGAAGTTATCGTTGAGGCCATCTTTGACAGCGTCGTCCGCAGTTTGCGCGAAGGGGATAAGATCGAAATCCGGGGCTTTGGCAGTTTCCGCACGCGGCAGCGGCAGCCGCGCGTGGGGCGCAACCCGAAGACCGGGACGCGGGTGGAAGTACCGGCGAAGCGAATCCCGTATTTCAAGCCGAGCAAAGAGCTGAAGGATTTGGTGAACGGCGGCGAGGATCACGGGGTGGACGCCGAGGATGGCGACGACGAGTAGACGTCAAACAAATGGACCATCTTTGGAGTCCCTGGCGATACAAGTATGTGACGCAAGCGGCCCCGGCGGGCGGCTGCGTTTTTTGTGAGAAGGCGGCGGCGATAGGCCCGGAATCGTTGGTGGTCCATCGCGGGCAGCATAATTACGTCGTCCTGAACCTATATCCGTATACGAATGGTCACGTGATGATCGTGCCTTATGAGCATGTGGATTCCCTGGCGGGAGCGAGCGAGGAAGCTTCGCGAGAGATGATGGAACTGGCGCGGCGAACGGAGCGGATTTTGCGGGAGCTTTACCGTCCGGGCGGGATCAATATCGGGATGAACCTGGGGGAGTGCGCGGGGGCGGGAGTGGCGGGACATATACACCTGCACTTACTACCGCGGTGGCCGGGAGACGCTAACTTCATGAGTGTAGTTGGCGAGACACGGATTCTCGTCGAGGAGTTGTCCGTGACTTATGCGCGAATGCTGGCGGCGTTCGGGGCGAATTAGCGTTTTTTGACTGGCTTGCAGGCTCCGCGGAAGATTTCGGCCTCCGCCGCGATGAAGCCGAAGGCGGCCCAATTGGGGTGATTGACGACGCGCTCCCAGGCGATACAGGCCCGGTCCTTGCGGCCTTCGAGCCAATGCCAGAGGCCGACGCCGTAGCCAATGGTGGCGGCGGCGTTGCCATCGAGCGGAGGCGCTAGTGTTTGGGCTTCGGTGTACACCCCTTTGTAGAGGAGCAGGGTTCGTAAGTAAGACTGATTTTCTTTGACGGCCATTTGCGGCTGGATGGCGGTGAGAAGTTTGGCGGCCTCCTCCGGTTTAGCGGCACGGCGGAGCGCGCGCCACGCCCATTCGGTGACGGCGACGCGAGTATCGTCATCCATGGCGTGACAGGGACGCCAATCGGCGGGCATTCCGCGCATGAATTGAGGCTTAGGGAGGGCGGCCATGGCGAGGCAGCGTTGATACTCGCGGGCGGCATGGTTGTAGTCACGGCGCAGGTAATAAGCCAGGGCTAAGTGGTAACTGACGTCGAAGCTGGCGGGGGCGAGTTCGGCGGCCTTCTTCAAGTCGGAGATGGCGAAATCGAACTTCCGGGTGGAGATGAAACGGTGCCCGCGAAAACGGGGGAAGCGGACGTCGCCGGGATAATCGTCGGCGCCGCGGGTGTAGAGCGGAATGGATTCGCTGAAACGCAGAACGGCGTCACGGGCGCGGGCGGCGGCGAGAAGGAGATCGGCTGAGGCCGGGCCTTTGGAAAGGGCCGCGTCAGCCTTTTCAATGGATCGAGCTTCGTCCGGCTTGGCGATGAATGACCTCCCGAGAGGGGAATACACTTCAGGCTCCGGAACTTGCCCCCAGGCGAGTTGCCCCAGCAGCAGGGGAGCCGCAGTCAGCAACTTGACCCAAAGAGAGGAGCACATGCATCTTAAAATAGCGCAAGTGCGATCAGGAACGGCGATAGGGTGAACTAAGGTAGCGGCGGGCTTCGCGCGCGGCGTCGCTATCGGGGGCGCCATCGACGGCGAGGCGGTAGACGCGGAGAGCTTCGTCCCGCCGGCCGAGCATGTCGTAGCATTGGCCGAGACGGAGCCAGGAGTTGACCTGGGTGTTGAGTCCGGCGCCGGCGGTGACGCGCTGGAGATTGGCGATGGCGGCGGGGTATTCCCTGTACCAGAAGAGCAGGTTGCCGCGGGAATGATAGATTTTGCCGATGGGAAGGGCTTTGAATCCCTTCGTTTCTTCCATTGATTTGAGAACGGCGAGGGCTTCGTCCTTCTTACCCAGGCCGGCGTACATTTGAACCATTTCGAGGCGGTACAAGTAGTTACGCGGAAACATCGCGATCAGTTGACTGAGTAATGGGATGGCCTTCTCCGGTTGGCGCTCGCGGCGATAGGCGACGGCGAGGAGGATCATGGCGTCAATCCGGCTGCTATTTCCTTCCCTGGCCACCAGTTCGACGGTGCGGATTCCGCCATCCTTGTCGCCACGGAAGCCGATTAGAAAACCTACCATTTTCAAGCCGAACGGGAGCGAACCGACGATGTAGTCATGGACGCCACTTACAAATTTGGCGTCAACAAAATCGGGCTTGATCTGGAGGGCTTGCTGGTGGACTTTTCGGGATTGGGTGAACTCGCGGAGAGCGTCGCGCCATACTTTGCGGACCAGGAAGTTATAGTTAGACCGGAGGCTGTGAGCGACGCCGAGGGAGTATAGCGCGTTGATGTCGTTGCCATTGGCGGCGATGCGGGATTGACTGAGTGAAATGGCTTTGGCGACAGCGTCATCGAAGCGTTTCTGTTCCGCCGGTGAGGCGAGGATTTTCGTGCGGGCGAGGGAAACGTTGCTGCCGGAGACGAGCTCCGTTTCGAGCGCGCCGGCGTTGAACATCTCGCGGTAGAGCAGGGCTTGCGCGAGGTGGGTGTAGGAGTAGGGGTCGTTTGGGCGATCGCGGATTTCCTTGTCGAATTCGGCGATCGCCTGTTCGTATTCGAGGTTATAGAAATGGTCGAAGCCCTTGCTGACCGGCGAGGGAGCGGCCCATAGCTGGAAGGAGAGGGCGGCAAGGGCGAGCGGGCGCATTCTACCTTTCATTCTATTTGCCGGAGCGCCCATTGGGCGTGGGAGGCGACGACGGATTCGTCCATAGCGGCCAGTTTTTCGAGCGGGGCTCGAAAGGAGGGCAGGGCGGCGTTGCCCATAGCGATGGCCACGTTGCGAAGGAAACCCTGGTATTTGGTCCGCTCGACGGGGGAACCGCGGAAGAGTTCCGAAAATTCGGTTTGGCTGAGCGCGGCGAGATCGGCGAGCGGCGGGGCGGTTTGGCGGGGCTGCCAAGGGCTGTCAGAAGTGAAGGAGGCGCGTCGATTCCAGGGACAGACGTCCTGGCAGATATCGCAGCCGAAGATGTGATGGCCAAGTCCGGGGCGCTGTTCTTCGGGGATTTCGCCTTTCAGTTCGATGTTCAGGTACGAGATACAGAGGCGGGCGTCGAGTTCCCAGGCCGGGGAATGGTGACCGGTGGGAACGATAGCGGCGGTGGGACAGGCATCGATACAACGGGTGCAACTGCCGCAGCGGTCGGGGGGCGGGGCGCCGGTCTCGAGTTCGAGGGAGGTGAGCAGTTCGCCGAGGAAGAACCAGGAGCCCTGCTGCTGGTTGATGAGGCAGGTGTTTTTGCCGATCCAGCCGAGACCGGCGGCGCGAGCGAGGGGGCGTTCGAGGAGAGGGGCGGTGTCGATGCAGATTTTTGTTTCGCAGTTGGTAAGTTGGCGGAGTTGGCGGTCGACATTTTCCAAGCGGGCGCGCATGACGGCGTGGTAGTCGTCGCCCCAGGCGTAGCGGCTGATCCAACCGAGTGTGGCGTCGTCCAATTCGGTGGAGTAGGGCGCGGGGGAGTTATAGAGCTGGCCGACGACGAGGACGGTGCGGGCGGAGGCGAGCAGGGTGCGGGGGTCGCGGCGTTTATCGGCGCGGTGGTCCGTTAAGTACCCCATTTTACCGGCCATGCCGCGGCGGGCCCAATCGAGATAGTGATCGGCTTCCAGCATGGGGCCGGCGGGGGCGATTCCGGCCAGATCGAAACCGCATTGCAGCGCGATTTGCTTCAACGCGGCGGCGTTCATTGTCTGGTTGCCGGTTTTATCGTTGGCAACTGGTTGCGCCTGCACGACCTTCAGGATACCCGATACAATCGATTGGTCACACGGTGTGGGCATCGAGAAAACCAGTCCTGGTGCAGTCCGGCGCTGAGCCGAAAGATGGAGATGCTTGTTTTTGGCCACGGCGGCACGCCTTTGCTGGTGTTTCCGGCGTCGATGGGGCGGTTCTACGACTATGAGAATCGCAACATGATGGGAGTGTTGGGCGAGCGCTATGAATCCGGCCAATTGCAGGCGTTCTGTGTGGATAGCGTGGATACCGAGAGTTGGTGCGATAAGTCGGTTTCGCCGAGGGCGCGGGTGGAGCGGCACATGAAGTATGAACGGTATCTGCCGCAGGAAGTGGCGCCGACGATTCGGAAGGACAATCCCTCGCCGCGACTGACGGTGACCGAGTGCAGTTTCGGCGGATATCATTCGGCGGATTTGGTGGATGCGCTGGTGTCGTTCGGTGGCGCTTTCGACATTCATCAGCTCCTCGACGGTTAATACGATGAGGACTGTTGCTTTCACTGTCCGCCGGATTTTCTGCCGAAGATGGGAGACGACGCGCTGTTGAACGAGATTCGCCGGATGCGGATCGTGCTGGCGACGCAGGCTGGGATCCGCGTAATGTATATCTGGCCCGATGAACGGCATGCAGTGGCAACGTTGATCCGTCTGGGCCGCGGCAAGATGATGGGGGTGGACCACAACAAGAATATGGAATGGGTGGGCGCCTCGGCGGAACTTTGGTCTGACTAGCAGTATTGAACCGCTATGCCGCGCGCGGCGAGTTCAGCGAGGAGTTCGGCGACGGCATTTGATTGAGCAGACGCACCCGGAACTACTACGGCCCATTCGAGATTTTCGCGGAAAGCCTTAGTGCGGATCTCCCAGCCCAAAATCTGTTGGGAGGCGCCGATCTGAATTATCGACCATTGTTTAACGAGGCGAAGCGCCGTTTCGGGATCGGGGCAGGATCCCGCCACGATGAAATGATTGTCGCCATGGACCAGGATTCCGAGCATTTCGTTCAGAACTCCAAACGCGGATCGAGCACCGGATAGCCGATCGCGAAGTGGTAGATTACCTGGCCGGATTCGAGGTTCAGGTACGAATGGACGCGGTCATCGAAGAACGCGCCGATGCCGGTGGCGCCCAGGCCGAGCGCTTCGGCGGCGATGTAAAGCCGATGACCGAGCGCGCCGGCTTCGAAGTGGGCATACCGGTAGCCGCGGTCGCCATAGTGCTTGGCGGCCGCGTCGAGATCCGCGATCATCGAAATGGCCAGGCACGCGTTGCCGGCCAGATCCTGGCCGAGGCTGAGCCCAGCGGCGGCAACACGCTGATCGCCGGATCGTATTAGCTCCAATTCACCGGCGAATCGATATAGTCCCGGCTCGAGTCCCGCGACGCGATGCACGTATAGAAACAGGGTTAGCAGCGGAGCGTGCGCGACGTTCAGAATGGCCAACAACTGGGCGATCGAGATGCTACGATCTCCGCCAATGAAATCCAGCGCCGAGCGGCGTGACCGAACCACTTCGCCGAAACCTCGGCCGCCCAGATTCGGAACTTCCGCGACAGGGCGATCAATTCGCCATGCGGGGCCAATTCCGCGTGTCGCCGTGTGGATTTGACTGATCGTCTCCGGAAGCAGAGGCGTATCCGACAACTGATTCGGCGTTCCGCCTAGCCATTCGCGTTCCGGGGCGCCGGGTTCGCCGGTGGGAATGGCGGCGCCGCGCAATGTGACGATCAGCATCGGCCATTCGTCATCGGCCAGTCCGAGGCGAGCGGTAATTTCGCCGTCGTCAAAGGAACCGGTGGTTTCGCAAGTGCATCCCATGGCGCGCGCCGCCAATTCCAGGGCTTGCCAGGCGTGCCCTAAATCATGGAGACAGTAGCGGTAGGCGCGGTCACGATACTTCCAGGCTTCGCGCCAAGCGATAGAGGTCAGAATGAAAGTGATGGCGCCGGGGAAGCCGAAATCGCCGCGTCCGCGCTGCTCAGCCATGTGCTGCGACGGACGGTAATGATAGAGTCCGTCAGGCCAACCGCTGAACCCGTGCGTGGCGAAGTGGAACTCAGTGGGATGGAGGTTTCCGGAGGAGGGGTTTACTCGCAGGGAGTAGTGGGAGCCGGTGACGGGCGCGCGTTTGGTCGCGCTGATCGCAGCCGAATTGAACAGCAATTGCGACAGGAACCCCGCGCCATCGTGGGCACAGGTTTGTCCAACGGCACCGCGCAAAACGTCCCAAGCCGCGCATTCCGGAGCCGGAGGATCGGCCGGCAAATCGAGAACAGGAACCCCGTCGTAGTGCCGAAACGGATTCGGCATATTGGCCCACTCAAGCGTATACGCGGATCTCCGCAAGCGCTCCGGGGTGTGTTTGGTGGCCTCGTGATAGGCTCGCCAAGTCACTTATCCGGCGTCGGTGCGCGCGGCGCTTCCGGTGCCGGCTCCAGCGCGACGGGTTGGCCCGGCCGACGCGGAAACCTTGCCGGGCGAGGAGATCCCGGAATTGGAAGTACTCGCTTCGCGGGCGGCCTCAATTTCTTCCTGAGATCGCACATCGGGTTCGGAAACTTTTTTCTTGTCCTGCGCCCGAGCAACCTGTCGTTTATGCCGTTTAGCTAACCGTTTGTCCACATCTCTACCCTACTCCCGCAAGTCGTAACAAAGCAACCGGGCGCCGGTGTTGCGAAGCACGTCCTTGCTGTGTTGGACGACATAGAGCAACCCCCGGCTTAGCACCGGCAGCGACCATGTTTCACGCGCGGCGAAGAGCCAGGCGCGCGATCCCTCTTTGAATCCAGCGGGCGTCAAATCCATCCACAGCAGGTGGCCCATTTCGCCCAGCACCAGGAAGCGCCCGTCCACATGTAATAGATTTCCGCGATAGGGACTCATCATCTGCTCGCGCTGCTGACCGCCCGCCTGAAAAACCTCTTTCCATTCCAAGCTTGTGCGCCATGCCACTTTGCCCGTTTTCACTTCAATGCAGGCGAGCGAGGCGTCGGGCTCGTTGCGTCCGTCAAAGCCATAGAGGTAGCCATCTTTGTGGATCGGAGTATTAAAGTGCAGGCCGAATTCAGGCGTCGTCCAGAGGACTTTGTGCTTCATCTCCGGCGTGATTTCCAGCATCGCGCCGCCGGTTTTATAACTGGCGGAAACGAACACATTGTTGCCCATGATCACCGGGCACGACGCATTGACGGATTCGTAACTTTTGCTGCGCCAGGGGAAGGTGAAATCGACGGCGCCGGTCGCCGGATCTATCATTAACAGCCCGCCAGTTGGAGGCTGACTCTCGCCGCCGGCGAGGACGAACACGCGCCGCTTCCCGTGAACGACGGCAGGGATGGGCGAGGCGTAACTTCCGCCCCATTCCGTTCCCGCGCCCCAGCGCATCTGTCCGTTAAGCTTATCCAGTCCGATCACGCATGGTCCGCCCGGCGCGCCGACGTTTACGATCAACAGGCCGCCTTCGACTAACGGCGTAGAGGCGACGCCGAAGAAGTCCTGCGGCACCTTGAACTCGTCTCGCAACTGACGCCGCCACAACTGTTGGCCCGACGCCAAATGGAGACAATGCAATACCCCTTCCGCGCCCACGACATACACGCGCTCGCCATCAATAACGGGGCTCGATCGCGGCCCGTTGTTGTACCCATATCGATCCGAAAATGAGGTTGGGTAGCTGTGCTGCCAATAGCGCTCGCCGGTTTCGGGATGAAGGCAATCCACTACCTCCTGATCACCGCGCCGGCACAGGAAAACCAACTTCTCACCGGCAATAGCGGGCGACGAATAACCGGTTCCCTTGCTCATCTCCCACACCAGCGGCGGACCGCTAGAGGAAAACTTTTTGCTAATTCGGGTTTCGCGAGAGACGCCGTTGTGGGTCAATCCAAGAAACGACGGCCAGTCCTCCGTCACGGCGGTCTTTTGAAGCACACCGGGCTTCTTGTGGTGTTTCACTTCCGCATTGGCTTTCAGAGCGGCATTGGCGCCGCTGGGCGCGGCGACCTTAGGCGGCGCCGGATCGGCGAATTTCTTCTGGCCCCAGACGGCTAACGGAGTTAAGAGGAGGGAGCGTCGTTTCATGTGGCGGCGGAACCCATTCTCTCATTACACTGGCAACAGTTCCATGGGCGTCTCCCTGGTGAGTTCCGGCCGACGGCCATTTGAATCCATATGACAAGACCTGGGAAGAATGGGTTAAACGCGCCGGAAAACTCCCTCCGGACTGCGACACGTTGCCCTCCATCGCGGGACGGCCCGATCCGCTTGAAAGGGGTCAGGTCGCAAACAGCGACGGCGCAAGGAAATACGGCATAGGATATTTGGGCAGGGTCCTCCACGGGCTGGGAGGGCACCGTCACCGTGCGTGCATTGCGCCTGGAATTGGGTCCGGGCGAC
>Ga0163144_10017224_pt1 | contig 14728 bp, 13 predicted proteins | sample OliLak19BULKMAT1_FD_123175 | JGI IMG/M metagenome (GOLD analysis project Ga0163144, IMG submission 123175) | Freshwater microbial mat bacterial communities from Lake Vanda, McMurdo Dry Valleys, Antarctica - Oligotrophic Lake LV.19.BULKMAT1 | ecosystem: Environmental > Aquatic > Freshwater >... | reverse complement strand
CAGGCGGTGAGCTTGCGTGAGCGTGCGTCCTATGCGGGCTAAAAGCAAAACCGCTTGGGGTTTTGCACTTAGCCCGGATCGCCAAAACGGTTGAATCTGTAGACTTGATCCAAGCACACCGTGCAGGGTCGCTGCCGAGTAGAGCATGAAATATCCGGGCGAGCGCGGCGGAGCCGCAACCAAACGCCCGAAGAACACCTTCACCACGGATTGCACGGATCGACACGGATCAAACCACCAACCGGTTCTGCCTTGATCCGTGTTCATCCGTGCGATCCGTGGTTTCTGGGCGTCAGGGCTTGAAAAAATATGCACGCAGCAAAACAACAAATTGAGGGATAGAGAACGGAGAACACAGAGATGAAGCTCATCCACTCCGCCTCCGTGATCTCCGTGTCCTCTGTGGTGAAAAGTTTTTCACTCCAACCGGTAGTCCTTATGCGCGAGGTGATAATCGAGCGTCAGCCGGATCGCGCGTTTCAAGTTCACCTTCGGCGTCCAGCCCAGCCGCTTCTTCGCGTTCGCGATCGAGGGCACGCGCCGCTGGATGTCCTGGTAGTATTTGCCGAAATACTTGGCCGACGGCACCACCACCGTCTTCGCCTTTGCCGCGTGCTCAAGATACTCCGGAAAATCGCGGAAGGCCGCGATGATCATCCGCGCGAGATCGGCCACGCTCACATCGTTCCGCGGATTCCCGAGATTGAAGATCTGCCGCGACGCGCATCCATTCTTGTTTTCGATGATCCGCAATAGTGCATCGATCCCGTCGTCGATGAACGTGAAGGACCGGCCCTGTTTGCCTCCATCCACGAGCTGCAGCGGCTTCTGGAAAATCACGTTCGAGATGAACTGCGTGAACAGTCGCGAGCTTCCCTCCTTCGGCTCCATCACGTCGTCGAGCTTCGGCCCGATCCAGTTGAACGGCCGGAACAGGGTGTAGTCGATGCCGTCGCGCACGCCGTAAGCGTAAATCACGCGGTCGAGGAGCTGCTTCGAGCACGCGTAGATCCACCGCTGCCGCTCGATCGGACCGTAGACGAGCGGGCTCGTCGCCTCGTCCAGCTTCGGATCGGGACACATGCCGTAGACCTCCGACGTGGACGGAAAGATGATCCGCTTCCGGTATTTCGCACATTGCCGCACCACCGCGAGGTTGGCCTCGAAATCGAGTTCGAAGACGCGCAGCGGATCCTTCACGTATTGGATGGGGTTCGCGATCGCGACGAGCGGGATGACCGCGTCGCATTTCTTCACGTGATACTCGATCCACTCGCGATTGATCGTGATGTCACCCTCGACGAACTTGAAGCGCGGATCGCCCAGGCTATCCTCGAGTTTGTGGCTGCCGACATCCATGCCGTAGACCTCCCAGTCCTTCTGCGTGAGGATGGCCCGCGTGAGCGAGCTGCCGATGAAGCCGTTGGCACCGAGGATGAGAACGCGCAGGGGCATGGGACCGAGGGAAACGCTGACCGTCCCACGTTCAACGCTTAACGCTTAATGTCCGATCGGTGCGACCAAGACATCCTATCCGAACGTCAGGAGTCATTCCAGAATGCTTTCAAGGTGAGACTGATTTCGGAGCGGAGCCGCTTCGGCTCCGACCCGGAACGGGAAGCCGTTCCGCTACAATTCGGCTCATCTTGAATGCAAATTGGCATCAGGCGCTAGCCCGCATAGGACGCACGCTCACGCAAGCTCACCGCCTGTCCGCCGACAAACGCCGGAAAAAGGACGCAGAAAGCATGAAATATGCGGGCTAGACGTGGAGCGTTTTCCCCACGAGCAATGCCGGAACGCCGCCACGCCACTCCGTCTTCGTGAGCTCGATCGCGCCGTCGCCGGTCGCGACCACCAACGGCGACACGGACAACACTTCACCCGGCGCCCCGCGCCTGCCGCGCGCCGCCGGTGAATCCGGCTCGGCCCACCACACCATCAAGCGCGCTCCGTCCACCCCGGTGAAGGCCCCCGGATACGGATCCGTCACGGCGCGGATGAGATTGAAAATCTGCGTTGACGACTGCGTCCACGCGATGCGGCCATCATCCGGTTTGCGCCCGCCGAAATACGTCGCCTGCGCGTCTGCCTGCGGCGTCTCGCGCGCGGTGCCCGCCAGCAGCGCGTCGATCTGCCGCGCGATCACGCGGCGCGCGCACGGCAGCACTTTGCGGAAAGCCTGTTCCGCCGTGTCGCGCGGACCGAGGTCCACGCCCTCCTGATCGACGATCGCACCGGCATCCGGCGCCTTCACCATCCGGTGCAGCGTCATGCCGATCCGCGGCTCGCCATGGAGCACCGCCCAGTTGATCGGCGCGCGCCCGCGATACTTCGGGAGCAGCGAGCCGTGGAGGTTGAACGCTCCCAGCCCCGGCAGCGCGAGGATCCGCGGGCTGATCATGTGGCGGTAATAGACCGACAGTATGAGATCCGGCTGCAGCGCCGCGATGCGCTCGAGCCACTCCGGCGTGTTCACCGTTTCCGGCGTAAACACGGGAATGCCCCGCTCGCGCGCGGCGACGGCCGGCGTCTTGAACCAGATCTTCTCCTGCGGATTGTCCTCGTGCGTGACGAGCGCCACCACGTGATCGCCGCGCTCCAGCAGGAGCGAGAGACACTCGTAGCCGACTTCGCTGTAACCGAAAAAGAGGATACGTGGCTTGGGCATGTTTCAGGAGCGGATCGCGTCGTCGAAAACCGCCGCCAGCCGGGCGGTGAGCGCCTTGGCCATGAGCGGCGCGAAAGCCGCGGCATAGCACGCCGGGTCGAGGCGATGCCCCTCGCCGGCGAACCAACGCTGGCAAACCTGCTCCGCGACCGCATCGATGTCACCGACGCCCGCGAACGAGAACCGCACGCCGGCCGAAATTTTTTCGGCGAAGGCCAGCACCGGACTCTCGCGGTGATACACCAGCAGCATCGGCCGCCGCGCGAGCACGAACGGGAAGATCTTCGACGCCGCGTAGCCCGGGTCGTCGGACCCGACCGCGACCAGGGCGTGGGCGCGCTGCAGATAGTGCAACGAGTCGAAATACGGCACGCGGTAGCGATGCTCGTGCACGAATTCCGCCACGCCCTCCTGGCGCGCAATCGGCAGCACCGAGTCGACGCCGAGGGGCGGCGGTGCGTAACCGGTGCCGATGAAATGAAACCGCATCTTCTCCGCGCGCCGCGCGAGATTCGTCGCGCGAAAGTTCCGGAACGCGCGAAACACGATCGTCAGCGCGCGCTTCATGTCGGGGCCGCAGCGGCCCGTGTAGACGTGGTGAAAATTACCGTCGTCAAAATCGATCAGCGGCGCCGCGGGCTCCTGCGTTCGCGCGAGGGCGAAATCATCCGGCGAAGCCCCGAACGGCAGCACGCGCACGCGTCCCGCGTCGAACCAGGGATAAAGCCGCGCGAGCATCGCCGGGTAAGCCTCGGAAACCGCGATCACGCCGGCCGCCGCGCGCAACACCCGCGGCTCGGTGCGGCGCGCGGACCACTGGCTCAAGGCGTATTTGAGCGCGCCCCCCGGCGGCCGCGTGCGTGTGCGCGCGTAGTAATCGCTGACCCACGGATCCTGGTAATCGAGCACGTAGGGCACGCCGAACTGCCGCCGCCATTTGGGGCCGAGGGCGAAGGCGCTGAATTGCGTCGTGCTGAAGAAAACGAGATCAAATTTCTCCGTGCGCAGCAGCCGTTCGCCGGCGACCGTGAGCGCGCGGCCGCAGCGCCACCAGAGATTGCCCACGCCGAACCGGCGCGTGGCGCCCGGCGAAATCCCTTGCCCGCGGATCACGCGCACGTCGGCGGGATACGATTGTTCCAGCAGCGGCTCGATCACCCCGCCCTCGACGAACTCCGGCGCGATCGCAAGCACGGTCGGCTCCCAGCCGTGCGCGCGCAGGTGCGGCAGCGCCAGCCGCACGCGTTGCATGTCCGGCGCATTGATCGGCGGAAAATGCGGCGAAACGATCAGGACTTTCTTCATGCCGGGACGAACGGACTCAAGCGCGCCGAGTTGGCCCAAACCCGCCGCGAAATGCGAGCGTCGAAACCGGCCGAGGCCGGCCGACGCTATTGCAGCTTCCGCTGATAGGTGTCGCCGTGCAGCACCACCGTCATCGGATCCTTGATCGTGATCAGGGTGCGTTTGCTGGTGAGCAAAGCCGGCTGACCGCCGGTCTCCGCACCCTTGAGCGTGAAATTCGTCTCCTTCGTCACGGCGCGGTCGGCGCCAAATTTGCCCCATTGCGCGACGCCATCGCGGCGGATCTGGAGGCGGCGATCGCCCGGTTTCTCGCCGGTCGCGTATTCGCCCGCGGCGCTGGCCAGCAGCCGTTCGGCCGGCTCCTTGTCGAGCAGCCGGTATTTCGGCAGCATGCTCTTGGTCGGCCGCGTCAGGAACCAGACCGTGAAAACATTGGTGCCCACGATGCCCAGGCCGAGCACGGTCATCGTGATATAATGCCGGATACGATTGCTCGTGCCGCCCGCCGTCCGCTCCGCCCGACTGCTGCCGGCGCTCGTCGCCGCGGCCTCACCGACGACAATCGCGCCGATCTGCTGCGCCGACAACTCGCCACCGGCGGCATTCTTGGCCCAGCTCACGAGCTTCAGCCGGCCGTCCTTGAACTGCACCACGAACTGCCCCGTCGGCGCCGCGATCCGGATTTCCGGCGCGGCGGGATAGGCCACCTGCGGCGCCAGGGCCTCGGCGGACTTGAGCAGCTTGAGCAGCTTGCTCGCCGGCAGCTTGCCGAGCGGGATCTCCGGATACGCATACGCGGCCTTCTTCAAGTCGGCCGACAACTGCCGCAGGGTCACCTCGAACACATCCGCTAGTCCGGAATCGCTCATGGTAGGATGATGTAAACCGGCTCGGAATTGGCTCCGATCCGGAAATTTCCCGTGCTGAGAACGCCATCGTCGACGGCGCGATCGATCTCGAGCCAGAGATCGACATCTTCGACCAGCGGGGCGTCGTCCGTGCCGCTGATGGCGATGGCCGCGCGCGGCCGGATGCCGCCGTGCAATTGATCGTTTTCCCAGTTGTATTTCCCGCCGATCGGCGTCTTCCGCTGCCAGGAAACATCATTCAGGCGGCCGGTCATGCCCGCCGGAAAAATCCCCGCGTCCACGTCCGCCGGCCAGCCACCGCTCTCCTGCGCGTGGGCGTCAAAGGCCGAGGCGAAGACCCGCAGATCGCTCACGATCACACTGACCCGGGCCTTGGTCTTCACCCGGATGATCGCCGGCACCCCGAGCGCCGCGAGCATGCTGATGATCATCACCACCACCATCACTTCCACGAGCGAGAAGCCCGAGTTCCGGCGGCCGCGCTTCGCCCTCACGGACGCCACCGCCGCCGCCTGGGAGCGCAGCGGGCGAACGGAGAGGCCGGCAAATGCTGAGGTGTCGTTCATGGAACTGACTGCATCGTAGGTCTTCATCCCGTCTCGACCAGTAATTCCTAAGGGTGGAAACACGCACTCCGTTTGACAGGCAATCCCATCGCGGCGCTCCGGCCTAGCCCGCCTATTTCATGCTTTCTGCGTCCTTTTTCCGGCGTTGGTCGGCGGACAGGCGGTGAGCTTGCGGGAGCGTGCGTCCTATGCGGGCTAAAAGCAAAACCGCTTGGGATTTTGCACTTAGCCCGGATAGCCAAAACGGTTGAATCGGTAGACTTGATCCGAGCACACCGTGCAGGGTCGCTGGCGAGTAGAGCATGAAATATCCGGGCTAGGGACTCTTCCGACGGTAGGTGTCGCCGAAATACACGAGCGTGATCGGATCTTTCATCTCGATCAATGCGAGGCCATCGGCGAGGAGCGCGGGGCGGCCGCGCGTTTCCGCCGCCTGGATCGCAACGGTCACCTCATCCCGCGCGGCGCGGTCGGCCCCCCAGACAAACCAGCGCGCGTTGCCGTCCGCCCGGAGCGTGAGGTGCCGGTCGCCCTCGGCGAAACCGGTGTCGTATTCGCCGGCAAAGTCGGCCAGCACCCGGTGCGCCCGCTCGGGCGCCACCAGTTGGTATTCGGGGAGCAGCGCCACCGGCACCCGCGGTGGCGGACGCGTCAACATCCAGGCCGTGACGCCGTTTGAGCCCACGATCGCAATCACCAGCCCGACCAGCTTCCAGCGGGCCGAGCCTCGGGCGGGCCGCATCCCCGCGCCGTCGCCCGCTCGCGCCGGGAGCGCCTCGGCTTCCTCCAACCCGAGGATCATGGCGAGAATTTGCGCGGAAGAAAGGTTGGCCCCGCCCGCCTGCGCGGACCAACTGCTGACCCGCGTCCCGCCGTTGCGCGCCTGGACGAGGAAACGTCCGTGCGGCCCGACGATGCGCAGCTCCGGCTCGGCCGGATACTCCGTGCGCGGCGCCAACGCGGTCAGCGCCTCGACCAGCTCGCGCAGTTCCCGGGCCGCGACCACGCGCGGCAGCGTATCCGGAAATTCAGGACCGGCTTTCCGCAGGTCGGCCGCGAGGTGATGCAGCGTCACGCTGAATTCGGCGGCCGCGGTCATGGCTGGATGATGACGAGCGGCACGATGCCGGTGCCGAGGTGAAACGTGCCGCCGAGCCAGTCGAAAGTCCCGTCCATGGCGGTCTCGAGCGCCTGCAATTGCGGCACGTCGAGCACGAGCGGCGCCCCGGCGGCCGCGCTGATGGCGATGGCCGCACGGTAACGCGTCCCGAAATGGAGCTGGTTGCCCTCCCAGTTGTATTTGCCACCCATCGGGGTCCTGCGCCGCCAGGCGGTGTCGTTCAGCCGGCCGCTCATCCCAGCCGGGATCACGCCCGCCGCCGCCTCCGCCGGCCAGGTGCCAAATTCCTGCGCATAGCTGTCGAACGCGCCGGAAAACGTCCGGAAATCGCCGACGAGCACCGCGGTATTGGCACGGCGCTTGATGCGGGCAAACGCCGGCACGGCCAGTGATGTGATCACGCTGATGATCAGGACCACGATCATGATCTCGACCAGCGTGAATCCCGCCACTGCGGCTCTCGGCCGGTGCGAAATCCTCAACATAGTTTGGCGCAGCATGGCGGGGGCCTGATCCCGGCTGCAATTCCGCGCGGATGCGGACCCTACGGCATCCCTTTGGGCAAACTACGACGCAACGCCCGGCCTACCGGCGCTCGAGTATTTCGCGCACGTGGTAACGCTGCCGCGCCCGGACGACCTGGTAGGTGCGCCCGATGTATTCGCCGATCAGCCCGATGCCAACCATCGTCACGCTGATCAGGAAAAACAGAATGCCGAACAGCGTGAACAATCCGCCCTCCTCCGGGCCGACGAAGATGCGGCGTCCGGCCAGGATCAGCACGAGAAGGAAGCTGCCCGCCGAGCACGCCATGGCGAACATCGTGAAATACTGCAGCGGCGCCAGGGAAAAGCCGGTGATGAGATCGAAGTTCAGCCGGATGAGCCGGTAGAGCGAATAGTTCGAGGCCCCGGCATGCCGCTCTTCATGCCGCACGCCCACTTCCGCGGGATGGCCCGCAAAACTGTAGGCCAGCGCCGGGATGAACGTGTTGATCGCCCCGCTCTGCACGATCGCGTCGATGATCGGCCGGCGGTAGGCGCGGAGCATGCAACCCTGATCCGTCATCCGGATGTTCGTCGTGTGCTCGCGCGCGTAGTTGATCAGCCGTGACGCGACGGTCCGGAAAATCGAGTCCTGCCGATCCACGCGGTAGCCGCCGACGTAGTCGTGTCCGGCATCGATTTTCCCGAGCAATTTCGGAATCTCCTCGGGGGGGTTTTGCAGATCGGCATCGAGCGTCACAATCACCTCGCCCTGCACGCGCTCGAACGCCGCCATGATCGCCATGTGCTGGCCGTAGTTGGCGTTGAAATCGATCACGCGCGTCACCTCGGGCCGCGCCGCATGCTGTGCTCGCAGCAGCGTGATCGAGCGATCGGCGCTGCCATCGTTGGTGAAAATGATCTCGTAGGTCCGCCCGAGCGCGTCGAGCACCGGATAAAGCCGCGCGAAGAGCACGGGCAGGTTCAGCTCCTCGTTGTAAACGGGGATGACGATCGAAAGCGCGATGGGGGACGATGCGGTGCTCACAACCGAGGGATCAAGAATGTGGAAAGCAGGAAAGCGGGAAACAATCCCTGACTGGAAACATTTGGCTTCCCGTTTTCCCGCTTTCCACATTCCAAATTCATCTGCTTGGAATGATTTCTATTTGTGGTGAGTCGAGAGGACACTGGTCAACGCCTCGGCGACCCGGTCCACATCGCCGCGCGACATCGCGGGGAAGAGCGGCAGCGTCAAAATATTCCGGCACACGCGCTCGGCGATCGGCAGGTCGCCCTCCTTCCAGCCCAGCCGCCGATACACCGCGAAGAGATGAATCGGCGGGTAATGCACGCCCGTGCCGATGCCCGCCGCGTGGAGTTTCGCCATCACCTCGGCCCGGCGGATGGTCAGCCGCTCTTCCGGCAGCACGACCTGGAACATATGCCAGTTCGTCCGCGTGAAATCGGCCGGCGGCAACTGCAGGCCGAGCGCGCGCATGGCGGGCGCGTCCAGGAATTCAAAATACGCCCGCGCCAGCTCGCGACGCCGTGCGTTGAAGGCCTCCAGGTGCGGGAGCTGGCCGAGACCGACGCGCGCGGCGACATCCGTGAGATTGAACTTCCCGCCGACGATCTCGACCTCCATGCCGTCGAAACCCGTGCGCACCACGCCCTGCAGCCGATACTGCTCCGCCAGCTTCGCCTCGCGCTCGTCGTTCAAGACCAGCGCGCCGCCTTCAATCGCCGTGATGTTCTTGTTCGGATGAAAGCTAAACGAAACGAAGTCGCCGATCGCGCCGATCGGCTTCCCGGCCCAGGTGCTGCCGAAAGCCTGCGCGGCATCCTCGACCACGCGCAGCCCGTGTTGGCGCGCGATCGCGTAGAGCCGGTCGCGATCGACCGGCAGCCCGGCGAGATCGACCGGCAGAATCGCGCGCGTCGCCGGTGTGATCGCCGCCTCGATCCGATCGAGATCGATGTTCCGGGTCACGGGATCGATATCGACGAACACGGGCCGGGCGCCGGCTTCCAAAATGACATGGCTCGTGGCCACCCAGGAGAGCGGCGTGGTGATCACTTCGTGGCCGGGCCCGATGCCCGCGATCCGCAGCGCGATCTCCATCGTGCAGGTGCCGGAGTTGAACACGCGCACCGGCCGGCCGCCGCAGTGCGCGGACAGCTTCGCCTCGAGTTCCTTCACCTTCGGCCCGGAGGTAATCCACCCCGACCGCAGCACCTCGGCCACCCCCGCAATCGTTTCATCGTCGATCGTGGGGCGCGTAAGCGGGAGAAAAGGCACGGACATGTCAGAGCTGGTTGCTGAGCAGGCTGTGGGCGCGCGTCTCGGCGATCAAATGATAACGAAATGCCGGATCGCCGAAGACGGACGCGGGCTGCGCCATGTCGCGTTTGCGCACCACGAGCCATACGCGTTGCGGGCTGCTCCACTGCCGGCGCAATTCCGCGTCGTCGATGAATCGCGCCGCGCGCTCCACCGGCGAAAGGAACTGCACTTCGAGTTCATCGACGTAGCTCACGAGCCCGACCGGCCGCTCCGAGTAATAAAGGAAATCGTGGAAGAACGCCCAGTAGTGATACACGCGATCCGCCGGCGCCACGCGCTGGCGCGCCACCAGCGCGAGTTCCTTGGTGTCGGGCCGCTGAAAGCCCGGCGCCGCGAGCACGATGCCGATGAAGAAACCGAGCGTGGTGCCGACGAGGGTCACCAATCCCGCCGCCGGACCGCGCACGCGCGCGAACCACGGCGCGAGCACGCCGCCGACCATCAGCACCAGCGCCATCCCCATGCCAAACGGCCGCAACCTCGCCGCTTGTTCGACATCGCGAATCGCTCCCGGCTTCAACACCGCGATCAGCAGGGCGACTGCCAGCAGACCACAGAAGAACGCGAACACCCGCAGGCCACGCCGCAACGGTGCCGCGTCACCCTCGATCCACCGGCGGGCGAGCCACGGCCCGATGAGCACGGCCATCGCCGGGAACATCGGCAGGATATACGGGATGAGCTTCGACTGCGAGGTGTTGAAGAACAGGAAGACAAACACCGCCCACGTGACGAAAAACCAGGCGTCCGCGTTTTCATGGCGCCGTTTCCACCCGCCGGCGATGGCCGCACGGGTCGCGCAGCCCAGGAAACCGACCCACGGAAACAGGCCGAAGATCAACACCGACCCGAAGAACCACCACGCCTCGGTGCGTCCATGCCCGGGTTCGGTGAACCGCTGCCAGTGCTCCTTCACGAAGTAGAACTCCACCCACGCCGGATTGCGCTGCGCCGCCAGCACGTGCCACGGCGCCGCGAGCGCGAGGAACAGCAGCCCGCCGCCGACGAGGTGCATCGGCAGGAGGCGTTTCCATTGATTGAATACGAGCAGCCACAGAAACATCACGGCGCCCGGAATGAGAAAACCGATCAGGCCCTTGGTGAGCGTCGCCAGCGCCGCACTGGCATAAAGCCCGTAGAAAAACCACCGGCGGCGCGCGCCCGGCGGTTCGCGCACGCCGAGGAGAAAGCAAAAGAGCGTCGCGCTCATCAGCACCGCAAGCGCCATGTCCAGCAGGAGGACGCGCGCCAGCGCAAAGGTCATCAACGACGTTCCGAAAACGACCGCCGCACCGATCCCCGCGGGCCGGCCGTGCAGCCGTCGTGCCGTCGCGTAGACCAGCAGCACGCCCGCGAGGGCAAACAGCGTCGGCGTGAGCCGCATCGACCACTCGGCCGGTCCGAAGACCCGGTGACACAGCCCGACGGCCCAATAGACCAGCGGCGGCTTTTCCAGGTAGGGCACGCCGTTGAGCCGGCCGATCGCCCAATCGCCCGTCGCCAGCATTTCGCGCGGAATCTGCGCATAGCGTGGCTCATCGGGATTGGCGAGCGGGAGACGTCCCAGCAGGAAGACGTAGAGCGCACCAAAGCCGATGGTGAGAAGGAGGAGGTCGCGACGCCACCGCGCAGCCGGTGGAGCAACAAGGGTAGACGGATACGCCATGCGGAAGAACCGCGCCCACCACGGAGGTTGGCGGGCCGGAAGGCGATTTTTTTCGTGCACCCGCCGCCACTTCACGGCCACATTGCCCGCTCTCATGGCGGCCGCGAAAAAATTCATGTTCATCTGCGGCTCCGACGACTTCCTCGTCACTCGCCTCGGCAAGGAGCGGTTCGCGGCGCTCGCCACCGAGCCGACCGACGAGTTTTCCCGCGAGACGATCAACGGTTTCGCCGCCAACGTCGGCGAGGTGGAGACGGCGGTGAATTCATTTCGCAACTCGGTGCAGACGGTCTCGATGTTCGGCGGCAAACGCGTCGTGTGGCTCAAGGACGTGAACTTCCTGGCCGATACGGTGACCGGCCGCGCCGAGAGCACGCTCGGGCTCGTCGAGGATCTCCAGCAGATCCTGGAAACGGCGAATCCCGACGAAACGGCCATTTTGATCACGGCGGCCCCGATCGATCGGCGGCGGTCGTTTCCGAAGTGGTGCGAGAAGAACGCGGACTTCACGCTCGTCGGCGGCGATGGCGACAGCGCGAGCGAAGCGCTCGCGGGCGTCGCGCTCGCGGAGGCGAGGACCTTCGGCGCGAGCTTCGGACCCGGCGCGGTCGAGCTGATGATCGCGAAGGTCGGCGCCAATACGCGCTTGATCGTGGAGGAGACGCGCAAGCTTGCGACCTACGCGGGGGAGGGCGCGGTGATCGCGGAGGAGCACGTCGCGGAGCTCACGCCCAACGTCGCCGAGGGTGATTTCTTCGAGGCGGCCGAGGCGTTTTTCAGCGGCGACCTGCGCTGGACGCTCGCGGCGCTGCACCGGCACTTCTTCAACGGCGGCGACGCGCGGCCGGTCATCAGCGCGCTGCAAAACCGCAACCGGATCCTGCTGCAGGTGCGCGCGCTGGTCGACGCCGGCGCGGTGCGCGTGGGCCCGCGCGGGCTCGACGGCCTGCCGCGCGCCCAGGCGAGCTTCGGCGCGCGCTTCATCGGCGCGACGGAGAAAAGCTCCTTCAATCTCTTCACGCAAAATCCGTGGTATGTGGGCAAGCTCGCCGGCAGCGCGAAGCTCCCAGGCTTGAGACGATTGATCGACAACCAGCAGGAATTCATCGCCGCCTTCGAGGAAATCATCCGCCGCCCGAACGAGCAGGAGGAAGTGCTGCGCGAAATGGCCGTGCGGTGTCTGGCGGTGTGAGCCGAGCGGACGATTTGATTTCAGACAGGATTAACAGGATTTATACGATTTGGCAGAGAGGTTCCGGCCATTTCTGTATCCTGTGAATCCTGTTAATCCTGTCCAAAAATTCAGGGTCCAAATCACCGCATCGCCCCGAACACCACCGCCGCTGCCTCACGCCAGAAGCATTCCGGTTCGCCAAACCCGGCGTCGGCCAGCATCCGCAATTCCGTCCACAGCGGCGGATAATAATCCTCGTGCGCCCAGCTTTCGAAATGCGCATACGCCTGCTGCTCGTTGATGCCATGCGCCGCCATGGAGCGCGCCCAAAGTCGATAAGCATGGTCCCGTAGCGCCGGCGTGGCGCCCACCGCGGTGTCGGCGTTCACAAAAAGTCCTCCCGGCCGCAGCGCCGCGAAAATATTCCGATAGATGGCCGCCTTCACCGTCATGTCCTTCACATGGTGCAGTGCAATGCACGCCGCGACGGCATCGCACTCCGGCAGCGGATCCGTGAACGAGCACTCCACATAACGCACGCGATCTCCCAGCGCCGCGCAGCGTTCGCGCGCGGTCGCCAGCATTTCCGGGTCGGTGTCCCAGATCTCCACCTCGGCGGCCGGGAACCGTTCCGCGATCGCGGCCGCCAGCGCACCCGTGCCCCCGCCGAGGTCGAGCACGCGCCGGCGGGCGCCACCCTCCGGCAACGCGAGCGCGAGCAGTTCGAGCTGCACCGGCCGCATCGCCGGGTAGGCGGGAACGAGCTGGCGGATCAGGTCATCGTATTCCGCGACGCGCAGCTTGAGATGTCCGGAAACCGAATGAGCCATGAAACAAGGGAACGCCGGCGCGCAGGCCGGTGCTACTCAATTTTTCCGTTCGCCAAGCCGCGCGCGAGGCTCATAACACGAACCCTTTCCTGTGAACGAGACGTCCTCCCCCGCTGCCGCGCTGATCCCGAACGTCCTGGCCGAACGCTACGCCTCCGGGGCGATGAAGGGCATCTGGTCGCAGCACGGCCGCGTCGCCCTCGAGCGCGATTTCTGGATCGCCGTGATGAAGGCCCAGCGCGACCTCGGCGTGCCGATCCCGGCGGATGCGATCAAGGACTACGAAAAGGTGAAGGCGCAGATCGATCTCGTCTCCATCGCAAAACGCGAACGCGTGACGCTTCACGACGTGAAGGCCCGGATCGAGGAGTTCTCCGATCTCGCGAAACGGCAGTTCATTCACCTCGGGCTGACCAGCCGCGATCTCACGGAGAACGTCGAGCAGCTCCAGATCTTCCGCGCGCTCAAGCTGGTGCACTTCAAGGCGGCGGCCGTATTGCTCGCGCTCGCGCAGCAGGCGGAGGCGCACCGCGATTTGATGATCACGGGCCGCACCCACAACGTGCCGGCGCAGCCCACGACGCTGGGCAAGCGGCTCGCGATGTTTGGCCAGGAATTCCTCGTCGCATTCGCCCGGCTCGAGGAATTGCTCACGCGCTATCCGGTGCGCGGGCTCAAGGGCGCCGTGGGCACGCAACTCGATCAACTCACGCTGCTCGGCGGCGACTCCGGCAAGGTCGACCAGCTCGAGACGCGGGTGCTGAAGCACCTTGGGTTTCACGCCTCGCTGGGCGCGGTGGGACAGGTGTATCCGCGAAGCCTGGACTTCGAGGTCGTCACCGCGCTGCACCAGTTGGGCGCCGCCGCGGCCAGTTGCGCGACCACGCTGCGGCTGATGGCCGGCGCCGGGCTGCTCACCGAGGGTTTCCAGGTCGGCCAGGTCGGCTCCTCCGCGATGCCGCACAAGGTCAACGCCCGGAACTGCGAGCGCATCTGCGGCTTCTCCACGATTCTCGGCGGCTTCGTCACGATGACCGGCGCGCTCGCCGGCCACCAGTGGAACGAGGGCGATGTCTCCTGCTCGGTCGTGCGGCGGGTGGCGCTGCCCGACTCGTTCTTCGCGATCGACGGTGCGCTCGAGACCTTCCTCACCGTGCTGCGGCAAATGGAGGTGTTTCCCGCCGCCGTCGCCGCGGAGAATGAGCGCAACCTCCCCTTCCTCGCGACCACCACGATTCTGATGGAGGCCGTGAAGCACGGCGCGGGACGTGAGACGGCACACGAGGCGATCAAGGAGCACGCCCTCGCGGCGGCGAAGGCCCTGCGCACCGGGGATGGCGACGCCGACCTGCTCGCGCGGCTCGCCACGGATCGCCGGATCGGTCTCGGCAAGAAGGCGCTGCAGTCCATCCTCTCGGAGAACGCCCGCTTCGTCGGCGCCGCGCCGCACCAAGTCGACGCCTTCCTCGCCGAGATCAAGCCGCTGGCGAGAAAGCACCGCGGCGCGGCGGACTACAAGCCGGGGCGGCTGCTGTGAGCGCGCGTTCGAGCCGACGTTCGTCGTCCCGCCTTTAGCCCGCATTTTTCACACTCAAACTGATTCTGGCCCATGTCCCAGCTCGAAGATTTCACCTCTCCGGCGCGCGTTTCGAGTTCATGCGGGCTAAATCAAAACCGCCAGGCGGTTTTAAACTT
>Ga0163144_10017223_pt1 | contig 14728 bp, 10 predicted proteins | sample OliLak19BULKMAT1_FD_123175 | JGI IMG/M metagenome (GOLD analysis project Ga0163144, IMG submission 123175) | Freshwater microbial mat bacterial communities from Lake Vanda, McMurdo Dry Valleys, Antarctica - Oligotrophic Lake LV.19.BULKMAT1 | ecosystem: Environmental > Aquatic > Freshwater >... | reverse complement strand
CGCCGTCGCCTTGGTGCACCGCTCTCTTGCTGGCACAGCTCTCCAGAGCGGTGTTCCTTCGGTGGCTCTGCGCTCCCCCCTCCGCGCCCCCTCGGTGACCTCCGCGTACCTGCCTTGAGCAGCTCCGGCTTTTCCAATCACTCTTCAATCACCACCGGCACCGTCGTCGTCCGCGCCCACTTCGCCGGCGATGCCGACCACCACAGCACGCTCATCGCATCCGTCGCCACCGGCGATTCCACCGCTTCATCCAGCACGATGATGCGCACCGTCCGCCCCGGCACCCCGCTCCCTTCGCCAAGCACACCACACGCCGCCAGCACCGAGTGCAGGCTCGCCGCGTCTGCCCCGGCGGAGATGCTCATGAACCGCCGCGAAGTTGATATCCCGGCCCCTCCGCCCCGCGCCGACCACGGATCGCGCAGCGCGCCCGCCCACTCCGATCTCGGAATCCCCGCCTCCCGCGTCATCGCCGCCGCAAGCGGCGACATCGACGCCCCGACCGTCTCCTGCGAGACCGATGCCACCCCGAACCCACGACCCTGTGACGCCAGTCGGTCGATCCGTCCCGGAATCGCCCGCGTATCCCCGCTGATCACAATCGCCAGCCGCCCCGCGCTCGCAAGGCTCACCAGTTCCGCCTCGCTGAACACCGTTCCATCCGCGGCGATCCCCGGCCCCTCCGCCGGCGAAACCATCGCCAGCGCTGTGTACGGTGCGCGGCTGGCTTCCGCCGCCGCGATCGTCATGTCGCCCAGGTTCGTGTCGGGCGCAGCACCATCCGGCACATCCGCCGGATCGTTCCGCGCAATCGTGCCCGCACCGCCGTCAGTTGGCAGCCCGCCTCCGCGCGGCCAGTTCTGAATCCCCACAAAGGTTCCCCACGCGCCAACGCCGATCGCCAGCGCCAGCCCCGCTGCCGTCGCCATGCGCCGCACCCACACCTGCTCCACCAGCACCGCGATCGGGTTCCGCCGCTCGATGCGCGTCACCGCCGCGCCCACCGGAATCATCCCCGATGTCGCAGGCTCCGTGAGCGTCCGCAAAGCTTCCTGATCGATCCGGATCTCAACTGCCTCCAGCAACCCCGCCGGTGCACGCACAGATTGATCCAGCACGCGCATCGCAGCGCGATCCGTCCGCACCCCCGCAAAGAACTTCGCCACCTCGGGGTGCCTGGCTAGCGTCACGCGCAGCGCGGCCTCGCGCTCAGCGCCCACCGCGCCCCCCTCGAGCAACTCAGCCAGCTCCGCCTCCGTGAGGCCGGTCGTCACGAGAATGTGCTGGATCGTCTGTTCCGTCATGACTGCTCGTTCCCGCCCTCGCCCACCCTGCCCGATGTGCCCAGCCGTTCTTCCACCAGTTCTCGCAGCGCAAGCCGCGCCCGGAACAACCGACTCTTTACCGTCCCAACCGCGATCTCCAGAACCGCTCCCACCTGTTCATAATCCAGCCCCTGAACATCACGCAGAATCAGGATCGCCCGCTGGTCATCGGGAAGCTCTGTAAGCGACGCCGAAACGGCGATCTGCCGCTCATTTCTTTGGACGCCCATCCCCGCCGAAAGTTCCCCACCCGTCCCCTCCGTCCCCAATCCCCGAACAGAATCCTCCTCATATCCACCTAAGCCCTTGTGTCGCCTCAGCTTCTGTCCACGCAGCCACGACAGGCACGCGTTCATCGCGATCCGGATCATCCACGTGCTCAGTTGCGACCGCCCGTCATACCCCTCCAGCCCCTGCAGGATCTTCACCATCGCATCCTGCGTCAGGTCCGCCGCGGCCTCGCGCCCCACCATCCGCAGGCACACCGCGTACAGGCGGTCCTGGTGGTGCACCAGCAGCTCCCCCCACGCCGCCCGATCCGCAACGCCCTGCTCCCGAATCCTCGCAAGCAGCGCGGCCTCGCGCGCCGGCCATTCTTCACCGCCGCGACCACCGGGGGGCGAGGAGGGCGGGGGTGGGGACGGGTCGTGCAATGCCGGAGCGGCAGTGGGGGGCCGCGGCGGTTGTGGTTTGGGGGGGAGTGGGGGTTGTGGTGCGCCCGCGTTCGGCATGAACCCTCGATGTCCCTTCCCCGCAGCATGCTACGAGTGACTCACGCCCCCACACCCAATGCGCCGCTCAAAGCAGCGCAGTTGCCATTGACCCCGCCTCCGGGCACAGTTCCCTCGCCTCCTGCGCCAGTCTTTCCGCATCGGCCTGATCGCGCGCCGGCGCGAACATCGTCGATCCGCTCCCGGTCACATGCACCGGCCCATCCAGCCCGCCCCGCAACCGCGCAAGCATCTCCCCCAGCCGCGGCTCCACGGCGCACGCCGCCGCGGCCAGATCATTAAACAGCGGCGCATCCTTCAGGCTGCCCCCGTCCCCCCTTGTCAGTTCCCGCACCGCGCCCTCGCGCAGCGGCCCCGGCCCCCCCGCGACCTCTCCCTCGCTGTCAAACGCCCGATACACCGGCCCCGTCGCGCAGCCAAACGGCGGAAACACGAGTGCCACCCACCCCGGGGCGCGCAGTAGTCGCTCGATCCGTTCCCCAAACCCAGTCACCATCGCCGGCCGCGCCGCTCCCGTTCCCTCCTCATCATCAATGAAGAACGCGATGTCGCTCCCCAGCGAAGCCGAAAGCCCCCGCAGCGCATCGCGAGAGAACCCCAGCCCGAACAACTCGTTGATCCCCACAAACGCCGCCGCGGCATCCGCCGAGCCCCCGCCCAGCCCGGCACCTACCGGCGTCCGCTTGCTCAGTGTGCCCCGCACCCGCAACGCACGCCCCGCAGCCTGCTCCAGCAGCCGATGCGCGCGCACCGTGAGATCCTTCTCGATCGGCCAGTCGATCGCGCTCCGCCGCGGCGCATCGGCCGCCCACGCGATCGTCCACGCTCGCTCCCTGTCCTCCACGCGCTCCAGCCGCAGCTCATCGTGCAGCCCGATGCACGTAAACCACGACGCAATCGGGTGATATCCCCGCGGCGGCTCGGGCGGTCCTACCGCCAGCGCAAGGTTGATCTTCGCGTACGCCCGCAGCGTCATCTGTTCATTCACCAGCATCGACCACATCGTAGTTGGCCGCGGGAAACCAAGCGAAGCGAGCGAGCCTCACACCCGCGCCATCGCCGCAGCGACCTTCACCCCACGTCCCTCTTCCGACATCGGATACACCCGGTGCACCGCCAGACCCTGCTGCTCATACACCCCGCGACGCTCCCAGATCGACCGCATGTGAATGTATGACGAGATCACCAGCTCGCTCGCGCCAGTCTTCCCCGCCTCCTGCGGCGCAACCACCGGCCACCCCAGGAACCGCGTTCCCCACCGCTGCTTGTCATCATCGGTCACCGCCACGATCTCCGCTCCCGACTTGGCGATCACCCCCGCAAGCTCGAGCGTGTGTTGACCAGCGCCGTGCAGCACAATCTTCCGGCCCGCCAGCGATGCCAGCAGCGCGCCAAGCAGTTCGCACGCATCCGGCCCTGTGCTGCCGGATCTCCCCGGCTCCGTCCGCGATGAACTGAACGCGCTCGGCCAGTCTGTCCGCCACCACCGCGCCGGCCCCGCCGCCGCCCCATCAATCACCGCCTCCACCTGGTCGACATGCGAGTCCATGCAGAAGTGCTCCCCCGCCGCGCGCCATGCCGCGCCCGCCATCGCATCCCGATCCGACGCCAGAAACCGCTCGATCCCATCGGCCATATGCGCCGCCGCGGCCTCTTCGCCATCACCCGGCTTCGCCGCCACAAAGATTGCGCTCTCCCCATCTGCCAGCCCCGTCGTCGCGCCGGAGTTCGCGCTGGTGATGATCGGCACACACCCCCGCGCCATCGCCTCGATCCGGCTGATGCACAGCCCCTCAAACCGCGATGCCAGAACAAACGCATCCGCGCTGTCAAGGAACGTCGTCACGTCTTCCGCGCTGGCGATCGGCACACGCATCACCTTCGGACGCGTCGTCAGCAGCGCGTCAAGCTCCGCCGCCGCCGGCCCATCCCCGACAATCGTGATCCGGTGGTCAATCCCTCGCTTCCCCAACTCATCGCTCAGCAGCGCAATCGCGCCGATCCGCTTCTGTTGATGCTCAATCCGCCCCGTATACACCAGCCGCAGCGGCCGCCCCGCCAGCGGCGCACGCCCCACCGGCGGAACCCCCGGGACCTCCACCCCGTGAGGGATCGACACAATCTCTCCCTCGCGCCCCGCAAACATCATCCCCAGCAACCCCACATACCGCTCATCGATCGCGACAAACCGCGACACGATCGGCTCATACCGCCGCAGCACCGCCGTGTCATACTCAGAATCTGCGTGCTGCCACGCCAGCACCCGCAGCGTTTCCGCCTGCGTCGTGCACAAGGCCGCGGCGATCCCGTAGGAATCCCCCAAAATGTTCGGCGACACCACCACTGGCCCCCCCCCGGCTCCATACGCCGCGCGCGACAGATCCGCGATCGCCCGCCGATATGTCGCCAGATACGGCGCAAGGTTTCCCCGCGCATCCCCCATGTGCAGCCATCCGTCCGGGATGATGCGGATCACCCCCGGATGAAACTCAAGCTGCGCGGCCGGATGCCCCTCCCCACGCGGATGCACGATCATCCCCACCACCCGCCCACGCGCCGCAAGCCCGTTGGCCAGCCGAACCGCCCACGACGTCACGCCCCCAAGGTCGAGCCCATGCGGAAGGCTGAACAGGAAGGGTGCCGAGTGGCCGGGCTTCTTCGCCTTGGCCAAGTCACTGATTCGGGCAAATCGCATAACGGTGAATCGGTCCGCAGCGCTCACCACGGCCCAGTTTTGGTGGCCGCGGCCTGCGCAGGTCGATAACCCGATGCGGACCTTCCTTCCCTACGCCCTACAGGAGAAGGTGCGCGCTCTCCTGCCTCTCCCGCCACACGAGTGCAACGACAGGCGGTTGGAGCAGTGGGGGAGAATGTGGGGGGGTATCCCTTCCCGGGCAAGGCCTTCGAGCCAGGATCCAGTTGTGCCCACCGCCGACCCGCGAACACAGTCCTCCGCTCCGCCGGTCGTCGCGATCGTCCAGTACGCGGCCCAGCCGGATCACTTCCCCGGCGTCGATGCCGCGCTCGCTGCCCAAAGCGTCCGCGTCATCCGCATCAACGAGTGGGAGCTCGATGAGCTCGACCACGCCCGCGTCGGCCTCATCGCCATAAAGGATTGCGAGTCCCCGCTCTCCCTCGCCGCGCTCCGCTGGGCGCGCGCCCGGAACGTCCCCACGCTCCTGATGATGGACGGCGTCGTCGAGTACCGAAACACCTTCGCCAATCCCGATGCACCGCCCCAGTTCCTCCGCCCCGCGCCGGTCGATGCCATCGCCTGCGCAGGCGAGACCGATCGCGCCAAGCTCTGGTCCTGGGGCAACGTCGCGATCGCCACCGGTCTCCCCCGCATCGCCGCGGCCTTCCCACGGCCACTCCCCCTCCCCAGGCAGCCCAATCTCCTCATCGCCACCGCCCGCCGCCCCGCGTTTGATGCGGCCGAACACCAGCGGCTGCTCGATGCCCTCCGCGCCGTTCGCGCCGCCGCATCACTCACGTGCTGGAACAACCGCATCCTCTGGCGGCTCACCGCCGGTCTCGATGATGAGCTCGGCGTTACCAACGACACCCGCCCCCTCCGCGATTCCCTCGCCGATTGCAGCGCCGTCTTCACCACGCCCTCAACGCTCTTGCTTGAGGCGATGGCCGCCCGACGCCCAGCCGCCATCCTCCACCCGCACGATGGTCCGCTCTGGCAAGAAGCGATTGACACGTTCCGCGGCCGCGATTCCACCGACGACAACCTCACCCAGTTCCTCAATCGTCTTTACGCTCCCGATGAAGCCGACTGCCGCCGCCAGGCCCGAGCGTTCGCGCGCATGCACACCTTCGGCCCCGCGCCCGCCGACCAGCCCGCGGCCAGAGTGGCCGCGGCAATCGTCTCGCTGCTCAAGGGCGAGCTTGGCGGCGGCCCCGGCCGCAAGCGCGAGCTCCCTTCGATCGAGCGCATCACGCTGGCGCACGATGCAGGCCGGCCCCGCCCCCAAGGCGTCCGCCGTGTGGTTTCCTGCGTCACCACCGATTCCACCCCCATCGGCGGCGTCATGACCTGGTCCCTGCGAATGTCCCGCGAGTTTGCGCAGCGCGAGCAGCAACTCGGCTTCGAGTTCCGCACCCTCATCGTCGCGATGGAGCCGGGCGGCTGGAAGTCCCCCGACTTCGATCCCGCCGCCGCCCCCGGTGTCGACCTCTGCGTCATCGATCCCCTCGCCGACCACCACCAGCGCATCGAGACCATCCGAACCGCTCTCGAGTCCCTCGCCCCCGACATCATCCTCCCCAACTACAACGACGCCTGCTTCATGGCCGCAGCACTGCTCCGACCCCGCGGCATTCGCACCGTCGCCATCGCCCACGCCGATGACGACTACTACCGCAGCCTCGCCAGCACCTACGACACCTGGTCCGCCGCCGTTGGCGTCAGCGCGGCCTGCATGCAGTGGCTCGCGCCCCTCGCGGCGAGGGGGGATGGCGGTGGGCGCCCAGTCGAGCAGATCGTCTACGGTGTGCCCGTCGCAACCGAACTCTGGCAGCGCATCCCCGGCTCCGGAGGCCGCGAGTCCTACGAGCCGCTGCGCCTGGCCTACATCGGCCGCATGGTCGAAGAGCAGAAGCGCATCACCGACCTGCTCCTTCTCCTTGATGAACTCGAGCTGCGTGCCACACCATGCGAACTGCACCTCGTCGGCGATGGGCCCGATCTTGCATCCTGGCGTGCCCGCCTCGCCCAGCGCACGCACACCCACACCCGTGTCATCTTCCACGGTCGCCGCAGCCCCGCATGGGTTGAGCAATTCCTCCCCGCGATGGATGCCTGTGTGCTCGTCAGCGCATACGAAGGCACCAGTGTCGTCATGCTCGAGGCGATGGGCCAGGGCGTCGTGCCGGTCGTCACCGCCGTCCGCTCCGGCGTCGCCGAGTGGGTGCGCGATGGCGACAACGGCATCGCCGTCCCCGTCGGCGACGTGCAGCAGATGGCCGCAAAGCTCGCCGCGCTCCACGCCGATCGACCCGCCCTCGCCGCCATGAAGCAGCGCGCCTGGCACACACTCTCTGCCAGCGGCCTGAGCATCTCTGCCACCGCCGATGCCTACGCCCGGATATTCTCCGCCGCGCTTGCCCGCCCGATCGATCCCAAGCCGACTGACACCGGCCTCCATCCTGTCGACCTCTGGCGCTGGAACAAGGGCGGTTCGGCTTCTGACCCCGCAGGTGCGGATGCCTGGTGCACGCGCCTGCTCCAAAGCGCCGGCTACCGCAGCATCGCGCTCAATGCACCCGCGCCCGGTTGCGATGCCGTCCTCATCGGGTCTTCGCATGCTGAGCCTGTCCCCGCCGCCGACATCCGCGCATGGCGAGCCGCGGGCCTGGGTGTCGCCGTCTCACCGCATCTGCGCCAGGATGCTCTGGCCGCGCGTGTGCTCGATCTTCTCCGCGCTGCGGTCGCCCGGGGCCGCTCCCGCATCGCCATCTACCCCGCCGGCCGCCACACCCGCCGCTTCGCGCAGATCTTCAATCCCGCGCTGTGGGCGCCCGTCGGCGGTTCACCCTTCGTCGGCTTCCTCGACGATGCCGCCCGCCCCGGCCAACACGCCTTCGGCCTCCCCGTGGTGCACCCCGATCACGCCCTCGACCTCCTCGCTCCCGATGCCATCTTGCTCTCCAGCGATGCCTTCGAGCCCGCGCTCTGGGAGCGCACCGCCCCGCTCCGCGATCGCGGCGTCGAGGTGCTCCGCATCTACTCGCCTCCGCACTCACCCAGCGAGGTCAGCCTCAAACCCGCCGATACACGCACGCTCGACGCACACGGAGAATCTGTTCATGCCCATCGCGCCCGCTGAAGTGCTCGAGCAGATCGGTCTTGAAGCCTGCTCCGGCGCGGCCCGCGGCCTCGCCCTGGGCGCGGCCCTCGATGAGCGGCTCTTCCTGCAGTTGCTCGGCCCCATCTACGACGAGGTGAAGGACTTCAAACGCACCCGCGTCATGTGGCCCCGCCTCGCACAGCTCGCCGCCCTCGCACGCTCGGTCGTCCGCCTCGGTGTCCCCGGAGACTACGCCGAGTTCGGCACCTGGCGCGGCGGCTCCATGTACATCGTCGCCGAAACCTGGCGCAGGCTCGAGCAGTCCCGCGAGCTCCTCGCGTTCGATTCCTTCGAAGGCCTCCCCGCCACCGCCGCGCGCGACGGCGCGGCCCTCCACCAGGGCCAGTTCGCCGATGTCGATGTCGAGGAGATCCGCGCCTTCTTCTCCGCCAAAGGCCTCGCCCGCGTCAAGCTCATCCAGGGATGGTTCAACAAGACCGTCAACCAGCTCCACGGCCGAACCCTCGCCCTCGCCCACATCGACTGCGACACCTACGACAGCACCGTCGCCGTGCTCGACACCGTGTGGAACGCCCTCAGCCCCGGCGGCTTCCTCGTCGTCGATGACTACGGCCACCCGGATTGCCCCGGCGTCATGATCGCCATCGAGGAGTTCTTCGCCAAGCGCGATGAAGTCGTCTGGCAGACCCCCATGCCCGAATCCGCCGCGACACCCGGCATGAACTGCTCGTGCTGGATCCGTAAGGCCGGCGGGCGCGCTGCCGGCGATGGCGAGGCATCGCTTCTCGCCGCACATAACGCCGCGGCGCTGCGCACCCGACTCGTCGAGATGACCGCCCAGCTCTGCGCCGCCCGCGGGGTTCATCGCATCGCGCTCTTCGGCGCGGGCAAACACACCAGCGCCATCCTCCCCGGCCCGTGGGCCGCCGCGGGAATCAAGGTCGTCGCCATCCTCGACGATTCCCCAGCGGTGCCGCACATCGCCGGCGTCCCCGTCCTCAAGCCCGATGATCTCCGCGAGCCCATCGACGCCGTCATCGCCAGCTCCGACCGATTCGAAGAGCAGATCGCCTCCCGCGCACGGCAGGCGTTCGGCCACCGCGGCATCCCCGTACTCACCATCTACCGCGCCACCTGATTCTCGGACATCGGCTCAACACCCTGCCCCAAGGGTCCGATAGTCCCTCTGTTTGAACCCTCTGCCGACCCTTCCACGTGGTCCCGCCGGAGCGCCAAGATGAATCTCCCTCGAATGAACCTCCTGATCGCCGGCATGGGCCGCGCAGGAACCACCGCGCTGGCCAACCTCCTCACCACACCGCCCGATCGCTGGATCATCATCGAGCCCGGCCTGACACGCGACGGCATCGGTGAGCACGTCTTCGAGCAGGCCGCGCGCTTCGGTGCGCCCGTCGCCGTCTCCCGCGACGATTGGACAGCCGCCGGCGAGCACGAGCCCGGACTCACGCGCTTCGCCCGCACCATCGGCCCCGGCCTCTCCCGCCTCAAAGCCTGGGGCGTCAAGGAAGTGAACCCGGCCGGCCTCGATGAACTCATCCGCGTCTTCGAGCCACGACAGGTCCTACTGGCCGTGCGCGACATCCGCGACTGCGCCATCAGCGTCATCGAGAAATCGCGCCGCCACGCCGCCGAGGGCCGTCCCGTTCAGACAGACCAATGGATGGCAAAGCGTCTCACCGATGCCGGCGCGGCCCTTGTCCGCCTCAAGCAGTGCCTCGGCGATGAGCGTGTCCGCACCGTGCAGTACGAAACCTTCACCACCGACGAATCCTGCCGCGCCGAGCTTTCGCGGTGGCTCGACTGGCCCATCACCGGCGACCCCGGCCGATGCCTCGACCTCTTTGGCCGCGAGTATGAGACCGCCCGCCACAGCGGCCGCGTCGGGTCTTCCAGCGTTGCGCGCCACGTGCGAGAAATCTCGCGCGAGCTGCTCGACTTCGCCGCCCATGTTGAGCAGCTAGCCCACGCCTACCAGATCGCTTTCGGCTACACAGAAGCGCACGCGGAGATCGCAGTATGAGCACTACCCACACCATCGAGCGGCATGTTGACAACTGGCGCGAGCTGCACAACCAGGGGTACTTCGCCGATCACCGCCGCTACCAGGATCGCCTGCACGACCGCGGCGTCGACGAGTTCACCCGTCTTCTCAGTCTTACTTCCGCCGACACCCTTCTCGAGCTCGGCCCCACCAACCACCAGACCTACTTCTGGTACTGGCTCGTCGCTGACAAGCCCGTCTCCGGCCGACCGCCAGAGCGTTTCGAAGACCGCGCCTACTGAACCGATCGGAGTCTCTCCATGCGTTGCCTGATGGGCCTGAAGCACCGTGAGCGTCTCATCTCCTTCCTCCCCTCCGGCGGACGAATGCTCGAATGGGGCGCGGGCGGCTCCACCGTCTGGCTCGCCCAGAACCTCCCCGAGGCCGCAACCCTCACCAGCGTCGAGCACGACCGCGAGTGGTTCTACGAAGTCTCCAACCACCTCGGCAACGGCGGCCGCGGCCGGCGCGACAACGTCCGCCTCCTCCTGCGCGAACCCACCGGCCCGCTCGGCACCAACGCCACTGCCGCCGAAGATGATCCCGCAAACCTCCAGCCCTTCATCAACGCCGTCGACAGCGAACGCTTCGACGTCATCCTCGTCGATGGCTACGCCCGCGGCGCGTGCCTCGACAAAGCCCGCGCCCTCCTCAATCCCGGCGGAGTTGTCGTCCTTCACGATGCTCAGCGCGAGTGGTACGACCACGGCAAGTCCCTCTTCACAGCGCGCGGCTACATGGGCTCCTGCGCCGACTACCCCGGCCCCGAGCTCTGGTGGGCAACCAGCACCGGCGATGTCGCGTTCCGCAACCCCCGCGCCCCGCTCAACGACACCGACATGCCCGTCGTCCTTTGCTACTTCACCCTCAACACCCCCTACGCCGACGAAGCAAAGAAACTCAAGGACTCCTGCACCCGCCTCGGCCTCGATCATCGCATCGTCGGCATCCAGCCCCGCGGCTCATGGGAGGCCAACTGCGCGCACAAGGCCCGCTTCGTTGAAGAGTGGTGGCGGTCCCTCGGCCGCCCCGTCCTCTGGGTCGATGCCGATGCCCTCATCCATCGCACACCCGAGCTCCTCCGCGGCGTCGCCGCCGACTTCGCCATCCACCGCGCTCTGGGCTGGATGTTCGCCAGCGGCACCGCCTTCTTCAACCAGACCCCCGACGCCGAAGCCCTCCTCATCCGTTGGCGCGAACGCTGCGAGGCCGATCCCAAAACCTGGGACCAGGTCCACCTCGATGCCGCGTGGGAGGACATCGCCCGCAATCGCCCGCTCGAAACGCTCTGGCTCCCGCGCGAATACACCTACATCGCCGACCTTGACGATTCACCCCTCACCGGCGACCCGGTCATCGAACACACCCAGGCCTCCCGCCGCTTCAAGGCAACCGTCTCTGTCGAGAGCGCTGCGCCCGAAGTCCAGCCCGAGTACCCGGCCGATCTCATCGCCGCGCGCACCGCCTCCCGCGTTCGCCCCGCGGCAACCGCCGACCCGCAGCAGGCGCAGCCCCAGCACGCCCAAACCACCATGCGCCCCCGCGTCACGATGAAGCCCGAAGAGCTCCCCGCCCGAATCAAGATCGCCATGGTCGATCGCCTCGCGCTTGAGTGCCTCGCCGTCGGCATCCGCCGCGTCGCCATCTACGGCGCAGGCAAGCACACGCAGGAAGTCGCACTCTGGCCCCTCCGCGCCCGCGGCCTGGAAATCATCGCCATTCTCGACGATGCCCCCAAAGTCCTGACGTTCTGCGACATCCCCGTCTGCGCCCCCGCCAACTTCGCCGAGCACATCGACGCGGTCATTGTCTCCAGCGACTGGCGCGAGGAACAGATCAACGAAGCCGCCCAGAAGCTCTTCGCTCCCCGCGGCGTACCCGTCCTCCGCATCTACCGCTGGGAGGCACGCGGCATCGAAGCCGCCGCCGTCTGATTGGGTACCTCGCCGTTCCGCGGCGAGAACGAACTAGCCTTCCACCGCACGCTCGTGCACGCTCCAGAAATGCTCGAATGATCTGCGGATCGTCATCGGCGCCATCTTCGCGCGCCCCGCCGCGCCCATGCGACTCCGAAGCCCCGCATCCCGCGCAAGCCGCTCGATGCACTCCGCCCAGCGCGCCACCGCCCCCCCGCCCGCGCCGAGCACGAACCCGCTCACGCCATCATCTACCACCCCCGCGGGCCCCCCCACATCCGTGACAATCACCGGTAGCCCCGCGCACTGCGACTCCATCACCACCTGCCCCAGCGTATCGGTCGTCGATGGAAACACAAACAGGTCGCTGCTCGCATAGATCGTCGACAACTCCTCGCCGTGCCGGAAGCCCAGAAACACCGCGCCCGTTCCGCGCAGCTCCGTCTCCATCGCCGCGCGATACGGGCCATCTCCAACCACCAGCAGCTGCACATCCACCCCCGCCCGTGAACACGCGCTGCGCGCCTCCCGCCACACCTTCGCCAGCATCGGCAGGTTCTTCTCGACGCTGACCCGCCCGACATACAACGCCTTCACGCTCCCTTCGCGCACACCCTTGGTCGCAAGGTGGCGCCAGATCTCGCCGCCCTCATCACGAAAGCGCACATCAAACGCGCCCGTGTCGATCCCCGGCACCAGCCGCTCGATCCGCTCCCGGCCAATCCCGATCCCCTCCATCGCCGCCGCATACTCCGCCGACCGCGTGAACACCCGCGTAAACCCGCGATAGAACCACGACATCTGTGCCCTGCACAGCCATGTGAACACCGGCTCATCAAACAGGTGATCGATGTACGCCGGGAAGTCCGTGTGATACGTCCCCACCAGCGGCAAGCCGTTCCGCAGCGCAAACCGTCGCCCCGCCGTCCCCACCGGCCCCGGTGTCGAGACATGCACGACATCCGGAGCCAGCCGCGCCGCCGCCCGCATCATCGCTCCCCACCGCGGCAGCGCAAGCTCAAGCTGCGGATACCCCGGCATCGGCGCCGCGAACAACGGCTCCACATTGTGAATGAACGCCCGCTCCCCGCCGGCTGGCGCGGGCAGCCGCGTGCTCGTCAGGATGTGCAGCTCCCGCCCCGTTTGCGACGCCTGATCGCCAACGCCGCGAATGAACCGCGAAACGCCGTTTACATCGTTCAGCGTGTCAGTGAAGAGCAGCAGCCGCATCTGGCGCCAAGCGTACCGCCCCGCACCAGTTGACGCACGCTCGACCACTCAAGCCGCGATCACGCGATCACTTCTCCGCCACAACCGCGGGCTCAGACTTCGCTGCCCCCTCCGCTGGTACCTGCACCGCGGGTTCAGCTGGTTTGGACCCCGCATCCGGGGTGGCAGCATCTGTCTTGCCGCCCTCGCCCTTGGCGTTCAGCTCTTCTTCAGCCGCCGCGGGCTCCTGTGTTCCGCCCGGCCTTCGCTCCGGCCGCGGCCCACGACCCTCACCGCCGCCGGCCCCCCCCGTGCCTCCCGCGCGCCCATCCATGCCCGGCGTCCAGTTCGCAGGCACTACCTGCCCTTCATCGGACCACTTCAAACCAACCGTCACCAGTTCCGTTTCCTGCCAGCCCCCGGCCACGATCTCGCCAGGCTCGGGCTTACGAACCAACACCCGGTCCCCTTCCTTCAGCCCCGCGCGGATCTCCGCATACCGGTCAGACCTCTGCCCAAGCTGCACCGGCCGCCGCGCATACCGCGATGTGCCGCCCTGCCCCGATGCCATCACATGCACAAACCGCACCGGCCCCTCGTTGAACACCGCCTGCACCGGCACCACCAGCGCATCGGTGACGTTCCCCAGAATCACCTCCGCCTCACACCGCATCGACGGCTTGAGCATCTCCCCCTGTCCCTCGGACATCCCTTCCCGATCCAGTGCAATCCGCACCGTGTACTCGCGCAGATTCGGATCCATCCAGCGCGATGTCTGCTCCGCCAGCACGCCGATTGATTCGACCCGGCCGGGGAACCGCTGGTCCCCCGCCGCATCCACCTTGATGTTCACCCGCTGCCCAGGGCGGATCCGCCCTGCAAGGCTCTCGTGCACCTTCACCGCCGCGATCATCTCGCTCGTATCCGGCAGCACAATCAGAAGCTGGTTCGGATACACCCGCGTCCCTACCTGCATCGGCCCCTCGTCACTGCCCCATCGCGACTGTTCGATTGATGATCCGTACACGACCAGCCCATCCGACGGAGCCTTGACCGTCGCGGCCTCAAGCTGCTCTTTCAGCTTCGCAAGCTTCTGCTCCCGGATCGCCAGCGCCTGACGCTTGTTGTTCCGGTCTGCTTCTTTGCTCGCAAGCTTGCTCGCGTTCTGCCGATGCACCCGGTCGACCTCCGCCTGCGCCTCCTCCACATCCGACATCTTCTGCCGCTCATCACGCGTGTACTCAAACTCCTCGAACACTTCCTGTTCCAGTTCCCGCTTGGCAAGGTCCGCCTTCGACTGCTCCCACGACAGCTCATCCTGCTTCAGCAGATCGAGGCTGTAATACCCCCGCTGATGTAGGCTCCGGCTCTTCTCGAGCTTCTCCCGAAGCCGGACCTCTTCCTTGGTCGAGCGCTCCAGGTTGTGCCGCAGTTCCAGCCGGCGGCTCTTCACCTCACCCGACTTCCACTTCTCAAGATCGAGGTTCGCCAGCGCAAGCTTCAGGATCGCCGCCCGAACCGCCGACTCGTTCTCCGACACCTGGATCGCGTACCCCTCGTTCGCCTCCACCATCGCTGCGCGCGAAGACTCGATCGACAGCGACTCTTCATCCAGCCGCTCGACCATCGGCTCGGCGTTGAGCTTCACCAGCACCTCGCCCGCCTT
>Ga0163144_10017222_pt1 | contig 14728 bp, 11 predicted proteins | sample OliLak19BULKMAT1_FD_123175 | JGI IMG/M metagenome (GOLD analysis project Ga0163144, IMG submission 123175) | Freshwater microbial mat bacterial communities from Lake Vanda, McMurdo Dry Valleys, Antarctica - Oligotrophic Lake LV.19.BULKMAT1 | ecosystem: Environmental > Aquatic > Freshwater >... | reverse complement strand
TTCAAGTTCCGGCCGGCGGCGCCCGACATCCTCGCCGAGTACCTCGCCGGCATCGCGAAGAAGGAGAAGGTCGCGGCCGATCCCGCGGCGCTCGAGCTGCTCGCGCGCGCGGCCGAGGGCTCGCTGCGCGACGCGGTGAGCCTGCTCGACCAGTGCCGGTCGGCCGGCGAGGGCAAGGTCACCGTCGAGTCCGTGCGCGAGATGTTCGGCTTCGTGCCGCAGGATCTGCTGATCGGCGTCGCGACCGCGCTGCTGTCGCGCGACGCGAAGGCGCTCGCGGGCTGGCTCAAGAAGATCTACGAGGAAGGCGTCGAGCCCGCGCAGCTGCTCAAGGATCTGCGCGCGGCGCTCGAGGGCGCGTACCTCGTCAAGCTCGGAGCGGGCGAGCCCGTCGACGCGCTCTGGACGAAAGCGCTCGCGGGCGCCTCGGCCGAAGGCCTCGGCTTCCTGATGCGCAGGCTCAACCGCGCGCTCGAGGAGCTGCGCTACGGCGACTCGCCCCGGCTCGCCCTCGAGCTCGGGCTGTTCTCCGCGATCGAGGCCGCGCACGACCTCGGCGCGTGGGTCGCGCGGCTCGAGTCGCTCGAGAAGCGCCTTGCCGCCGGCGGCGGCGGAAACGCCTTGGCGCCTTCGCTCTCCGCTCCGCGTCAGGCGCAAGCTCCGCAGCCCGTCGACAGCGACAGCATCGACCCCGACGAAGAGGCCGCCGCTCCCGCTCCCGCCTCCGCGCCCGCCGCGGCGGGCACGATTTCGTGGCCCGCGCTCGTCGAGGCCGTCTCCAAGACGAAGATCACGCTGGCCACGGCGCTCGAGCGGGCGAAGGGCGAGCCGATTCCGGGCGGCTATCGCATCACCTTCCCGAAGGCGTTCGACCTCGACATGGCCAAACGCTCGACCGCCATCCTGGAGGCCGCCCTGGCGCAGGTCGCCGGACGGCCGATGACGCTCGAGCTCGCGCTCGGCGCTTCGGACGCGCCGGCCGTCAGCGAGATCGTGGACCACGGCATGCCCGAGCCGCCGAAGGCCGTCGACGCCCCGCCCGGCACGCATTGGAAGGACGTCGCGGGCGGCGCGGCCCCCGGTTCCGCGGCGGGCCTCAAGAACGCCGAGAACGTGTTCGGCGGCAAGGCGCGGATCGTCAAGAAGCCGCAATGAAAGCTTTCGAAAGGCTGATCGGCGCGCTCAAGCGCCTTCCGGGCGTCGGCCCGAAGCAGGCCGAACGCTTCGCGATCCATCTGCTGCGCGCGCCGCGCACCGAGGTCGAGGGCTTCGTGGACGCGCTGCGCGAGGCGAAGGCCTCGATGCGGCTGTGCGCGCGCTGCGGCGACTTTACGGACAAGGAGGTCTGCCGCCTGTGCTCGGACCCCGGGCGGGACGCGGGCCTCATCTGCGTCGTCGAGGAGACGCAGGACCTCGCGGCGCTCGAGCGCTCTCGCTCGTTCACCGGCCTCTACCACGTCCTGCACGGGTCGCTGTCGCCGCTCGACGGGATCGGGCCCGACCGCATCAAGTCGAAGGAGCTCGTCGAGCGCGTGCGCTCGGGCGGCGTGCGCGAGATCGTGCTCGCCACCGATCCGGACACCGAGGGCGAGGCGACCGCCCTCTATCTCGCCCAGATCCTCAAGCCCTTCAACGTCAAGATCACGCGCATCGCGCACGGCGTGCCGCTGGGCGGCGACCTAGACTACCTCGACGAGCGCACCTTGTCGTACGCGATGTCGGGCCGTCGCGAAGTCTGAACTGATTTCCGGAGACATCATGCGCTATGAGAACGTGCTCGAAGCCATCGGCAACACGCCGCTGATCCGCATCAACAGCCTCGCCAAGGGCCTCAAGCCCAAGATCTACGCGAAGGCCGAATTCATGAACCCCGGCGGCTCCGTGAAGGACCGCATCGGCGTCGCGATGATCGACGACGCGGAGCGGCGCGGCCTGCTCAAACCCGGCGGCACGATCGTCGAGGGCACGTCGGGCAACACGGGCATCGGCCTCGCGCTCGTGGCCGCCCTTCGCGGCTACAAGCTCATCTTCACGATCACCGACAAGCAGTCGCGCGAGAAGATCAACCTGCTGAAAGCGCTCGGCGCCGAGGTCATCGTCTGCCCGACCAACGTCGAGCCCGAGGATCCCCGGTCCTATTATTCCGTCGCCGACAAGATGACCGCCGAGATCCCCGGCGCGTACCATCCGAACCAGTACGAGAACATGGAGAACCCGAGGGCGCATTACAACACGACGGGCCCCGAGATCTGGAAGGACTCCGACGGCAAGGTCACCCACTTCGTCGGGGGCATGGGCACGGGCGGCACGCTCTCGGGCGTCGCGAAATACCTTCGCGAGCAGAACCCGAAGATCAAGATCATCGGCTCGGACCCGGTCGGCTCGCTCTACTACGACAAGATCGTCAACAAGAAGATGGGCGTCGCGAAGCCCTACGTCGTCGAGGGCATCGGCGAGGACTTCTTCCCGGGCACGATGGACCTCAAGTGCGTCGACGACGTGATCGTCACGCCCGACCGCGACTGCTTCCTGATGACGCGCAAGCTCGCGAAGGCGGAGGGCCTTCTGACCGGCGGCTCCGGCGGCTCCGCGATGGTCGCGGGCCTCGAGTACGCGAAGAAGCTGACCGAAAAGGACTTCATGGTGATCCTTCTGCCCGACACGGGCATGCGCTACCTGTCCAAGGTCTACAACGACGAATGGATGAAGGAGAACCAGTACTTCGAGAGCGAAGTGCCTCTCAAGGTCGCCGACATCCTGGCCGCCAAGCGCAAGCACGGCAAGACCGGCAAGCTCGCGACCGTCAAGCCGACCGACAAGCTGTTCGCCGCGATGGCGCTCATGCGCAAGCTCGACATCTCGCAGCTGCCGATCTTCGAGAAGGACAAGGTCGTCGGCACGGTGATGGAGGACGAGGTGCTCGGCCACATGCTCAAGGGCCGCGACATCAAGAAGATGATCGTGCGCGAGGCGATGACCGGGCCGCTCACGGTGCTCGCGCCCGAGGCGCGCGTCGAATCGGTGCTGCGCTACTTCACCCCGGACCGCCCGGCCGTGCTCATCAAGATGGGCAAGTCCTACGAGATCGTGACCAAATACGACGTCTTGAACGCCGTTTCCCGCGCGTCGGAGAACCGCGGATGAAGATCCTGATCCTTCTGCTTTGCGCCGCGCCGGCGTTCGCTCAGGACGACGAGCCCACCGCCGCGCCCGCCGCTCCGGCGGCCGAGGTCTCGGAGATATCGGCGCCGAAAGCGCCGCCGCGTCCGTCGATGCTGCCGGACGAGCCGAAGCCGGAGCCGAAGGCCGAGCCGAAGCCGAAGCCGGAGCCGAAGGCCGAGCCGAAGCCGGAGCCGAAGGCCGAACCAGAGCCGGACCCGAAGCCCGAGCCCAAGACGGCCAAGGCCGGCGCCGACGAGGAGTTCGCCTTCGCGAAGGCCGCCGCGGACGATGCCGACTCCGCCGTCCAGGCGGCCGCGATCGAGGAACTCGGGCTCTTCGCTCGCCGCTATCCGGAGGCGCCGCAAGCCTCTGAGGCCCTCTTCCTGCGGACGTCTCTTCAGCAGAAGGCCGGGGATTGGCAGCCCGCGATGGCGGCGCTGCTGCGCCTGATCCATGAGAACGCGGGTTCGAAGCTCGAGCTGCGAGCGAAGTCCTCTTATCTCGAGCTCGTCGACAAGAAGGCCTCTCGCCGCCAGCGTCCGATGCTCAACGCGCTCGTCCCCGCGGCGGACCTGCCCGCTAAGGGAGACCGTCTTTCCGCCGTATGGCAGAAGCTCGCCGAGACGGCGCCCGACGCCTTCTATGAGCCCGCCGCGGACGAGATCCGCTCCGTGTTCGCGCGCTTCTCCGACCTCAAGGACGCCGATAAGCTGCAGGCCGCGCTCGCGCGTCTTCACGCCGCGAACAACAAGCCCGCGGCGTCGGTGCTCTCATGGCGCAAGCTCCTCGCGCTGCATCCCGACAGCGCGCTGCGCGCGGCCGCACTGCTCACGATCGGCGACCTTTACGCGGACTCCCTGCGCGAGCCGAAGAAAGCGATCGAGTCCTACCAGGAGCTGGTCGAGAAGCATCCTAAAGCGCCCGAGGTCCTGCCCGCGCTCGAAAGCTCGGCGCGGCTCTTCGACGAGAAGCTTCGGCAGTACGGCCTCGCCGTCGAGATGCACGAGCGGGTCGTTAAGCTTTTTCCGAAGACGCCCTCGTCCCTGAAGGCGCTCAAGGCGATCGCGAAGCTGCAGCGCGACCGCCTCGGCTCGCCCGGCGACGCGATGAAGACCTTGGCGATCCTGTCCTTCATGCACGGAGGCCAAGACGGCATCGATTCGCTGCTGCACGCCTCCGAGATCGCGCGCCGGGACCTGAAGGATTACGCGCGTCAGGCGGAATTCTTGCGCAAGGTCTCCGACGACTACGCGAGCGCGCGGGAAGCCCCACAGGCGCTCTACGACGCGGCCGGCGTCTACGAGGACTCGCTCAAGGACAACCTCAAGGCCATCGAGCTCTACAAGGAAGTCGGGGCCAAATTCCCTTCTCACAAGCTCGCGAAACGGGGCTCCGACCGGGCCGTCAAGCTCGAAACGAAGTAGCCCGAAGCCGCGTCGGTAGATTTGCGGACGGCGCCCGGGCCCGGAAAGGTCCATACTTAGGCATGGACGCGAGCGCCGGTTCGACGGAGCACCTGTACCCGGTCTTTTTTTACAGCCCCGACGCGATGATCTTTTTCGATCTCGCCAGCGGCCGCATCGAGGACGCCAACGACGCCGCGCTCAAACTCTACGGCCGCGCCCGCGAGGAGATGATCGGCAGGCCGATGCTCGAGTTCTCGGCGGACTCCGAGTCCACCCAAGAGACGGTCAAACGGCTCGACGGCGGCGAGACCGTCCGGACCTTGGCCCGGGCCCTAAAACGCAAGGACGGCTCGACGTTCTACGTCGACGGGCACGCCACGGCCATGCTCGTTCGCGGCCGGAGGCTCGGCCTCTCGATCAACCGGGACGTCACCGCCGCGCTTCGCATGCAGGCCGACCTGGCGGAATCGGAGCTTCGCTTCCGGCAGATGGCCGAGAATATCAGCCAAGTTTTCTGGATGACCGACGCGGACAATACCAAAATGGAATACATCAGCCCGCGCTACGAGACGATCTTCGGACGCTCGTGCGCGAGCCTCTACGCCGATCACCGCACGTGGCTCGAGGCGATCCTTCCCGAGGATATCCCGGCCGTCATCGCCGCGTTCGAGAAGGACAAGAGCCGCTACGACGGCGTGTACCGGATCCGCCGCCAGGACGGCGAGATCCGCTCGATCTGGGCCCGTACGTTCCCGGTCACGGACCCCGGCGGACGCCTCATCCGCGTCGCCGGGGTGGCCCAGGACGTCACGGAGCAGCGGAAAGACGAGGAACGGCTGCGCGAGAGCGAGGCCTTTCTCACGAAGGCGCAGGAGATCGCGAAAATCGGGAGCTGGGCTTTCGATATCACGGATCAAAGAGTCCACTGGTCGAGGGAGCTGTGCCGTATCCTGGGCGTGGAGTACGCCTACCGGCGTCCGTTCGCGGATTTCGCCGCGATGCTCCACCCCGACGACCGCGCCCCGCAGGAGAAGATCGTCGCCGCCGCGCTCGCGTCGGGCGAGGCGTATGCGACGGAGTTCCGCTCCGTGCGCCCCGACGGCGCGGTCATCTGGCTCACCGCCCGCGCCAGCATCGTCCGCGACGCCTCCGGCAAGGCCGTCAAGATGGTCGGCATCTGCAATGACGTGACCGAGTCGAGGCTCAGCGCGGAGAAGCTCCGCGCCGCCGAGCTCCAAACCCACGAGTCCCAGAAGATGGAGGCCGTCGGCCGGCTCGCGGGCGGGATCGCGCACGACTTCAACAACATCCTGACCGCGATCCTCGGGCTCGCGAAGCTGTCGATCGACGCCCTGCCCGAGGACCACCCCGTGCGCAGGGATCTCGCGGAGATCTTCACCTCGGGTCAGCGCGCCGCGAAGCTCACGCAGCAGCTGCTGTCCTTCTCGCGGCGGCAGGCGATCGTCCCGAAGGTGGTCGGGCTCGACGACGCGGTGCTCGGCGTCACCAAGATGCTGCGCAGCATCATCGGGGAGAACATCAAGCTCGCGGTCGTCCCGGGCGCGGACGGCGCCTGCATCCTGGCCGACCCGGGCCAGCTCGAACAGCTGATCGTCAACCTCGCGGTCAACGCGCGCGACGCGATGCCTCAAGGCGGCACGCTGACGATCAGAACGGCCTTGAAAACCATCGATGCCGGGTCGGCGGCGGTAGACTGCGAATTGAAGCCCGGAGACTACGCCGCCCTGCGCGTCACCGACACCGGCACCGGAATGCCCGAGGAGGTGCGCGCCCGGATCTTCGAGCCGTTCTTCACGACGAAGGAGCAGGGCAAGGGCACGGGACTCGGCCTCGCGACATGCTACGGCATCGTCAAGCAGAACGGCGGCTCGATCCGCTGCGACAGCCAGCCCGGCCACGGCGCAAGCTTCCTCATCCTGCTGCCGCGCTGCGAGTCCTCGCGCGCGGTCAGCCTGCTTCCTCCGCGGCCCGAGGAAGCCAAAGGGACCGAGCGCATACTTATCGTCGAGGATGAGGAGCCCGTGCGCCGTGTCGCCGTTCGCATGCTGCGCGCTCGCGGCTTCGATACGGTCGAGGCGCGGGACGGCCAGGAGGGCCTAGAGGTCCTCGGTCTCGACACGGAGCACCGCATCCGGCTCATCGTCAGCGACATGGTCATGCCGCGGCTAGGAGGGCGGAAGATGGCGGCCGCCGCGGCCGGCTTGCGGCCCGATGTGAAAGTTCTTTTCATCTCGGGTTACGCCGATGGCATTGCCGAAGAGTCGGCGGGCGGCGATATCGATCTGCTGGCGAAGCCGTTCTCGGCGGAAGAGCTGACGAGACGCGTGCGCCTGGCCCTGGACGCCGTAAAAGTCTAGATTGGAGCCGGTCGGTAGATTTGCGGAGGGCGCGAATTCGAGCGAACTGTCATACTTGAGGCATGGCGACGAATTCCGAGGTCTACCGTCAGATCTTCTCGAGCCACCCGCACGCCACCGTCCTTTTCGGCCTCATCGACGGCCGCATCGAGGAGGCCAACGACGCGGCGCTCGCGCTGTACGGCTACGGCCGCGAGGAGATGATCGGCCTGCCGTTCGCGGCGCTCTCCGCGGCGCCCGAGGCCAAGGTGCACAAGCGCAAGGACGGCTCGATGTTCGCGATCGAGGCGCACCATTCGACCCTGAGCCTCGACGGCCGCGAGATCGGCGTTTCGATCATGCGCGAACTCGCGGACCGGCGCGCGCCGGCCGATCTGGGCGACATCACGATCGCGATCGGCGGCCTCGCGGCCAGGTCTCTCAAAAGGCTCGCGCTCCTGATCCTCCCGCTTAGACCCTAACCCAGCTCCGGGGCCTATTGAGGGGGGGCCCCGGATTTCCTAGAATGGCCGCGATGCCTACCGCCAAGACGCCTTCCAAACCCGCTCCGGACCTCTACAAGAAGCTCGGCGCCGCCAAACTCCTCAAGATTCACGAGCTGATGGTGCGGGCTCGCCTTCTCGAGGAGCGCCTGATCAAGATGAGCAAGGGCGGCGACGGCTTCTTCTGGATCGGCGGCCCCGGCGAGGAAGCGTTCAACGTGCCCTTGGGCCTCCAGGTCAAGAAAGGACATGGCGTCAACTTCGACTTCCTGCACCTGCATTACCGCTCGGCCGCGATCGTGATGTCCATGGGCGCGAAGCCGATCGACGCGCTGCGTCAGATGCGCTCCGTCGCGACGGACCCGTACTCGAAGGGCCGGAACTTCGTCAACCACTACGCGATCCCGGAGCTCAACGTGGTCCCCGTCTCGCCGACGATCGAGACTCAGTACGCGACCGCGATCGGCACGGGCATCGCGCAGGCGCGCGCCAAGACCGACTCGGTCACGATCGTCAACGGCGGCGACGCCGGAACCGCCGAGGGCGATTTCCACTCGTGCCTGGTCTGGGCCAATCGCCCCGCGCTGCCGCTCCCGATCCTCATCATCGTCGTCAACAACGGCTGGGGCATCTCGACCGCCGCCAAGACGCAGCACGGCGAGGAGCATATCGCCGACTGGACCAAGGTGTTCCCCGGCATGCCCGGCAAGACGATCAACGGCAACGACGTCGTCGAGTCGTGGGCCGCGCTCGAGGAAGCGTTCGCCTACGTGCGCAAGAACCGCAAGCCCTACCTGCTCGAGGCGCGCTGCAGCCGCCTGTACGGCCACTCCTCGTCATCCGGCGCGAACCGCATCCCCGAGGCGGACTGCATCGAGCTCTTGGAGAAGAACATGGTTTCCCGCGGGCTCGGGAAGGCCGCCGATTTCAAGAAGGCCTGGGACAAGGAGGCGGCCGACCTCGACGCGGCGCACCGCCAGGTCAAGGCCGAGCCCTTCCCCGCGAACGAGTCCGTGTGGGAAGACGTGTTCGCCGACGGCCTCCCGCCGTCCTACCCGACCAAGGGAGGCTCCTGACATGGCGAACATGGCGCAGGCTATCCGCATGGCCCTCCACTACGGCGAGCAGAACCTCGGCGTCACCGAGATCTTCGGCGAGGACGTCGGCCCGCCCCTGGGCGGAGTCTTCACCGCGACTCAAGGCTTGGAGCGAGCGTGGAACGCCCCGCTTGACGAGCGCGGGATCGTGGGCGCCGCGCTCGGCCTCGCGTGGGCCGGCGGCCGTCCCGTCGCCGAGATCCAGTTCGTCGACTACATCTTCAACGCGATCGACATGCTGAAGCTCGCCGCGAACGGCCACTGGGCCTCGGCCGGCCGCTACAAGACGCCGCTGGTCATCATGACTCCGACCGGCTCCGGCATCCACGGCAGCATGTATCACTCGCACTCCTTCGACTCGATCGCGACGAAGCTGCACGGCATGAAGGTCGTCTGCCCCTCGACCCCGATCGACGCGTACGGCCTGATGATCGCGGCGATCAAGAGCGACGACCCGGTACTTTTCCTCAAGCCCAAGGCGCTGCTTCGCTCGAAAGGCGAGGAGCTGATCCCCGGCGAGCCCGACGAGAAGAAGCTCCATGAGATGATCGACGCGCCCCTGGGCGACCGCTCGAAGTGGAAGGCGAAGTGGCCCAAGCTCACGGACTACACCGTCGAGATCGGCAAGGCCAAGATCTCGCACGAAGGCTCCGACGCCACGATCGTCACGCACGGCCGCATGGCCCCGATCTGCCTCGACGTCGCGCGCCGCTTCACGGCCCAGGGCAAGGGCAAGCTCGAGGTCCTGGACCTGCGCTCGCTGATCCCTTACGACTGGGAGGCGATCAAGAAGTCCGTCAAGAAGACCGGCCGCGTCGTCTTCGTCAACGAGGAGACCGAGATCACCAATTTCGCGGAGCACCTGATCCGCCGGCTCATCGACGAATGCTTCTACGAGCTCGAGGTCCGGCCCCGCCTCCTCGCCGGCAAGGCCACTCCCGGCATCGGCCTGTCGCCGAACCTCGAGTACTTCATCCAGCCGCAGACGAAGGACGTCGAGCGCGTCGTCTCCGAGCTGCTCGCGGATCCCGCCTAACATGGCCGACGACAACGAGCTGGGCTTCTCGACGCGGGCGGTCCACGCCGGCCAGTCGCCCGACCCGTCCACGGGCGCCATCATGACGCCCGTCTACCTGACGTCGACCTATGTCCAGGAGTATCCCGACAAGCACAAGGGCTACGACTACGCAAGAACGGTGCATCCCACCAGAGAGGCCTTACAGAAAAATCTGGCGTCGTTGGAAGGGGCCCTTTTTGGGTTATGTTTTGGTTCAGGAATGGCCGCTACGTCGACGATCATCGAAGCGTTGTCTACCGGCGACCACGTGATCTGCGGCAACGACCTCTACGGCGGAACGTATCGGGTATTCACGAAGGTGTTCGCCCGCTTCGGGGTGACGTTCACGTTCGTCGACACCTCGAACGTCAACGAAGTGGAGAACGCGTTCACGCCCAACACCAAATTGGTCTGGCTCGAGACGCCCTCCAATCCGCTGCTCAAGATCACCGACATACGCGCCATCGCGAAGCTCGCGCATGCTCATAAGGCGAAAGTGGTCGTCGACAACACGTTCGCGTCCCCGGCCCTGCAGACCCCTTTGCGGCTCGGCGCGGACGTCGTCGTCCACTCCACGACGAAGTACATCGGCGGCCACTCGGACGTCGTGGGCGGCGCGATCCTCACGAGCGACGAGACGCTGCACAAGGAGTACAAGTTCCTGCAGAACGCGGTGGGCGCCGTGCCCGGCCCGCTCGACTGCTTCCTGCTGCTGCGCAGCACGAAGACGCTCGCGCTGCGCGTCGCGCGCCACTGCGAGAGCGCGATGATCGTCGCGAAGCACCTGCTCACGCATCCCGAGGTGGCCAAGGTCCATTATCCCGGCCTGCCCACGCACCCGGGCCACGAGATCGCGAAGGCCCAGATGTCGGGATTCGGCGGGATGATCTCCGTCGAGCTCAAGGGCGACATCGAGCGCGCCAAGCGCATGATCTCCTCCTGCGAGATCTTCTCGCTCGCGGAAAGCCTGGGCGGCGTCGAGTCCCTGATCAGCCACCCGGTCTCGATGACGCACGGCTCGATCCCGCGCGAGGAACGCCTCAAGGCGGGCCTGACCGACGGCCTGATACGGCTGTCGGTGGGCGTCGAGGACGTGAAGGATCTCGTCGCGGACCTCGACCGCGCGATCGTCCGCAGCCTGAAGAGCTAAGGCGTCGCGGGCGGCTTCGCCCGTTCGACGGCGGCGCGGAAGTCCTTGGCGGTCATCGATACGGAGCAGCGCAGGCCGTCGGCGCTCGGGTGCGTCCGCGCGAGGACGAATCCGGCGTTTCGGAAGGCGTCGAGCGCGCGCGCAAGACGCTTCGAGTTGAGCCGCGGTCCTTCGCGGGGATTCCAGCCGGACTCCGCCGAGCTCGACGCGAGCCAGCTTTCGAAAACGGCGGTGCGGGTGTAGCCTATCTTCGACATGCCGAGCAGGTCGTTCGGCAGGAGCAGCGATACGGTCGTCGAGGAGTAATTTTCATCGACCCTTCCGACCGTGGACGAGTAGCGTCTTTTCAGCGTCGCGATTCTGAACGGAGGCTGACCCCACATTGCCTTGGAAAAGCTTTTCATCGTGGTGCTTGCGAGGGCCTCGGGTCCCGCAGGTGCGTCCCCTTGGTAGTCCTTCGTCAGCGAGGTCTCGAAGGATTCCGCCTGCTCTTGAACCCCGGCCATCGCCTGAATAACGCAGCCGAACAGCTGGTCCTGCCAGGCGGCGCCGGGCAGGTTCGGCATCAGGCCGACGGCGTAAGTCGGAAGGTTTTCCTGCAAGGCCTTGGCCGTCGGCGAAGCGACGTCGACGAACCAATCCGGGGTCGCCGAGCCCGTCGAGTACGCGACGCCGCGCCCCTTGAGGAACTCGGGCTGCGTCGACGGCGGCGCCGCGGCGCCCGCCGCTCCCGTGTTCCTCAGCTGTTCGACCGCGGCGCGGAAGTTCCGGCCGGTCATCGAGATGGAGCAGCTGAAGAGGAGTTGATCGCTTTGGTGCGCCTTGGCGAGAACGAAACCCGCGTCCCGGAACGCATCGAGCGCGCGCGCGAGCTGCTTCGAGTCGAGCTGGGGCCGGCGGCCCTGCGGTCCCCAGAGGCGATATGATCTGCTCCAGGCGAGCCTCTTGTGATACGTCGCTTCGCGGTAGAGGGTGACCTCGGGCGAGGCTAAAACCTCGGGCGGAGGGGTCAATATGATGGTGTACGAAGCCTCGCCGTCGCCGTCATGTTGGGACGAGGTCGTGAGCTTGAAGGCGGGGCGGCCCCAAGTCATCCACGTAAGCTTTGTCTCCGTGTCCGCCGCTTCGGGGATAAGCGGATAAATCTCGTCCTCGCGCGAAATCGAGTCTGCCGCGCGCGCCGCCTGTACTTGAATGTCGGCCATCCCCTGGAGCACGCAGCCGAACACGCGGTCCTGCCAAGGGGTTCCTTGCGGCTCTTCCATCAGGCCCACCGCCTGGACGGAGCCCATCGATTTCAAGCCCGAAACCGCCGGCGACGAGACGTCGCCGAACCAGCCCGGAAAGCTCGAGCCCGTGGATAGGGAGATGCCGCGCTCCTCAAAAAATTCCGTCATCGTGGGCCCTGACGGGCCGGCGTCGAAGCCGGCGGCGCGCGCCGCTCCGGCGGCGGCCAGCGCGGCCAACGCCAGCGCCAATGATTTCATTTCGGCCTCCCTACCAGCTTCCCGACGAGCCGCCGCCGCCGAAGGAGCCGCCGCCGCCCGAGAAGCCTCCTCCGCCGGAGGAGAAGCCCCCGCCGCTCGAGAAGCCGCCGGAGCTGAAGCCCCCGCTCCGCCCTCCGCCGCCCTTGGCCATGTTCTTGCCGAACGCCGTGTGCGGCGCGATCAGCTTCAGGAGCGGGAACAAGATCAGGTGGGCGACCAATATCTTCATGCCGGTCGCCGCGCCCAAGAGCGCCATCGGGAAAGCCGCCCAGAACGGGATCAGGAAGAAGTAGAGGAACCAGCCGGGGCCGGGGACGAAGATGCCCACGAACTCGAACAAGCCCAGGATGCCGAAGACGAAGGCGCACATCAGGAGCTTCTCGGTGAAGGGAAGGTCGCCGTTCGCCTCCGCGAGGCGTCCGCGCAGCTCATCGCGGGCGGGCGGCGCGTAGGTCCCGTCGATGGACGCGACGATCGCGTCCACGCCGGCGACGACGCCCTCCTCGAAGTCGCCCGCGCGAAATCGCGGCACGACCTCGTTCTGGATGATGCGCCCCGCGAGCGCGTCGGGCAAGGAGCCCTCGAGGCCGTGGCCCACCTCGATGCGCAGCTTGCGGTCGGTCTTCGAGATCAGGAAGAGTACGCCGTCGTTCTTGCCCTTTTGGCCGAGCCCCCACGTGCGCGCGACCTTGAGCGTGAAATCCTCGAGCGCCTCGCCCTCGAGAGAGTCGAGCGTGAGCACCGCGACCTGGTGACCTTTGCGCGCTTCGAGATCCTTGAGCTTCGCCTCCAGGGATGACGCGGCCTCCGGCGAGAGCAGGCGCGCGTGGTCGTTGACGCGGCCGGACAGAAACGGGACGTCGAGCGCCGCCGCGGGCGTCGCGAGCGCTAGGAAGAGAAAAAGCGCCTTCACCGGCCGTCACCCGTGATCGGGGAATCCCCGAGCTCGTTGCCCGAAGCGGGCTTGCCCGCGAACCCGGCGGCGTGGAGCGCCGCGGCGACCTTGTCGACGGCGGCGCAGAGGCCGTCCGCGACTCGTCCCTCGTGCGCCGGTCCGGTCATCACCGCGACCGCCTCGTCCCAGGCCGCGTGAGGGACCTTGCCGTGAACCGCGTGATCGGCGAGCACGACCACGCGCCGCTCGAGCAGGCTCGCGTAGATCAGCACGCCGTCCCGGCCGGCGGTGCCGGAGACGCCTCGATCGAAGAACACACCCTTGGCGCTGCGGGCGACCGCCGCCTCCATGCGGACCGGGCCGATCAGCAGGCGCTTGAACGGACCGCACCAGCGGCCGAGCGCCGCGCCCGCGAGCCCCGCCGCCGGCACCCACAGGATGAGCCGCGACACGGGCACCCACAGCTGATGGAACCAGTCGACGAGCAGGATCGCCGCGACCGCCGCCGCCATGCCCGCCGCCGCGCCGCCCCACAAGGTCTCGTGATAAGGGCTGCTCTGCTCGAAGACGCACGGCACGATCTCGGCCGTGAGCCCGGCCTCGGCCTTCGCGACGGCCGCGCGCACTTTTTCCCGGTCTTCGGAGGATAGCATCGTCGCAAGGATGCCTCATCCGCGCCCGCCCGTCAAGACGGATAATTGGTGCCTGGCCTAACGTTAATGACAGAAAAATACTGTCACTACCGTTAAGTCGGGCACCTGTAGATACATACGGTATAATCGCGAACATGAGCGTCGTTCTCGAGGCACGGGGGCTGTTCAAGAGATACCCGAAGGCGGCGGCGAACGCCGTCGACGGGCTATCCCTGTCCGTGCGGGAAGGATCGTGCTTCGGGCTGCTCGGGCCAAACGGCGCGGGCAAGACGACCACCGTCGAGATGCTCGAGGGGATATTGAAGCCCGACGCGGGCGAAGTCCTGTATCGCGGCGCTCCGATCGGCGTCGAGTTCCGCGAGCGCACGGGCATCCAGTTCCAGGACACGGCGCTTCAAGACCATCTGACCGTGCGGGAGCTGCTGGACCTTTTCGGCGCGCTGTATCCGAAGCGCCTGCCCGAGGCGGAGCTCGTGAAGCTCTGCGACCTGGGCGAGCTGCTCGACCGGGACCCCGAGAAGCTCTCGGGCGGGCAGCGCCAGCGCGCGCTGCTCGCGCTCGCGCTCGTCAACGATCCCGACGTCGTCTTCCTCGACGAGCCGACGACCGGCCTCGACCCGCAGGCGCGGCGCAACTTCTGGGACCTCGCGCGCTCGATCAAGGCGCGCGGCAAGACGATCCTGCTCACGACGCATTACATGGAGGAGGCGTACGCGCTCTGCGACGAGGTCGCGATCGTCGACCGCGGCCATATCATCGCGCAGGGCCGTCCCGATGCGCTTCTCAAGAACCATTTCGACGGCGTCGTCATCGAGCTCGAGGGCGAGGAGATCATGACGAACGACGTCGAGAAGACGCTCGACGGGCTGCGCGCGGCCGGCCGCAGCCTCGCGCATCTGCGGGTTCGGCCCCGGACGCTCGAGGACCTGTTCCTCGCGCTGACCGGCCGGGAGCTGCGCGA
>Ga0163144_10017219_pt1 | contig 14729 bp, 14 predicted proteins | sample OliLak19BULKMAT1_FD_123175 | JGI IMG/M metagenome (GOLD analysis project Ga0163144, IMG submission 123175) | Freshwater microbial mat bacterial communities from Lake Vanda, McMurdo Dry Valleys, Antarctica - Oligotrophic Lake LV.19.BULKMAT1 | ecosystem: Environmental > Aquatic > Freshwater >... | reverse complement strand
CGCCGCATCGGCGGGGGCCATGAGCCGGCGAGCGTATTCTTCGGGCCAATCAGCGTAGCGGTCGGGCATCGGGCAACTCCAAGAGGGGCAGTCAGTTCCGCCCGCTGCGTCTACTTCAAGAAATCTTGCGGGGCAGCGCTAAAGCGATTTCGGCAGGGCATGGAGCAGAAGTAGTACCACTTGCCGTCGTGGAAGCTCTTCGTGCCCTTCTCGGGGTCGATTTCGGGCGCGCCCGCCTTGATGTGCCCGACCTGGGCGTTGACAGCGGCGGTATCGATCTCCTTGCCGCAGGCGGGGTCGATCGCTATAGCCATTCTTCGGGCTCCTCAATCGATTGGGCGACGATGGCCAGGCACTCATCGGCGGTGCCCCAGCTGAGCGATGCCTGTTTGCCGCGGAGGCTGAAGAAGTGCAGGTCGTACTCGGTGACGAACCCCATGCCGCCGTGAAGCTGATGGGCCAGCATCGGCACCTCCGTTGCGGTGCGGGAGGCTTCGGTCTTGGCGACGGCGACCTGGCATTCGGTGGCCTTGCCGCGGTCGAGGTCCCAGAGCGCTTCAAAGGTAAGGAAGCGCGTGGCGAGCACGTGGGTGGCCATGTTCGCGCAATGGTGCTGGACGGCCTGGAACGTGCCGATGGGCCGGCCGAACTGGACGCGCATGCCGACGTACTCAACGGTCATGTCCAGCGCCTGCTGGGAGCAGCCAAGGCACTGCACGGCCGCGAACAGGCGGGAAAGACGCAGGAGGAAGGTGACACCGTCGGCCCCAAACACGCGTGTGGCCGGGGCTTTGGTGTAGGTCGCCACCGCCTGGGGGATCTTGCCGATGTTCGTGAGCGAGTGACTGGACACGGCGGCGCCGTTTTCCACGAGATAGGCGGCAAGCCCGACGCCCTCGCGAGCGACCACCAGGTGGTGCGTCGCCTCGGCTCCGTAATCCACGAAGTACTTCGTGCCGGATAGGGTGGCTCCCCCGGTGATGCGGATGTCGTCGAGGGCGTCGCCTTCTTCGTACGCGGCCGGGGAAATGGTCATCGCACCCGACTGGACGCGTCGGACGACATCGGTCGCGAGGTCCGCCGGCCCGAAGCGCTGGACGGTGATGGCGGCGGCGAGCGTTTCGGCGATGGGGATGAGGACGGCGCGGCGTGTGAGCTCTTCGATGAGCACGCCGCAATCGACGAGTTCGCCGCCCTGGCCACCGGAGCCTTCCGGGAAGGGCAGGCCGAGCCAGCCGAGACCGGCAAGGCCCTCCCACAGGCGGCTATCTATTCCGCCGTCGCGTTCGACCTGGCGGATGCGCGAGAAGGGCACTTCCTTTTCGAGATAATCACGAAGGGAGTCACGGATGAGCTGCTGGGTTTCGTTGAGTGTGGCGTCCACGTATTTCTCCTAACGGGGCAGGCCCAGCCCGCGCTGGGCGATGATGCTCCGCTGCACTTCGTTCGTACCGCCACCAAAACGAAGGATGGGCGAGCTGCGGTAGGTCTGTTCGTTCTGGCCATCGCAAGGCGCGAGATCGCCGCTTTCCTGGCGGAGACCCCCGGCGCGGCCGAGGAGATCCATGCCGGCGGCGCTCAAGCGGTAACGCAACTCAGAACTCAGCACCTTGATCATCGAGGCTTCCATGGTGGGGGTGCGGCCGCTGGCGATGATGTCGGCGTTCACGGTGTTCAGCGCGCGCAGCATATGCAGCTCGATCTTGAGGTCGGCCAGGCGGGTGCGGACGGCGGGATCGGTGAGCCGTGTGGGACTATGGGCCTTCAGATGCTCGATGATGCGCTCCCATTGGCGAGCAAGTGCGCCATGGGGCGCCAAGCTGACGCGTTCGAAGTCGAGGGCATTGGCGACGGTGTACCAGCCGCGGTTCTCTTCGCCGATCAGTGAATCAGCGGGGATACGCGCCTCTTCGAAGAAGACTTCATTCGTGCGCATGCCGGCCATGGTGTAGAGCGGCCGGATACTGATTCCGGTCGTATTCAAGGGCAGGATGAACATCGATATACCGCGGTGCTTGGGCGCTTCCGGGTCGGTGCGCGCGGCGAGCCAGAGATGAGTAGCGACCTGGGCCTGCGACGTCCATATCTTTTGACCGTTGATCACCCATTCGTCGCCATCGCGCACGGCGCGCGTTTGCAGCGAGGCGAGGTCGGTGCCGGCGTTCGGTTCCGAATACCCGATCGCGAAGGTGATGTTGCCATCGAGGATTCCGGGAAGATACTTTGTTTTCTGTTCCTCCGTGCCGGAGTTCATGAGCGCCGGGGCGATGGAGCCAACAGAAAGGCCTCCGTAGGGGATGCTCCAGTAGCTGAACTCCTGGACCATGACGAACTGGTACCAGGGGGACTTACCGCCGCCACCATAGGCAGTGGGCCATGCTATGCGCAGCCAGCCGCGCTGATCGAGTTCATCGTGGAGGGCCTTCGTGCGCGGACCGGCGCCCTCCCCCTCGCCACCACCGCGGCGCATCTCCTCGCGAAGCTCCGGCGTGGCGTGCCTGCGCGAGAACTCGCGCACCTCGGCGCGGAAGACATCGAGGTCCGGATCCCATTCAAACTCCATCTGTTGACTCCTTTCGTGTGTGCGGGCGGCGACGCGGGTCGGCGCGGTGCATGCGTGTCACTTGATAGCGCCCGAGGCTTGGAGGCGCGCGAAAGCTTCGTCGTCCATGCCGAGCCATTCGGCGAAGACGGCGCGTGTGTCTGCGGCGAACGATGACGCTTGGCGCGGGACTCGTGTTGCATAGGCTCGGCGTGGAACGGGATGCCAGCCATGCGCGTGGGGTCCATGGCGGGATGATACACGGTGCCGAAGTAGCAATGTTCGTTAGGGTGGATACCCGCTGTACCGTCGTGCGCGCGCCTCCCCCGGGACGACCTCGCGTTGGAGGCCAGGCATGAGGGGTGGGTCTGTGATCCGCGCGGTCCACGTTACGAGCGTTCCGTCGAACGCGGCCCCCAGCCTGTTTGTCGTTGGAACAGCGAGTCGGAGGTTCGGATCCCTCCAGCCGTGCCACAATCAGCACCGGTGAATCTCAGGCTGGCTGGAGGCGGAGTATCGACGAGACACTGGCGACACTTCGGCCGCGAGCGGGTGGCCCATCGGCGGCCTGGGGAAATGGGGCGGGCATGACGAGGCGGCGGGAGACACGGGCGGAGTCGAAGGCGTCGTGCGCGCTTCTACCGGTACCAACGCGTGCGTTGGACAGCACTACGCCCGCCAACCGCTCGGCGAGGATGCCCTCGGATTCAGCGGCGGCGGAGGCGCAGGGGATGAACAGGCGGTCGAGGTGATCCGCGAGGCCGAACATGGGGGCGCCGAGGGCGCCGACTATGGTGGCGACTCGCTCGAGCTCGGCTTCGCGGTCGGCGGCGTTGTCCGGCAGGAAGGCTGCGCTCGGCGCCGCGCGGCGGGCTTCACCGGCGCTCATGGCGGGGAGGACCCCCAGCACCCCAGCTTCCGCCGAACGGGCCGTAACGCGGGCGTCTTCGCCGTGCCCATCGATGAGCACAATCGGTCGCCCGGCGAGGTTCGGCCGCTTTCGCCGCGCGAGGTCCACGCCCAGGCGCGGGAAGTACAAGCAGATGATCGAGTTCCGAGACCCGAGATCCGAGTTCCGGGTGTTGGGTTCTGAGTTCTGGTTGGCTCGTCGGTACATCGGGAACCCCCTTGTGGCATTATCGAATTAGAACGCCTGTTCTACGCGTCGTCAATGGGCGGATTGGCGATTGGCGACATCTCTTGTCGTTTGAGGCTGTGTCCGCAATCAGAGATGGGACGGAAGTACAGTACTTAAGAGGGTCAGTGCCAGGCATCGAACACACGCCATGCCTCCGGGCGACCGCCGTTCGGTGCCCGCCGGAGGCATCGAAGCACGCCGAGCAACGCGCCCTGCCTTTCATTGGGAAATGCGTCGATGGTAACCATGGCTCCCGGCTACAGACGGACCGGGGCTACGGGCTGGATTGGGGCGGTACCGTACAACGCCCACGTTGCATCGAGCCAACCACGCTCACCCGCTTGCTGACGCGCGCGGCTCCGACTCGCGCCTTTCCGGGAGCTATTTGATTGCGATCAGTTCGATTTCGAAGATGAGGTCGGCGCGGCCGGGGATGGTCGGCGGGTTGCCGGCGGCGCCATAGCCGAGCGCCCAGGGGATGAGGACGGTGCGCTTGCCGCCCACCTTCATCGTGGAGAGGCCCTCGGAGAAGCCCTTGATCACGCCGCCCATCGCGAAAGTGGCGGGCTGGCCGCGGTCGAGGGAGCTATCGAATTTCTTACCGTCGGCGGCGAGCTTGCCGGTGTAGTGGACGGTGACCGACTGGTCCGCGCGGGGCGATTCGCCGGTGCCGACTTTGGCGTCGGTGTACTTGAGGCCGCTGGCGGTGGTGGTTGCTTTTTCCACGTCGAAGAGATCCTTTGAAACGGTGATGGTGCCCGCGGGGGCTGGAGTCGAGGCGGTCGTCGGCACGGCGGTGGGCACGCGCACGGTCGGAGTGGGCGTCGGGTCGGGGCCGTCGCCGCAGGCTGCGAAGAGGGCTGCGACGGAGAGGGCGGCGAGACCGAGGAGGACGGTGAAGCGGTGTTCCATGCTCCACAGGCTAGCGGGCCGGGTTCGTACGCCCAAGGTCGGACTCAGCCCCGAGACGCCGCGTGACAAGGCGCCTGGCCGCGTCCGGTGCTTGGGCTGGGTACCCTCCCTCGCGGTCGGGGTGCAGAGTTTTCGGCGGGCACTCGGATCTCGGATCTCGGATCTCAAATCTTCGTGAGCAGTCGCCGCGCTGCCTCCGCGAGGGTCTCTTCCGACTTCGAGAAAGTGAAGCGGACGAAGTGGCCGCCGGCTTCCTTGCTGCGATAAAAACTGGAGCCGGGGACGGCGGCGACCCCGACCTTCTCGATCAGGTGGCGGGCGAAGGCGGTGTCGTCGCCTGCGAAGAGGATGCCCGTGAAATCGGCCATGATGTAGTACGCGCCTTCGGGCCGGTGGGCGACGAAGCCGGCCTCGCGGAGGGGGAGGAGGAGCTGTTCGCGCTTCTTCGCATACATGCCGCGCAGCTCGGGATAGTAATCGTCCGCCTGTTCCATCGCGACGGCGGAGGCCTCCTGTAGTGGGGCGGGCGCGCCCACGGTGAGAAAGTCGTGCACCTTGCGGATAGCGTTGCTGAGCTCGGGCGGGGCGAGGACGTAGCCGAGCCGCCACCCGGTGACGCTAAAGGTCTTGGAGAGGCCGCTGATCGTGACCGTGCGGCCGTACATGCCGGGGAGGGTGGCCATCGAGACGTGGACATGGTCGTCGTAGAGGATGTGCTCGTAGATCTCGTCCGTGATGCAAAGGGTGTCGAACTCCGTGCAGAGGGCGCCGATCTCGGTGAGTTCGGCGCGCGTGAAGACTTTGCCGCAGGGGTTGTTGGGCGTGTTCACGATGATCGCCCGCGTCTTCGCGTTGAAGGCGGCGCGAAGCTCGGCGGAATCGAAGGTGAAGTGGGGACCGTGGAGGGTGACGAAGCGCAGGGTGGCGCCACTCATGGCGGCATCGGGGACGTAGTTTTCGTAGAACGGTTCGAAGACGATGACCTCGTCGCCCGGCTCGACGACCGCGAGCAAGACCGCCATCATCGCCTCCGTCGCGCCGCAGGTGACCGTGATCTCGCGGTCCGGGTCGAGGTCCAGACCGTAAAAGCGCTTCGTCTTGGCGGCGATCGCCTGGCGGAGCCGGAGGGACCCCCATGTGATGGCGTACTGGTTGATGTCCGCGTTGATAGCATCCACGGCCGCCTTCTTGATGAACTCCGGCGCTGGGAAATCCGGGTAGCCCTGGGCGAGGTTCATTGCTCCATGAAGGAAGGCGAGTCGTGTCATCTCGCGGATCACGGACTCTGTGAAGACGGAAGTGCGGCTGGCGACGTGGGAGCGGGGGGAGGCGGTCATCGTGTGATTCTACCGCAGCGGGCAGTCCTTAGTCCTTCGTCCTTCGTCCTTCGTGGCGGCGAAGGAGGGCGCGGGCGGGGACGCCGTCGATACCTTCGAGGCGGAGGGGGAGGCAGAGCAGCTCATAGTGACCCGGATCGACATCTCGAAGATCGAGGCCCTCGAGGATGACGACGCCAGCGGCGAGGAGGGCGACGTGCGTGGGGGCTGGGTCGGCGAAGGGGGCTATGGAAAGGTAGTCGATGCCGACGAGGCGGATGCCCCGTGCCACGAGGCTGGCTGCGGCATCGGGGAGCAGGGCGACGAAGTCCTCCGAGAAATCGTGGAGTGCCCAGAGGTTCGAGTTACGCGTCTTAAAGATAACGCGTTCCGTGCCATGTGGGATGGAGAGCCGTTCGAGCGTGGCGAGGTCGATGCGCGATGTTGCCGACGTTGCGTCGGAGACGAAAACGGGACCACAAAACGCGTCGAGAGGAAACCTCTCGATGCCGCCGGCGCCCTCGATGAAGTGCATCGGCGCATCGATGTGCGTGCCGGCGTGGGCGCCGAGTGCGAGGCGGCCGAGGTTGCATACACCTCCCTCTGCCAACGATGAGACGCGTCCGGTCGAGAACGCGGGATCGCCGGGGAACCGGTGCATGCCGGGAGACAACCTGGCGCTGATGTCGATGAGGGTCATGGTGCGGCTGTGGCCGGGGCGAGAACGGCGACAGTGAGGCCGAGCGCCGTAAGGGGGAGGACGGCGGAGAGGACAGCACGAACGGAATCCGGAAACGATAGCGGGACGTCCATCGGTTGCGCGGGTTGCCAGACGGTCGCACTGAAATCGCGCGGTTCGCCCGATATCCACGCGCGGACCGTGGGGGCGGCCCGGAGATTCCGCATCCACTGCGAACGCGAGCCACGGACCGTGCTCACGATCAGGTGCCCTTCGATGAGTTGGGCGACGACGGGGTTTCGCCGCGGTTGGCCACTTAAGCGCCCCGTCGTCTCGATCAGAACGAACCTAACCGGGAGCAAACCTGGCGAACCGGCGCCAGCGCGCAGCCACGGTTCCAGCGCCGCGTTGAGGGTGCGATAGAAGTCGCGTTCGATTGTTGCCAACGGTTGCATCACGTCCATCGTAGCGCATGACGACCGCTTCCCTTTCCCTTTCCGGGACGAGCCATCACGCTAGGAGGGCAAGAGAGCCTGCGACCAACGAAAGGGATAGAAACTCCGCTCGCCCTGAGCGTCTCGAAGGGCCGGGACCCACTGAACCATGAGCGAGCACGTGTCCCTGCTTCGACAGGCTCGGCACGAACGGTTCTTTCGGAGTTCGGCAGGGGGTTTCAGAAGGGAGGAGACGATGTCCGAAGGGACGCTGCTGGCGCTTGGTCTCGTGGCGGTGGTCGTGCTGATCGCGGCGAACGCACTCTTCGTGGCGGCGGAGTTCGCCTTTGTCTCCGTGCGGCGGACGCGCATCGAACAGCTCGCGAGCGAAGGGCACGTGCGAGCGCGCCTGTTGCTGGCGGCGTTGCGCGACCTCGACCGCGTGATCGCGACGACCCAGCTCGGCATCACGATGGCTAGCCTCGCCCTTGGCTTCATCGGCGAACCAGCCCTCGCGCGCGTTATCGAGCCGCCCGTGGAAGCGGCCCTGGGAGGCTGGGCACCGGATTCCGTCGCGCGCGCAACGGCGTTCACGATCTCCTTTTCGGTGATCACGATGCTCTTGATCGTGCTCGGCGAGCTTGCGCCGAAGGCCTTCGCCCTCCAGCGCAGCGAGGGCACCGCGCTCACGCTCTCCTGGCCGCTCGCCGCCTTCAGCAACGTCTTCCGCCCGCTCATCTGGCTGCTCAACCGCCTTGGCCGTTTCGTCCTCCTGCCCTTCGGCCTGCGCGCCTCCTCCGAGCACGCGGAGAACCTTTCGCCCGAGGAACTCGAACTCGTGATCGAAGCGAGTGCCCGCGCCGGGCTGCTTTCGACGTCCGAACTCGTGCTCGCCCGCCGCGCCCTGGAATTCAGCGCAATCCAGGCGGATCAGATTATGGTGCCCCGCACGGAGGTGATAGCGATCGACTCCGAGAGCACGCTGGAGGATGTGCTCGCGACGGTGGAAGGCACGCAGCACACGCGCTACCCGGTCTACGAACGTGACCTCGACCACATCCTCGGGGTGCTCGACGCCAAGGACCTGATCGGACTCCTGCGCCGTGGGGGGACGGCCTGGCAACCGCTCATCCGCGCCGCCGTCGCCGTGCCCGAGGGGATCAGCGTGGAGGTGGCCGTGGCCGAGATGCGCGCGCGCAAGGCACAGCTCCTCGTGCTCGTGGATGAACACGGCGGTACCTCGGGCATCGTCACCGCCGACGAAGTGCTCCATCGCCTCCTCGGGCGTTGGCTGGGCGGCGATCGCTCCGCCGGGCAGGCGGTGCGGCCGCTCTCCACGGGCAACCTCCTCCTCAGTGGCCTTGCCCTCGTCGCGGATGTCGAAGAAGCAACAGATGGCGACCTCGCCAGCGATGACTACGACACGATCGGCGGCTTTATGATGACGCGGCTCGGGCGCATCCCCAAAGTCGGAGACCGCGTGCGCATCCCCGGCTACGAGTTCCGCGTCATGGCGATGGACGGACGCCGCGTCGAACGCGTGCTCGTCCTCAAGGACCAGGACGAAGGACCAGGGACGGGTGACTAAAGACTGGCGCTAGGGGCCGCTTAACGGGCAGCGCCCGCACATTCCCCTGGTGCAGTAGTCCGCGTGGAGGAGGAGGCCGCCCTGGAGGTGCGCGGCCGTGGTGAACGTCTTTCCCTGGTTGGCGCCGAGCCAGCCTTCGAGCTGACGCAGCTTCCCGTACGTACCCGGGCTGGAGAGGGCGCGCCAGGACGCCTCCACGGCGTCCTCCGGCCACGCCCCCGTGCCAAGCGCGACGGGAAGGACGGCGTTCACCATGAGTTCAATCGCGGAGGCGCGCCCGATGCCATCCACGACCGGGAGGCGCATCGTAGGCGCCAACAGGGAGGGCCAGCCGGGCCGCTCGCCCGCGCTCCAGAGGGCAGCGATCAGTGCCCCCGCCGCATCGAGGCGCTTGCCCGGGGAGGCCATGGGGCGCAGGCCGGCGCGCCGCAGGACGAGGCTCGCGGCGACCCCTCGCAATTCAGCCGTCATGCGTTGGGCACGGGTAGCAGGGACTCCTGGCGGCGCCTCGGCGGTCCGTTCCAGGAGGACGGCGAGGGGCAGACGCGCGGCGAGGCGGACGAACTCCGCGCGATTCGCCACCCCCGCCAACTGTTCGAGGAGCAGCAGGTAGAGCGCCTGCCCTGGGCCGGCGTCCACGGCCATGGGCGCGATCCGCGCGGCCTTCATTCGTAGCCGCCGCAGCGACATGTGGGTGAGCGTGCCCACGACATCGATCTCGTTCGCTGCCGCGAACACGCAGGGCGGCGTGAACGGTGGAGGGAACGCCTGTTGCCCCGCCGCGCCGAGCACGAGGACCGGGATCGCCCGTCCGCCCGCGCTCTTCGTCGTAAGCGCGCCCGTGTCGTTGGTGGCGACGACGTGGAGGACGACACCGTCGTAGGCTGGATCGGTGGCGTGGCCATGAGTTCTCCAGCCGCTCGCGAGCAAATGGAACTCGACATCGCCACGAAGGAGATCGCCACCCGCATCGAGCAGGGCAGCGCGATAATCCGGGCCTGGCCCACGCCCCGCCTGTCCCGGGATGACCACGCGCAGGCTGCGCCCGTCTTCGAGGCGCAGCGGCCCGCGCAAACCGCTCGCCCACCGTTCCGCCATCGCCGCTTCGTGCAAAAAGGGGACGCGTTCCGCAGCCGCCGCACTCATGACCCGCGGCCCCCGTCCGCCCCGCCAGCATCATACGGCGTTCGCTCCTCGGCGAGGCGAAGGATAGTGAGGCTTGCGCCGCGCGGGCGGTACCGCCCCGTCTCCCATTCGCTCACGGTCTGTTGGCGGACGCCGAGCTGGCGCGCGAATTCGGCCTGGCTGAGCCCCAACCGCAGCCGCAAGACGCTGATCCGTTCAGCGTCCCATCGCGGGCTATCGTAGGGAACGCGTTCCTCTGCCATGCCTCTGATATTACCCGCTACACGGTAACGTGTACAGCGCTTCCCTGCGGCCTGCAAGCGCACGGGACGCTAACGGGCGATGCCCATCACAATCGCACCCCGGAGGGCGATAAGTTCGGCCGCCACCAGGACCGGCTCGGTCGTGCCGGAGAAGTGCGTGCCAGCGATGCGAGCGACGGGCCAGCCAAGCGCCAGGGCGCGAGCCGCCGGCAGGTCGTAACCGGCGCTCAGCCGGAGGAAGCCGCACGGGACTTCAAGCCACCCCGCGGGGACCGGGATCGGTTCTTCGAAGAAGGACAGCGGCCGCGGGCGAAGGCCCGCAAGCAGCTCCGCGCGAATCGCTCCTTCCCGGACGAGGGGACCGAGTTGTGCGTCCGTCCAACGGGGTTGTGATTCGCCCCTCATGAGGGCGGCACGGAGCCGCAGCGCGAATGCCGGGGAGATCTCCTCCGCGATCAGATCGAGGCGCGATGCGCCATCGCGGGGGATGCCCGCGTCGAGGAAGATGCAGGCGGTTGGCCGCTGCGCCATCGCGGTTGCGATGCCGGGAAGCAGTGGTCCCGCGCCGCTGTATCCCACGAGCACCATCCGCCGAGAACCCGTCGCCGCCCCGGCGAGGAAAGCGAGCGCCCCCTGGATGTGTGCCGCATGCCAGCATGGCGCACACTTTGTTTCCAACAGGGGAGGTTGCGATACGTTCTAACAGCTAACAGCTAACAGCTAACAGCTAACAGCTAACACCTACAACAGGCGTCGGATCGGCTTGCGGCCCGGGCGGGGGTCGTAGTTGCTCTTGAACATCTCAAGCTTGTCGCGCTCTATCAGGTACTTACCCGCGAAAATCGTCGCCGGGATCTTCTTTTGCTTGATCAGGCGGCGCAGCGACTGGGGGTGGATGGCGAGTTCGCGCGCCGCCTCCACGAGGTCGAGATAGTTTTCGAACGGGGTCACCAGGGCCATGGGTTGGACTCCTCCTGTGCCGCCGGCCCGTTTTCGAAGGCTCGACCCCTTCGTGACGGAAACGGTTCAATTGCGTACGCAGTAACGGACTTTAGCAAACAACTGTCGTTATTGTCTATCGGCTTGAGCAGTTTTGCCGTTTTGTGTCCTCAAAGGACGGCGGGCCATCATGGACCGCGCGGCGTTGCTGTTCCAGTCGGTCGCGCTGATCAGGCGGTCGTCGTTGTCGTAGGCGCAGAGCCGAAGGTGCGACCTGCCCACCAGGTCGTGAGGTTGCAGACCACTGACATCGCATTGGCACGTACAATGGCGCCGGCAAGCTCGGGCGACGAGAGGCCGGCTGGCGCGGAGGGTGTGATGGAGTTCGAAACGGTCGTCTACGAAGTCCAGGACCGGGTTGCAACGATCATGTTGAACCGCCCAGAGAAGCTCAATGCCCTGAACGTCACGATGCAACTGGAGTTGGTCGTGGCGCTCAAGGCGGCCGAAGCGGATCGCGATGTGCGCGTCATCGTATTGAAGGGGGCGGGACGCGCGTTCTGCGCGGGATACGACCTCTCCGGGGGCGCCATCGCCATCGACAGCTCGGGCGGTCAGAGCGCGGTCAACGACGCGGCTTCGCTGCACGACACCCTCCGCCGCCTGCTCACGGTCTGGGACTTGCGCAAGCCCGTGATCGCGCAGGTGCATGGCTTCTGCCTCGCCGGGGGCACGCAACTAGCGTTGATCTGCGATATCACCGTGGCAGCGGAGGACGCGACCTTCGGCATCCCCCAGCTGCCGGTCGGCATTGGCTTCGTGCTGCCCTTCTGGACATGGCTGATCGGGCCGAAGAAAGCGCGGGAGGTGTTCTACCGCATCGGCAGCACGATCAGCGCGCCGGAGGCACTGGCGTACGGCATGCTCAACGCGGTCGTCCCCGCCGCCGACCTCGAAGCCCATGTCTCGGAGCTGGCGAAAGGGATCGCCGAGACGCCCGCCGAAATCCTTTCGCTTGCGAAACGCGCTATCAACGAAACGCAAGAGGTCCAGGGGTTCCGCGAATCGCTGGCGTTCGGCGCGGATATCGATGCGCTTTCGCACCAATCGAACGCCGTCCGCGCAGTGAACCGCGTGATCCGCGAGCAAGGCCTGCGCACGGCCTTGGCGACGTGGAAGGAGATCGTCTAGCGGGACGACCGAAGGTTGTTGAGCACCGTGCGAGGAAGGAGGGTACCTGAATTTCCGCGGGACCGGGTTCGCGCCAAGCCGTGAACTCGTCGAACGGTCGAAGGGCCGGTCACTCACGAACGGCCCACCGCGTCGTGTTCACCCTTCGACTGGCTCAGGACGAACGGACGGACTCCGTTACTCCGATACTCCCTACTCCGATACTCGCTTTAGCTCCACGCCACCGCGTAGACGACGTGCTCGCCCCGCAGGCCCTTGAGGGCGATGGGCGGGCGGTGAGGGCGAATTCGCGGCTGGCGGCGACGAGTTCGCGCAGGAGGGCGGAGACGAGGATGTCGCCGCCGGAGGCCTGGCTCGCGATGCGGGCGGCGAGGACCACGTGGGTGCCGTAGAAGTCGTCGCCCTGGCGGACGGGCTCACCCGTGTGAATCCCAATTCTCACGCGTAGGCGAGCGCTCGGTTCGCCGTCCGCCGGAGAACTCAGAACCAAGAACTCAGAACTCGCCATTGCCTTCTGCATGTCGATGGCGCAGCGGAGGGCGTCGCGGGCGGACTGGAAGGCGACCATAAAGGCGTCGCCCTCGGTCTTTACCTCGAAGCCGTTGTGGCGGCGGATGGCCTCGCGCACGAGGCGGTTGTGTTCGCCCAGCAGCTCCATCCAGCCCTCATCACCCAGTTCAACGTTGAGGGCGGTCGAGCCCTCGATGTCGCTGAAGAGGATGGTGACCGTACCGTCCGGCGCGGCGCGTGGGGCAAGGTTGGGGCGGTCGTGGGCGACGGCGTCGGCGATGGCGACGATAGACGTGTGGATGTCGCCGGTGGTGCTGATGCCCTGGTCCTGGAGCTTGAGGGCGATGATCTTCTCCAACAGCGGCTTCATACCGAGATCGCGGGCGTGACCGAGGGCTTCGTCGATGAGCGTACGCGCCCGCTCGCGGTCGCCGGGCGCGTTGCGTTCGAGATAGGCGCGGGCCGCGTCGTAAGCAGCGTGGGCATAGGGTACCGGGCAATCGCCGACCCTCGCCATAAAACCTAGCGCTGATTCGAAGTCGATGATGGCGCCAGGGAGATCACCGAACTCAAGGGAAAGGAGGCCCGTGATGTGATCTGTTTGATAGAGGTACGAGGGGTTGAATCTGCCCGCCATCGGCGCAAGACCAGCGCGTGCCAAATTTGCAAGTTCGCGATCGTGATTGCGCGCTGCAAGGAGGCCCATCCCCACGCCTGCCGTTGCGAAGAAGAGCGGATTGAGGTTCCCGCTGGAAAAGCCCTCTGCGAGCCTCTTCGCTGATTCTGTCCAGCTTGTCGAAACATCGTCGAACACAGCCTGGGCGCTCGCCACGATTGCGTACGCCTCGCCGAGGCCCGGATGGCCGGTCACGACGACTTCGTGGAGATGAGCTATCGTGATCTGCGCTGCCCGCGTGTCGCCAGTTTCGAGTTCCACGCACGCCTTGACGAAAAGCAGCCGGGATTCAAGAGGTGCGACTTCGAGACCGCGTGCCAAGGATCGCTGGGCGTCGTCCCAACGCCCGGAGACCATGTGGAGTCCCGCCTGCAGATAGCTCGCGCTTGTGATGTTGAAGCCAGACCCAGACTTTTCCGCGAAGGCGAGAGACATCGCTGCGTGTGCCGCGGCGCTCTCGAGTTCGCCAACGAACAGCATCCCGCCAAGGAGGAAGTGTAGGCCCGATAGCTCGTCAAAGCCGAGAGAGTCGTCCAGTTCCACCACGCGCGAGAGGCTCGCCAGGGCCTCCTCGATTTCCAGGTAGAAGAATTGCACGCCGCTAAGGCGGCGAAGGAGCTTCAGTTCGGCGACCTTGTTCGGCCGTCCTTCGAGGTTCTCCTTCGCCCTCGCGAACGAGGCGTTGCCGCCGGTGCGGTCGCCCCGCATCCCCTTCGTCGATCCAAGTTCAAGCAGGAGGTCGAACTCTTCCCGGCCTCCCGACGGGATGAGGCTCAACGCCCGTTCCATGACCGAAGTCTGCTCGGGGCGATGGAAAAACATATAACTATTGAAGCGGACCGCCACCCTTGCGATCGATTCGACATTGCCGACGCCGGCGTAATGGTCGAGTGCCAAGTTCAAACTCGTCCACGCGCCTCGAGCGTCCAAGGTGGCGAGCTGCGCCTTGCCGAGGTCGAAGAAGAGACGTGCCATCTCGTCGTCCATCTCCTGGCCCTCGCGAGCGGAGAGGGCGGCGCGGAAGTGGCGTGCGGCTTCCGGATATGCCGATTGCTCCAACGCCTGCCGCCCCGCGACCGCTGAGTAATTGGCGGCCTTCTGCGAAAAGCGCGGCGAGAGCGTCGCCGCCTCACTGAAGTGGAAGGCCAACCGGGCGGCGCGCTCGTCAGCCCGGACCCCGTAGCGCCGCTCGAGCGCTTCGCCGACCTGCCCGTGCAACCGCACGCGGCGGGTGGTCGAAAGCTCGGCCAGGAGCGTCTCCTGCATCTGCGCGTGCGTGAAGCGGTAGCGTCCCGCCTGGTCCGTCTCCTCGATCACGCGCGCTTCAATCGCTTCCTCGACCAGACGCAGGAGGGCATCCTCATCGCGGTCACCAAGCAGCGTGAGCGTGTCGTATGCGAAGTCGCGGCCGATGAT
>Ga0163144_10017218_pt1 | contig 14729 bp, 19 predicted proteins | sample OliLak19BULKMAT1_FD_123175 | JGI IMG/M metagenome (GOLD analysis project Ga0163144, IMG submission 123175) | Freshwater microbial mat bacterial communities from Lake Vanda, McMurdo Dry Valleys, Antarctica - Oligotrophic Lake LV.19.BULKMAT1 | ecosystem: Environmental > Aquatic > Freshwater >... | reverse complement strand
GGCATTTGGCAAGCAGGGCCGCTCGCCCTACACGTGGAAAAGGGGTTCACCACAGCATTGTTTCCCCCCTTGTGAGGAGCAATTTGCGCGAAAATGGCGGTGAAAGTGGACGTTCCCCGCCCCTTTCCATAACTATTAGCCTGTCCCTTATTTTTGAGGCCGATGGCCTTCGGGCCAGAGTTTCTCTGATTACATCCAGCATTTGGCAAGCAGGGCCGCTCGCCCTACAGAAAAAGGGGTTTACCACTCGTTCCCCTCTCCTTTCCAAAACTATTAGCCTGTCCCTTATTTTAGAGGCCGATGGCCTTTGGGCCCTTGACGTGATTGTCAGGGTATGGGGCGGGGCTGCGACTGATCCGATTGTATTTCTCGGGTGATCATACTGGTCCAGGTATCGAGTATATTCCGGGCGTGGGTGGAGTTATCCTGCCAGCCGTGGTGAGTCTGGAGAGAGAGGTGGAGGCGGCCATTGATCGTGATGGCTCCGGCCCCGACGGGGCATCCTTGTGTCACCGGCGGGGTAAAGTACCAGGAATGATCCTGTGCCAATGACCAATTTCCGAGGTTCGAAAATACCCCGGTCCAGGCAGGCCCCGTGAGGTACTGTTTCTGATAAAGGTATTTGATCGCGGCACGTCCGAGAATGCGCCCGATATTAAGCAAACGCCAGTTATGCCAATGCACATCGCGGGCAAATTGGCCTTTAATGAGGCGGTGGATGTCCGCGGCACTGCTTTGCGCCGGTATCTCACTACAGATATAAGATGCTTGGTTAGCCGTGTCCTGCCGGACATGTGTTCTTCCCCGCATATTAGTCGGGATCATCCATTTGCTCTGCACCGGCCTATTTTTTAGGAGACAAAGCGCGGCACGGTCGAGGCAATACAGGAGCAGGCTATTTGTGGATATCCGAGTGGCAGCGGCGGTCTCGGTTATCTGCTGGGTTGTTTCTTTGTCGAAGGAGTGGTGCTGTGGATGATGAATTTGATAAGGCTGCTCTTGATAAGTGACATCCCACTCGTAGGGAATAGACGCGGGGAATAACTCAATCCCGTAGAGTTTACGCAGGGTATGAAAGTAGGCTGGTGGCCGGCTCTCGCGTAAGAGGGGTAATGGACCAAAGGCTATCTTTTTCTCCCGGAGTAAATGGGCAAATCCGCCGACCCCATCAAATGTCTCATGGGACAATTCGCGCCATTCGACTCCATCCTGACCCTCCTCTTGGAAACCATAAGGAATAAAAGGATGCTCTCCGTATTCTGGCAAAAATGAGAACCAAATACCGGCCCAATCTGTTTCCTTCAGTTTCATCATGCCAGGATTCGCACCGGGTAGAGATGAAAAGCCCCGGATCGCGCCGCCCGCCTTTGCATGTCGATGAACCATGACCTAAAGCTAGGTCTATTTGTGGTTTTCGGGAATCTTTATTTTGAAGCAATTTGCTCATTGTTTTCCTCCAGAAAAGTGCACCACGAGAAGGAATCAAAAGTTTTTCTGATTAGACGGTGATGCTTTCCGCGCCGCCGTTTCTGAGCAAGTTGCTCCGGAGGCGTTTGGAGCCGGGGCATGATTCCTCCGGGTGGGGACGCGCCCGCCCGCCCGATCCGTGGCCACCGCGCCGGTCGCCCTACACACCGCTCGACAGGTTTTTCCTTTGTGAATCTCCGCGCGCTGCATGATGCAAATTACTCCAAAGGAAAAGTGTACCCGCTCACCCCGCGCCATTTATCTGAGGTTTGAAAATTACCGCTTTGCCCATTGTCCGAGCCACTTGATCAAAAGGGCGGACCACTGGGCGATAGGGGAGTCCTCGAGGGCGAGATTCATCCCGTGGTAACCACCGGGGAAAATATGGAGCTCCAGAGGCACCTCATGCGCGACGCAGGCGGCGGCAAAGGTCAGGCTATTCTCGGGAGGAACCGGATCATCCTTGGCGGTGTGCCAGAGAAAAACCGGTGGGGTCTGACGTGTCACCCTTTTATCGAGGGAGAATAACCGACGTTTGTCCATGGAAACGTCTTCCCCGAGCAAATTGCGCACGGAGAGTTCATTGGCAAATTCCGTCATGGAGATGACCGGGTAACAAAGGATGATCCCGTCCGGGCGTGCACTGACTTTCCCGGCCAGATCATCTGCCGGGTCCAGGTAGAGCTCCGGGGATGTGCCCACGAGCGCGGATAAATGGCCACCGGCACTGAATCCCATTAATGCGATTTTCCCCGGGTCCAGATTCCATTCCTCCGCCCGCGACCGCATCAGGCGTACTGCTCGACAGGCATCCGAGTAGGGTGCCGGAAAACCATGGGGAGCCACCCGGTAATAAAGTACGGCGGCGGCATAACCATCTTCATTGAGTCTCGTGGCAATTGGTTTCGCCTCAGTCTCCGAGATGAACCCGTAACACCCGCCCGGGCACACGATCACCAAGGGCACGGGCATCGCTACAGGTTTAGTCGGCAGGTAAAGTTCCAGCCGTATTTCAGGCGAACTCGACCAGAGGGGAATAGTTGCAGGGATTTGTTTCATAAGGGGGGGGGGATACCCGCAGACTCTGGACAAATTGCGCGGCCGAGCAAAGACAAAAAAGGGCATTTGATCAAAAAAGACGGCGCAGAAGCACCGCCCTCCAATCAAAAAGACTTTACGTTCCTTCGTGAACTCTGCGTCTAGGGCGAGCGGCCCTGCTGGCCCTCACCCTCCTCCCCTTCTAGAGCCACTCTTTGATCTTATCCTGATAACGGTTATAGATAAATCCGACGGCCAAGAGAACCACAGCGAGGGCGATCAGGCTGAATATCCGGAAGATATCACCCATGCCCCAAATATCCACAAAAAGGGCCCGAGCGAGGGCACAGGCCATGATTGCTAGGCCGGACAAACGGTAAACACGTTCCTTGCAAAGCATTCCTGCTGAAAAAACGACAAATGCCAAGGCGGACCAAAAGACCGTGGTCATGCTCGCCCACTCATTGACGGCGATGACATGGTAAAGCCATTTCTGCCACACACATAAGAGTCCCGCTAGCACTGACATGATCATCAGGGGCCTCCATTTAGGCTGTTCCCACCCGAGGCGTTTAGACAGTTCAAATTGCCCCAGAAAAACAATGAGCGCCGTTAGATTTAATAGATCCGCCGCCGCAGGGTGTCCGATATAAAAAGTATAAATAAGCAGACCAATCATGCCTAATAAAAATCCATAACCAAAAAGGAACTGGCGCTTGAGCCACTGTGCCAAGGCCATGGACAATGCCGCGAGCACCAGAAAAACCAGTGTCTGGAATGGCCGATCGATATACTCGAAAATCCAGCAAATAGCCATCAAACCAGCGACTCCCTTGTAAATCAAACTGATCCCGCCACCGACTTTTCCGGAGAATTTATCCTGGTCCGCGGCAAAATACATTTGGAGGGACAGGCCAGTCGCAGCGACGAGCACAAGCGGGACAAGGGCCAACCAAAAGGGGGGATGTCCCTGGTCGATGAGAAAAAGGAATTTGAGCACTGACACGGCGATAAAAATCTGGGAAAAAACCGCGAGTGGCCAGAGCCGGGTCAATAGGCTATAAGCTAATAAGAATACCCCGATCACCGCACAGAGAGCCATCCATGTCCCCTGCGAAAAATGTGGGGCAAACCCGAAATAAGCCACCCCGATAAATCCCAGAGCATAGATGCTGAATATAACTTGCCAGCCAGCCCCGGAAACTTGTTCTTCCGGGCGGTTTAACTGCCAGTACCGGCATAACCCTAATGTAATCAGGATGAGGACCAGTGGATTCCACCAAGGAATCATATTTACTGGGTGGTCCAAATAATCCACCGCCCATGTGGCCAATGAAATAAAGAGCAGAAAATGACTACCAAAAGAAATCTCCCGGGTGAATAAAGAATGGCTCAGTAACACATAAACGATAGCACCTACTGCGAGAGCGGGGGCCAACCATATCATGTCCAGCCCACCACGAAGGGTCATCCAAACGGCGAGCGCAGAAAGGAACGTGAAATAAATCCCGCCAAGGGAGAGGTTCTGAAAGATTGATCCTTCCTTCTGGGATAATTCTTTCCCGTATGTGCGCGAGGCCCACCATGCATTATAAAGAAGCACCGCGGTTAATGCCCCTCCAAAGATATATTCCGCATGCTTGATCTTTTCGATCCCATAAATAATCGCTCCGAAAGCCAGAAGATACGAAAAGAACCGGGAAACCCCCATTCTCCGGCTTGAAGAATAGATCAAGAGCACCGTACTCTCGATAGCCAAGGTAAAGGAAAGGGACGGGCCTGATAAACGGTCGACGAGACCTAATGTGAATACCCCAGTACCTTTCGCCAGAAAAAGCTCCTCGAGCTCCTCATTCCCGGGTAAACGGAAACGGATCAAGAAACTCAAGCCAATCAAGACCACTCCAAATGTCACCGCAAATATCCAGAAGTAATGGCTGTATCCCCCGAGGCAACTCAAATACACCAAACCAAGATATGCAGCATTATTAAGCGTTAAAAATGCCGGGGAAGGTGCAGCCGTGTCGTCCGGACAAACAAGTTTCTTTAAACCCGCACACAGGAAAAGAAACCAGTAACAAGTAAGAAATGCGATCCCTAGAATAAAATCCTCAAATCCCAGAGGCGAAGAACCAGACCACGGGAATGGGGCCGCAAAAAAACGCCAGTAAAAATAGCTACCGAATGCCCCAATAACACCCAGCACCGATAACCGCGACCAACTGTAACGCAGGATAAATCCGACAGCTGCCCCGGTCAGGATTAAATTCGATAACAAGGTGAAAAGCCGGATATCATTCATCGATGACGTATAAAAACCCAAAAGAATCGCAACGATGGCCAATGTCTCTGATTCGCGCCGGGCCGCCTGCCAAATCATAAATCCTGCCGCCGCCAGGAGCAAGAGCCCGCCCACCACCGGACTGTCAATGACACGCAGGTTCTCCACGTAATGGGCCGCATAAGTCGTATAGTAGGCCGCCGCACACGCACCCCCGATCAGGAGCCGGGCATAGTTTTGCACCATCTCGTATTTTTTCTCCAGCCACACACCCAATCCAAAAAGGCCTCCACTGAGGAGGTACATGGCCAGCACTTTACCGAGGGGGCCGATGGTATGGATAATATTCTTGTAAACATAACTCCCGGCAAAAACGAGAGCCGTGAGCAAAACAATGATCCCGACAGCGGGGATGATGTGTTTACCGAGCTGCAGTTCAAAAGACTCCTGTTTGACGGGGGGCACTTCAGGTTTCTGAGCCACTCCCTCAGATGATGACGGACGAAATTGTATAAAGTCATCTGTGTGAACAGGCTCTCCCGCACTTTGTGAAGGCAGGGGGTGGGCATCACTTTTAGTGGCAGAGGACGGCACGGGAGGGGGGAGAGAACCCTGCGCAATTTGCCCGGGGGAAGAGGGGGATGTGTCGGGGATTGCTTGGGATACCGGTGTTTCGTGGTTTGTTTTTACCGGGAGCGCAGGCGGAGTCGATTGGTGGGCGTGGCCGGGGCTATTATTTTCCACCCGCGCAAATCGCTCCAATCGTTTGTCGAGCTCGTCAAGTTTCGAGCGCAATGTACGTGCCTCGTTTTGTAAATCCCACAGGCTATCCTTATTTTGATCCATAAAAACCTCAATTGTTAATTCAAAGCCCGAGCATAATCCCCTCTGGTGCCGAGAGCATAATCGATATTTTTGGTGCGACAATCGATTTTATCCATGCGGGAATCCCCGGTAGGCGAAAGGGGCTTAAACCGGTTTGAGCTTTACACTGGCGGTCTGGGCGGCGCGGAATTCCTTGAGCAATTTGCGCAAGGCAGGGTATTTGATCGAGAGGATAGCGACGGCCAAAAGCCCGGCATTGGTCGCCCCGGCTTTACCGACGGCCAACGATGCCACCGGCACCCCCGCCGGCATTTGTGCAATGGACAAGAGGGAATCAAGACCTTTGAGGGCCTTACTTTCGACAGGCACCCCCAGTACGGGCAGCGGTGTGAGGCTCGCCGCCATCCCGGGCAAATGGGCTGCACCACCGGCTCCGGCTATAATCACATCAAGCCCCTTTTTTTCGGCGGATGAAGCATATTCAAAAAGGCGTCTAGGTGTGCGGTGGGCACTGACAATATTCACGACATGCGGGACTTTGAATTTCTTCAGGATATCGGCGGCGTGTTGCATAGTTTCCCAGTCGGACTGGCTCCCCATAATGATTCCAACAACAGGCTTCCGCGGCAGTGATACAGGCTTTTGCGATTTCATAAGGGATGTCTATAGAGGTTTCCCGCCCGGACTTCCAGAAAATCATTGAGCATAGGCCTCATAATTTTCTTTTAAGGACTTTAGGCGTGCCTCCGTTAGATTTGCCATAGTCGCAAAGAGGATCATTGGTTCTATCGTGCCACCTTTACAGTCACTGGTGGCATACTCCGCCTCTGCATCCCGATAGGCGACCCAGGCGCGTTGAGCTTTTTTGAGCTTTTCTTTGGCGGACTCATCGACGACTTTCATCAGCTTGGCATATTCCAGATTCAGTTCTTTGTCGGCTTTTTCATATCGTTGCTCTTCAGATTGGTTCATTTCCTGTTGTGTTTGCGCCTTCAGCGGGCAAAAGATCATGCAGTACGAGAATAGAACGAGTAGGGTGAAGGAAAGATTTTTCATCATGGGTGACGGAAATTATGATACGGGATCACCCCAGGAGTAAATGACGATTTTTGAGAATTGTATTCCGTAGGGAGGTCTGTTATCACCTTGGGTCATGAAGATCCCCTCCCTTTTCTTATTTATATTCATCACATTTATATCCTTTGTCCCGGCTGGTGATCCTCCTGCCAATGATTTCACCATTGTCTTGGGTCAACGTGTGGGTCCACTCAAGAAAGGGGCGGGATTAGCCGATATCCAAAAAGCTTTCGGGGAAAAGAATGTCGAGGAAGGTGATTTGCCCGGTCCGGAAGGGACAACGATGCCGGGGGCATGGATTTTTAAGGGCACAGATCAGGAACTCCAAGTGATGTGGGAACCCGAGACAAAAACAAAAAAGGTTTTTTCTGTCATCGTCATCGGTCACACATGGAAATTTAACAACGGCCTGAAGCTGGGTTCATCCATGGAAGACGTCGAAAAATTCAACGGGGGGCCTTTTCAAATCTCCGGGTTTGATTGGGACTACGGTGGCTGGGCTTCTTTTGAAGGCGGCCAACTCAATAAACTTGTTGCCATTCGTTTTTATCCCTCGGTCGAAAACCCTGATCCGTCCCTGAGTGGTGAACAAGCCATCCCGACAACCAATCCCGAGCTCCGGGCGGCAAAACCAAAAGTGACAGAGTTAATGGTCATGATGCAATAAACGGATTAATCGGGAATGGTAAAACGATTGAAGTAATCCGTACTTCGCTGTAATAAGGTTCTCACTTATGCGTCAGAAAATCATGATTACAGGGGCCGGGGGGCGGTTGGGCGGGGATTTATCGAATTGCTTGGATACAGAAGTCTTCGAGGTTTTCGGATTTAACCACGCGGAGCTCGACATCACCGACGCGCGCAAATTGCGCGGGGTCTTTGAGAAGGTTAAGCCCTCTGTCGTGGTGAATTGTGCTGCGCTGACCAATGTGGACTTTTGCGAGACACATCGTGAAGAGACTTTTGCCGTCAATACCAAAGCGGCGATCCAACTGGCGGGATTATCGCGGCTTTTTGATGCATACTACATCCATGTCAGCACGGATTATGTTTTCGACGGCCTGAAAAAGGAAGCCTACCGCGAGGACGACACGGTTCATGCCGTAGCCGTATATGCAGAATCAAAAATCGCCGCCGAACAAGGGGTGATGGAACGGAATGCTCAAGCTTTAATCGCACGGGTCGCCTGGGTCTTTGGCCCCGGTAAACCCGGCTTTTTCGAGTATGTATGGAAAACGATCCAAACCGAAAATAAACTCTCCATTATCAGCGATAAATGGGGAACGCCGACCTATACCCTAGATTTTGCTGAAATGATCCGCCCGATTTTTGACCTGCGGCCTTCCGGCATTTTGCACATGAGTAACTCAGGAGGAGCGGCCTGGATTGATTACGCAAAGGAAATCTGGATGACCGCCCGAGACCTCGGCATAGACGTGAAGTGTGACCACATCGATCCGATCACCCTAGCGGACATGAAACAATTTGTCGCGGTGCGCCCACCCTACACGGTTCTCGATACGACCAAGTATGAGCTACTCACCGGCCGCAAAGTCCGCCCTTGGCAAAAAGCCGTCCAAGACTACTGCATGAAGCTCGCGAAGGTTTAAAAAATATTTAATCCTTTGAGCCCGAAGTATTTTGCGGCACCAAGCATATGGTGGTCATTCGTATAGATTTCTTTGGACCCCATACTCCATGGCCGAGATCAAATGAAGGGCATCGGCTGAACGCAGGAATACCGTATGAGGAAGCTTCGCATAAATACCTCTCGTTTTTGAAAGGATATTGTCGGATAAATCCCACCAGAAAAAAATATCATTCTCGCTATCATCATGAAACTTCAAAATGACCTCATTGAGTTGCATTTTGGTTCATTTCCCGTTACGGAATTTCCGGTGGAGCGCAGCCACCATTTCTATTTGGGCAAATTTACTCCTGTGGACGACATGATTCCCCGCGAGGTCACGCACAGCAGTATACCCGACACCTTCACAATAGAGACGGGCAAGGTAGCTCGTATCGAAATAAATACTCATCACACGGCCTCGTCACGGTCCTCGGAGATGATCCCGGTAATATCCCGTCCTCCCCCAGAGCTTACCTTTTAACGCCTTGAACCCCGACCGCAGGATGCGCTCGTCGATGGTTTTGGAACGCGGTCAGTAGGGTCGTATCGTAGCGACAGGTTTTCCGTTGTCTGTGACGATGACCTCCTGGTATTTTTTGGAAAGTCACACCCATTCACCGGTTTTTTGATGAAGCTCCCGGATAGAAATTATTTTCATGTTACACGGTGTGACACGCGCTCGTTTTAAAGTCAAATACACAAAGAAAGATGTCCTCGGCTTTTTTTTCTGATTCCTCCCCCCCCCTCATGACCTCGGGCCTTTTTCCAGAGCGTCCTGGTATTGGAGGAGGAGATGGACGACGATATTCATACCGAGTCGGTAGGCCTGGATAACGCTGTCGCGGTTGACATTACGGTAATACGTCTGGCGCCGTGACCACAGGGCCCGGTTGGTGTAGGTTTCATTCGGCTTTTTTTCGCTCCCCTCGTCGTAGACTTCGACGATTTTTTCATCCTTGTCGAGGGCGACTTGCCAGAGGTTCCCGTAGGAATTCATCGTATAGATCACCCCGATCTGGTCGCCGACCATCATGACCTGGATGGGGTTTTGAAAATAATTAATGCCGGAAGGCACCGTCTTGGCCAAGATGCCTTTCTGGCGGAAGATCTCGTGTTTATCATCAATCGCCTGGAAAGCCTGATCGTCGTCGGGGAGTATCCGCCGCATCTCCCTCCGGAAGGCGATGTCGAAACGGGAATTTTCCCCCGGCATTCCGGCATCACCCCAGATGACCCCGCCTGCCATGAGGAAATCGCGCAAATTGCTCACCTCCGCCTCGGTGAGTTTAAAATCCTTGTGACCGGTGAAGTAGATGAATGCCACAGGAGGCTTGGAATTAAAGAGGGCCGCGCGGTCCGAGAGATTTAAGGGAACAGCTTCGACCTGAGCTTTGAGCCGTTTATTCCACCGGCTAATCTGGGTCATCAGGTTCGGGATCGCCCCATAGGTGATCCGTTTGCCGTCCGGGGAGAGCTTGACATTGTGGTCCCAATCCCCGCCTTGGTATTGGGCGACGTAACAAGTAAATGTCGCCTGCACTCCCGTGACCCCATTTTTATCTGTTTTACCAATGTCATAACCTTTCCCATGAGTAGATTCCCCGATCCGATCACGGATTTTATTCAGGCGTTCACGATCAATTTGCTGTGTGGAAATCCGTGGTACGGGAGGCCGGAGTTTTGCAGGGGTGCGTATATTCCCCTCAGTCGCGACAATGATCGTGGATCCTGTGCTGATACCGGGATCTGGAATCTGGAATGCCCCCGGACCAGCATCGGCCATAATAATGGTTTTTATGTCGGGGGCTTTGAATTCTGTAGTGGGTTGAGTCATCGGCGACGGGTCAATAGATGGGTCAGTGGCGACCGGATCGGCGGGAACAGGCTCCGCTGAGGTCTGTCCAGATTTGCCCGTGTCGATAAATACATCGGGATCGCGGAGATCCTTTACCGGAATAATCTGTGTGGCAACGACCCAACCCCCTAAAACGATGAGGGCCACCAAATGAATCACGAGTGCGACCAGGAAAAAGCCTGACCCGAGCAATTTGCTCAAAAGCTTCTGCTGTCCATTTTTCTTTTGTTGAATGTGATGGATCGGGGGTTCAAGAATTGCGGGCATGATGGGGGGACTCCTGTTCGTGTTAATGAATCAGACCCCGGCCTGGGGGAAAAAGTTCCCCCACTCTAACAAATATTTCTGAGTCCTTTATTGATAAGGATTATCACGGCAAACAAGGGGGGTGAAAATGAAATCATGAGACGGAATCAGGGTAATAGACTTTTCACGGGTATTAGCAGGACCATATTATCCCATGATATTAGCCGAGGTGACTAAGGTGGAAATGCCTGTTACCGGAGGCGACGCACGGACCTACGCCCCATTTGTGAATGGGCAGAGTGCCTATTTTGCTAATATTAACCGCGGCAAAAAATCCTCCGCACCCTGAATTTCAAACCCCCGAGGCCAAAGTCCAGGAAATCATCCGGGATATCGCCGCGAATCCCCCCGATGCGCATCAAAAAGATCCAGGGTTTGCGCCGTGAAGTTTACGACAGCCACGATCACGCCAAAGGCATCGCGGCTTTCCTCGACAAAAAGGAAACCGATTTACCTCGGGGAATAAAGATTTTATCCTCTCCCGATCTCCCAAAAGGCGGATGTCTTTTGGGAGGGCGCGGACGGTTTACAAAATCAGCATACAATCGCCGTAGCTGAAGAAACGGTATTTCTCGCGGACGGCTTCCTCGTAAGCGTGCATGATATAGTCCCGCCCTGCCAAGGCACTAATCATCATCAGGAGAGTCGATTGGGGCAGATGGAAATTCGTCAGTAAGGCTCCACAAATTTTAAATTCATACGGCGGATAAATAAAAATCTCCGTTTTGCCCCCGCTCAGATCGGTGGGGTTCACCATCCATTCCTTCCCATTCCGGATGGTCTCCACACGCTCAGGAGTCTCGCATTCCTCCGCCTTCACCGCGGCACTCTCCAGTGTGCGCACCGATGTGGTCCCCACACACACGACCCGTTTGGCTGAGTTAATCCTACTCGCTGTTGGTTCAGGAATAAAATAGGATTCCGCATGCATTTTGTGTTCAGCCACAGTGTCCACTTTGACCGGGCGGAAAGTGCCGATCCCGACGTGTAAGGTGACAAATACATGCGCAAATTGCGCCAGCATCTCCGGGGTAAAATGGAGTCCCGCAGTCGGGGCGGCGGATGACCCCGCCATTTGCGCGAAAGTGGTCTGGTAACGCACTTTATCAAGCTCATGAATGTCTCCATCCGGTAACGTAGCGGCGGGCAGCGATGGCGCATTCCCACGGGCTGCCAGGGCTGAATAATCCCTCCTGATATAAGGCGGCAACGGCATCACACCGATGTCATCGGGGTCGAAGTCATGGCTAAACTCCAGCAAACGCGCCCCTTCCTCGAGAATCTCTAAGACACGCGCTTTGACGGTGCCAAAATCCAGCTCCATCCCCGGCCGTGCGCGTTTCCCAGGTTTAACCAATGCCTCCCATTTCGCCGGACCTCTTTTTTCCAAAAGCAAGATTTCAAGTCGGTGATCGACCGTGAAAGCCCTCGCCGCGATGACTTTGGTATTATTCAATACGACGAGGTCATCGGGTTTGAGATAACGGGAAAAATTCGACACGACATCATGGGAGATTGATCGGGTGGAACGGTCGAGGACCATCATACGCGCATCCGAGCGCTGGGCGGCGGGTGTCTGAGCGATGAGTTCCTCAGGCAAATGAAAATGGAAGTCGGATGTTTTGAGCATGGTCCAGAGGGCTAAGGCATTAGAGTGATCCCGAAAAATTTAGTAAGCCAAGCGGTGATGGCAAAGCAGATGACCGTGATAGCGATACAAATGGTTAATGCCAGCCAGAAATGGACTCCTTTAGAGAGGAGTAAAGGCATGGCAAGGAACATCGGTAATGTCGGAATCACGTACCAGAATGTGTAATACGCATGGTTAGCGATTTTTTCAGTCCCCTGTTTTTCGAGATACAGCCAGATCATCACCATCACGGTGACCAGTGGCAACGAAGCAAGCAAGGCTCCCATCCGATCAGTCCGCTTGGCGATCTCGGAAACCGCGACAATAACAAAAGCCGTCACCAAATATTTAATGATCATTTGTATCATAAACTTTTCTCCGCACATACTTTACCTGTATCACGACCGTTTCACAAGGCCGAAGGTAACTCAATAACCGTCGGCTCAACCATCCCACCATACAGGATCTCGGCGACTTGCCGGATCACTGCGTCGATGGAGCTATTTTCCGGCTCAAAGACTTTACCCGTAAAAAGAATCAGACCGCTTTCTTGATGACGAATCCGACTTGTCCCGGAGACTTTCTTTCTCCGACCCACCATTTTTCCTTCCACCCCCCCCCTTACGATAAGAGTTACTCACCCTTTCCCGATTGTCTTGTGGACAGTCCGTGGAAAATAACACGAACGATTGAAAATCGTCGTTCTCCAAAAGGCAGATTGACGAGCCTATCGTCTTGTTCAATTGTACAGGTAGTGGCAAAAGAAAAGAAATTGGTGGTCGATGCGCCCGTCGTGTTGGCGGTCATCCTTAATGAGCCGGAAAAGCCTGAGCTCGTATCGATTACTGAAGGGGCGACCCTTCTTGCGCCTGGCTGTCTGTCCTGGGAGGTATGTAACGCATTTTCAGCGATGTTAAAGCAAAAGCGAATGGGTCTGTCTGTTGCATCGAAGGCACTGTCGATATTTGGTAAGATTCCCATCCAGGAGATGGAGATTTCTTTCGTGGACGCGTTGGAATTATGTGACCGTCACGATATACACGCCTACGATGCCTATTACCTGCATTTGGCCAAGAGGTCTTCCCTCACCTTACTGACTCTGGACCGGAGGATGGCGGAGGTTGCCGAAAAGGAAAATATACAAGTCAAAGGAATCAAATGAAATTATATACCTACAGCGATGCCAGGCAGCAATTTGCTAGCGTTTTGGACACTGCCAGTCGGGAAGGAAAAGTCTTAATCCGAAAAAGGGACGGCAGTCTATTTGCTCTGATACCCGAGCCAAAGACCAAGTCACCTCTCGATGTCGTGGGTGTCGCCACTGACGTGGAGACATCTGAGATGATCGCCACCCTCAGAGCTGAAAGAGGGCGAGCCAGAGCGCGCACTCTACGTCGCTAACGCTTGGCGGCTCCTCAAACCCGCGGGCACGCCCTCCGCATCTTGGCGGTTGACACCGGGGACTGGAATTTGCTTCTATCTCACTCAAGCTGTCGCCGTTCAACCAGCTCTAAAAAACGTGCTATGAATCCACTCGATATAAAAATCATTTCCGCCATTCAAAACGGGTCTTTTGACGAAGACACTTTTAATTCCCTCGCATTGGAGATATTCACCCACCAATACCAGAGCAATTTGCCTTACCGTCGTTATGGTGATTCACTCGGGAAAAGCCCTACGCAAATTGCGCGTTGGCAGGATATCCCCGCTGTTCCACAGACAGCTTTTAAGGAGTTCGACCTTTGCACATTTCCCGCCGAGAATGCCGTCAAAATCTTCCACACCAGTGGCACGACCACACAGGTACCCGGTAAACATTATCTGGACACACTCGAACTCTACGAGATTTCCTGTCTAGAGGGTTATCACCGCACGTTCGCGCCATTTGCCCCGCTTAATTTTGCCATTCTCGCGGCCTCCCCGGCATTGGCTCCCCATTCCTCTCTCTCTCACATGCTCGATGTCTGGTCTGCGCAATTTGCGCCACGCGGCTCCTTTTTCTTTTGGAATCCCGACGGGCTGATGATCCAAGCTTTTATTGATGCCATGAAAATGGCTGTCGATTTTAAGGAACCCCTTTTTGTCATGGGAACCGCTTTTGCCTTTGTCCATTTGATGGATGCACTCCAAAAGCGTGGGGAATCCCTCAAGCTGCCCGCAGGTAGTCTCGTCATGGAAACCGGCGGTTATAAAGGTAAATCCCGGGAATTAACCAAAGCGGAGCTTTATGCATCCCTCACGTCCACACTCGGGATACCGGACGAGAATATCTTTAATGAATACGGTATGACCGAGCTCGGGGTCCAGTTTTATTCCCGTGGGTCCGGGGGCATCCACACCGTCCCACCCTGGGCACGCGTGCAAATTGTCTCGCCCAGTAACGGCCAAGAGGTCGCCACCGGACACACCGGGCTCGTGCGGATTTTTGACCTGACCAATCGGGGCTCTGTCATCGCGATCCAAACCGAGGACGCCGCCGTCCGCCATGAAACCGGATTCTCTCTCCTCGGGCGTGTGAACCGCGCCGAAACACGCGGTTGCTCCATCGCCGCCGATGATTTGATCGAGAAAGGCAAAAAATCATGAGCCGCCCCTCCACATCCGAACGCGCCACACTTTT
>Ga0163144_10017215_pt1 | contig 14731 bp, 18 predicted proteins | sample OliLak19BULKMAT1_FD_123175 | JGI IMG/M metagenome (GOLD analysis project Ga0163144, IMG submission 123175) | Freshwater microbial mat bacterial communities from Lake Vanda, McMurdo Dry Valleys, Antarctica - Oligotrophic Lake LV.19.BULKMAT1 | ecosystem: Environmental > Aquatic > Freshwater >... | reverse complement strand
TAGCACTTTGAACTGCCCCTGCTCAGGGCCTTGCGGATTGCGTTCCGGCGAGACGTCGTAATAGTTCGTGGCGTACCAATCTTGCACCCACTCCCAGACATTCCCAGCCATGTGATAGAGCCCGTAGGGGCTCTTGCCCTGCTCATAGGACTGCACAGGCATCAAGACCTGGCTATAGCTGAACCGCGCACCCAACGCAAAATTCGCCAGATCTTTGTTTGGAACCCAATTGCCCCAGGGATATAACCTTCCATCCGTTCCTCTGGCCGACTTCTCCCATTCCGCTTCGGTGGGAAGCCGCGTTCCCTTCCATCGACAATAGGCCTCGGCATCCGTCCAATCCACACCGATCACAGGCCGATCGCGATGCTGAGTGAGATCGACGGTGTTCCATTGCCATGGAGCGGCTCGGTTTGTGGCAGCAAAGAACAGGGCATACTGCGCCGTGGTGACCTCATGGAGATCCATGAAAAAAGTTGGTAGCCAGACGTGATGCTTGGGACGTTCATCTTCGAGCGCCTGAACCCCATCGAGGCCCATAGTAAACGACCCCTCCGGGATCTCGACCATAGGAGTTTCAGCAGTGGGCGGCTGCTCCAGAGCGTTCGATTTCCTGAGTCGATCAAGTTGCGCCTCGCTGAAAGGCACCGTAAGGGTGAGAAACAGAAGGATGGTCACACAGGCCATCCAACGGGGCCGCAGGCGAAAGAACACCGGGGGCGTCACGTTCGCCCGCACCCGGCCCCGAGCTGCAGAGCCGCTCTTCCCCAGTGGGCTATGTTGAGGATGTTGTCGAACTGAGAACAACACCTGGGTCAGGCGCGTCTCGGTGCGCCGGGGTTGGGCGGGAGAGAAGTCGGCCTGTTTCAGCATCCTTCTCAATGGATGATGCCGCCGACCACCCAATGTCGATCATCCGGCACATCGATGATCAAACGTGTGAGATTCATCCGGGCGAGCTGCGCGCTGATGTCATCTTCCGTAAATGCCGCAAGCAGTGAGTTGTAAAAATCTCTCCTCAGAATGTCCGGAGCTCCCGAAGCATACCGATCAACCATGGCCTGTGCCTCTTCCGGCGATTCCGGTCTGAGCAGATCCATCACGAACACGGGAGATCCCGGTTTCACCAGTTGCCGCAACCGATGCCAAAACTGCAAGGGGTTCGGCACATGATGCAAGAGACTATTGGACACTGCGGCATCGGCTGGCTCGACCAACGAAACCGCTTGAAAGCGCTCGCAACGGAAGGCGATCCGGTCGGCCACCCCTGCCTGTTTCACGGCCTCGCCGGCCAATGCAATCATGGGCTCCGATGCATCGACGCCGGTAACGCGGCACGACGGCAGCGCCCGAGCGAACCGAAGAGGAATGTCGCCCGGCCCACAGCCCAGGTCGAGCAGGTGCCCCTCGGTGAACTCCGGAAAGTATTTGCGGAAACGATCGACGAAACCTTGATTTTCCTTTTCGAAATCCGCCCGCGCATAGACGAGCGCCTGCTCAGGATCGTCCATCAATTCAGGTTCGAGTATACGGTCCATGACATCAACCCCAAGAGCGTATAGCTAATGGCCTATGGCTGATAGGAGGCATAGATCGAGAGAGGACTCCGAGGCATTGCTCTTGCCATAAGCTATACGCCATCAGCTCTGTACTTCCACGGCATCTCCCGGTCTCACCACCCCCTCACGCAGCACTTTTGCGTAGAGCCGACTCCATCCTGGGTTCAGTTTCTGGGACACACGCTTGTAGTCTCCGTCCCGAAACCACTGGGCGTTTTTGTCGCAGGGACTGGTATAACTCATAACCTCTATCTGGACCTCCGGCCCGATCTGGAGCCGATCCCCTGGTTTCAGCTTCTCCCATTCAAGCCCTGAGAGGGTCAGATTCTCTCCGGAGGACCCGGCCTCGATCGAATGGCCCTCGTCCTGCAGCCGCTCGATCAGCTCTTGCGAATAGAGACAGAGTGCACGATCGGGGCCGCCATGCACTTTGAGGTTCTGCTGCCGATCGCCCCCGACTCCGGTTTTGCTGATGACGGCCTCCAGCACCGGATGTTTCGGTACACCTCCATCTGACACATTAATCTGGTACAGATGGGGGTAGGGTGGTCGTCCATTCTCGTCCATCAGTTCGCTCCTTCGCAGGATTCTGCCATCAACAATTCCAACGATACCCAACCTTCTTGTTCACGCCGCCGACACAACGTGGCGCCGGCCTTGGAGAACGCGTCTACAATCTCCGGCTCTTGCTCGACCAGAATACCGGACAGCAAGAGCCGCGCACCGTGGCTCACGTACTGCGCCAATGTATCGCACAGCAGCACCAGCGTCTGGCGGTCGAGATTGGCGAGTACCAGATCCGGCCGTAGCTCGCCATGCCGGTCAATGTCCATCAGCGTACCGCATCGAAATGCCAGGTTGTTTCCGAATCCGTTCTCTGTGGCATAGTCGCGCGCGCAATCCACCGCCACAGGATCGCACTCTACTCCGAGTGCCGAGGCTGCTCCAAGCCGCAAGGCCACCATCGCCAAAATGCCGCTCCCAGCCCCCACATCCAACACAGACTCGCCGCCGTGAATCCTGTCTTCAAGCCATTCCAGCAACATCCTGGTCGTCGCGTGATGACCCGTGCCGAATGCCTGCTTCGGGTCGAGGATTATTTCAACATCGCTGGGGTGCAGATCAACCGGCTCCCAACTCGGCCTGATCACAATCCGCTTGCCGATCCTGATCGGCCTGACCGACTGAGCCCACTGCCTATTCCAATCCTGATCGGGTATTTCCTCAACACGAATGTCTCGTTCGTCCGAGATAGCGGGATCAAGTCCCTGCAACGTTCTGCAGAGACGAGCATGGGCCTCCATACTCCACTGTGGTTTCGGCCAATAGAGATGGACAACCCCTTGTTCCTCCCATCCGCCTTGGATCGCAGGGTCATCCAGCAAGCCGAGCAACTCTGCCGCATCAACGGTGGTCCGAATCTGGACATCGATCCATCCCTCTGACTTCATGAAGGACTGGCCCGCATGATTCATGACGGTTCGTGGCGACATCGCGCAGTCATGTGGCGAGACGGGCATGCGGATCCGCGAGGCCCCGAGGCGTACGTGAACAGGACGTCGAGGGAGCGAGTGGCGAGCCTGCCTGCCGAAGGCTCGTCGCAGCGGCGAATCCACGATTGCGGCAGAAGCGTCCATGAGTCATGCGGGCTGGAGTTGACGCACTCTCCCCCTTCCAGTAAGGTCGGCGCTATGCTCCAGCCGCAATCCGTGACACCGGTACCGAACGCCCATGCGCTGATACGCCTGACGGCGAAACTCGACCGCATGATCGCCCTGGCCACCGCATCGAGTTCAGCCTTCACCCGCTGGCGTCTTATCCTGTTCATCGGGGGAGTGATCTGCACGGTCGCCCTCTATAAAATGGGATGGTACCAAGTCGGCAACGGAGCGGTTACCGCTTTCGTCGCCCTGTTTCTGATTGTGGCCGGTTATCATAACAGGCTCGAAAGTCGCTTGCACCGGCTTCGCCTTTGGAAGCACATCAAGGTCGTGCACCTGGCACGGCTCCAGCTGGATTGGCCTCAGATTCCCGCTCGTCCGTCGAGTGCTCCCGAGCACCATCCCTATGCCAAAGACTTGGACCTCGTCGGTCCCCACTCGCTCCTCCATCTGCTCGACACCACCGTCTCCTCATACGGGCAAGCGCGGCTGCAGTCGTGGCTTCTTGAGCAGCCGCCGGGACCGGACCAGTGGCTTCAACGCCGTCGCCTCGTACAGGAACTCATTCCGCGATCGCTGTTCCGCGATCGGCTGGGGCTCGAAGCTCAGCTGATCGGTGAACAAGAAATCAACGGCCGACGGCTAGAAGCCGTCCTGAATCATGCCGTCGGATTTTCCCATCTCACGACCATCTTCGCGATTCAAACCCTGCTGGCTGCGACCACGATCGGGCTCGGATTGTGTGCATTGCTCGACTGGCTGCCGAATTATTGGATGTGGTCCTTCGCGCCCTATGCCGTGCTCTATTTCTGGACCGATCAGGGCGAAGAGTTACTGGAACATGCGGTGGGTGTGCACTTTGAGCTGGAGAAACTGGGAGCGGTGCTGGGTTTTGTCGAGCGGCATGCTAAGCCCCGCCATACGGCGCTGGCAGACGTATGGGCGCCCCTGCTCGTCCCAGGCGTGAATCCGCCCCGGCTTGTCCGCCAAGCGGCCCGTACTCTGCACGCAATCAGCGTCAAAGCCCATCCGCTCATCCATCTCGCGGTCAACGCCTTTTGCCCCTGGGACCTGTGGTTCACCTATCGGCTCCAACAGATTCAGGCTCAGGTCGCTACCCACCTGCCGACCTGGCTGGATCGATTGGCCGAAGTCGAGGCCGCCTCGGCGCTCGCGACGTTTGCCGCGCTCCATCCATCCTATCGCTGGCCGGACCCATTCACCGCCGATTCGCAACGTCATGGAACGCAGCCCATGCTGTCTGTCACAGGCCTCGCCCATCCGCTGATTCCAGAGACGCACCGGATCTCGAACGATCTCGTCCTCGAAACATTGGGAACCGTACTCCTGGTCACCGGCTCCAACATGTCGGGGAAAAGCACCTTCTTGCGAACCCTGGGCCTCAATCTCTGCCTGGCTCAAGCAGGCGCCCCAGTCTGTGCCGATCTATTCGAGTGGACGTGGGTGCGCCTCGCCACCTGTATTCGCATAGATGACTCACTCGAAGCGGGCCTGTCGTTTTTCTATGCCGAGGTCAAACGTCTCAAAAGCCTGCTCGACGCGACGGCAGATCGATCCAGCCCACCGGTGATCTTCCTGATCGATGAAATCTTCAAAGGCACCAACAATCGTGAACGGTTGATCGGAAGCCGTGCCTTCATTACGGCCCTCGCGCAAGGCAATGGATTTGGCTTGGTCACCACACACGATTTGGAATTGACCGATCTCGACAAGACCGTGCCAGGACTGCGGAATGCCCACTTTCAAGAAACGGTGGCAGCCGGCGCACTGCAATTCGACTATACGCTCAGACCTGGTCCTTGCCCCACGACCAACGCCTTGAGAATTATGGAGCTGGAAGGGTTGCCGGTGCCCAGGGAGAGATAGGTGGGCAGGTTATCGCTCCTTGAGTACGAGTGCGCCTCGGTAGAAGAGAGACATTCCGCCCATCTGGACCACGTGATAGAGGTCATTGTGATTGAAGTCCTGGTGAAGCGCGACTCCATTAACCTGAACGTAACCTGAACGGTCGCCGCCAAGATACTCACCAGTACCCCTCCGGCCAGCCATGGAGCGCTCATCGCTCGATGGGTGAACCAGGCAGACAACTGTAATGCCACATCACTGGGTATCCCTTTCGTCGCACGTCCGGGTGGCTCGCGGTACATGCTGGAACGATCCGGTGACGGGGCGGCGGCAACAGCTTGTTGCGCCAGAGGGTCAACGAGCCGTCCGCGGGTGTTTGACCGACGGCGGTTGAAGCGAACCGTCACTTCAGCGAGGGAGTAAGTGCGCGGCTGGGGTGAACACCGCCCTGAAGGGTTTCGAGCAGCCAACGCGTGTGCAGCGCGGCGACGCGATGCACCCGTGGCATGACGTCGTGTGCCTGGTCCGCCCCGCTGCGTCTGACGGGACAGCGCTGCTGGTCCCCTGCGGCAGCGAGGCCCGCATCGCCCTTCCATCCGTCGGTGTGCATTGTCGCCCCAGGCTCCACGGCCACTGGAATACCGTCCATCAGGCGCGCGGCGGCAACAGCCGTGACGCGGTTCAGTCGGAGGCGACCGCTTGCTCGACCGTTCTTCGCGGTCGCGGCCACGACGAGGGACGTCTTCGCGCGCGCGGCCCCGCGTGCCCGCTTCAGGTCCGCCACCGGAGGGTTCCTCGACGGCAAGCTCGCCGGCCAGTCGAGCACGACTCGGTCGTACCCTGGCGCTGCGCAGCTAGTGCCGCCACATCCAAGCCGTTTCGTCGCGACCCACGCCCTGGATGGAGTCACGGCACTGGGCCTCGGTCAGAAACCAGTCGTCCCTTTCATCGAACGTGCGCGGGTCATCGACGCCCGGGGTCTGGCCGACCTTTTCCATGGCACGAAAATATCACGCACGCGCACATGCGTCACAGGGATGCCCCATTTACAGTATGTACCCGTCATCATGGTGGGAGGGCCTGCCGTCAGTGATCGCATCGGACGAAGAGAGTCTGGCAGTTCTCTTGAGCCTGGCTGCCATGGTGACCAACAACCAAGCCAGCGTATGCTCAGTTCATGTATAGACATCGCCTAGGAACGCGAAGTGCCCGTGCCTTCATCGGGGGTGAAGCGGCCTCAGCCGCGTGGCGATGCCCTTCTAGCGCGCATCGACGGTACGGGGGGCGGCGGTGCGGAGACGCGCGTAGAGTGGAGCCCACAGTTGTTCGACGGGATTCAGCGCGAGGGCATACGGCGGGAGATTGCCTATGGTGCCCCGACCGCTTCGCTGGCCTTTTTGCCGTTCACCATGTTGTGACGGCGTACGGTGTCGGCGATGACAATGTCGCCGGAGTAACGCGTCTGGCCTATACACGACTGGACATATGGCAGGAACAGGGCACTGCGCAGGGTCAGCCGTCATGGTGATTCGGCTGGCCACTGAGTCCAGAGAGTTGGCGATGATCTCGGTGAGGATCGTTTCTGCAATACTATAAGGATAGGCATCCCGCAAGTCTTCCAACAGATGTTCGAGATCGACGCGGGTCTTGCCCATGTTCTACTCCATGAATCTGCTCTGTGAAGGCAAAGGACGGTAGACGGAGGCGCAGGCGAAATCAAGGCGAGAGAGGGGAGATTCGGGGTAGGGGCTCAGACCAATGAGGTGCCTACTTCAACTCACAAACCCTCATTGGTAAGCCTGGAGACCTCGTAGTCCGCGCACAAATAAGTCAATACGCATGCCAGACACCAAATCTCTCACGCCCATAATTCCGCTTTCCGAGACGGTTACCCCAAAGCCAGATGCTCTTTACTTCTCGATCTTCTGCGCTTCGAGTTGGCAAAAACCACAATGTCTCTCTCGCCCGAACGCAGGAAGTCCAGAAAGTCCACTTCCTTGTATTTGCATGTCTGACATATGCTAAGCAGAACCAGGTAGTCACGAATGCCCTTTTCTGAAGTGACCCCCGCAAGTGTGCGGCGAGCCATCGCAAAGGCTTTGACCGCGTGTTCGGCGTTATTGTTGTTCCAGGGCACGCCGTCGTGAATCAGAAAGGTGAACAGCGTATCTTTGTTTTTCTCGAAACGTTCCTTGAGCGTTCCCGCGGAGTTACTTTGAAGATTGGCGCCTGAGAGTCGCCTGTAGAAGCGATCTACGGATCTGAGATGCTTTCTCAAGAAATGGCTTTTTAGACCATGACGATCAACGGTTTCTACCATCGGTTTCACCAAGTCGGCAAAACTCTTTACGAGCTTTTTCAGTTCCTCGTCGTAGGGATATTTCAGAACCGCATCGTTCAAATCCCGGATTAGGTGAATCAAGCACTTTTGTTGAGGACAAGGGATTCCATCGTAGGCTGCATAGAAGTCCGAGACCAAGACGCCAGTGAAGTCCTTGAGCAAGCTTTGTGGAGTGCTGCCATGGCGGGTCTCGCTATAGACATAGGCTACTTCTTCCATGTTTGCGAAGACCCACACAAACCCAACCTTGCCTTCTACGCTGATTTTCGTCTCATCGGCGTGGATCAATTGACCATTGCACAGCCGTGCGACCAGTGCATCGTAAGTTTCTTTGTATGTCTCCGCTGCCTTCGCCTTGAAGCAATTTGTCGTTCCAATCCTCAGCTGGAGGCCGAATAACTTGTTCAGACTGCGGTCAACACTTTCCTGTGGTAGTCGCAGGCCGATATTCTGGTAGAGCGAGTACGCCACGATCCCAGGACCAAACTTGCTGCGTGTCCAGCCCATTTTTTTAGGGGCGAAAGTGGCTCCGCAGTCCTGACACTTGTATCGGTGAAACCGGTAGAGGATGATCCATCTCTTTATGCCGTGCCGCATAAACTTGAGATCAAGAATGCCCCTGCTACTGTTCCCATGCCCAAAGAAGTTTGTCGATCCACACTTCGGACAAGAACGAGGCCGGGGACACTCAATTATCTTGTTAGGCGAAAGCACCTTCTTGGCTCTTGAAGAGCGAGTCAAGGCGACCTTCAAGAATGCATTAGACTTCACGTAGACGCGCGCACGCTGGTAATCCCAATATGCAGCCTTATTTATGGCATCCAGTTCTGGAAAAGAGAACGTGTTGCGCTTGAAGCCGTATAAATTCTCATGCTTCAGCCTCTCTGTGCGCACCACGTCATTCGGAGGGGAACCGTCAGCCTCAGGAGAGGCTAGAAACAAATCAACCAACTTGCGCTCTACTAATTCGAGTGCCTCACAGTCTTGCGCGTTATAGGTGACGACCGTCGCTTTCAATGAGGGTGCCTTGGTGGCTTCCCATTCATGGTGCCAAGCGATGGTTCGCACGCCAGAAGCTGTAGGATCTGACCATGTGAATCCCAGATACCTTGCAATTTCCTTCAGCCCATTGGAAAACGCCGGAAAGTAAACCTGTGAAAAAAATGATGGATAGCAGGTTGATAGAAGACTTGATCGTTCTGGCCACGGCGGACCCTTCCAGTGGTGCGGCGTGTCGATCAGACATCCGCTTTAGGAAGGTTGTCTCGAAGCTGCCGTAGTGAACCAAGACTGGGTTTTCGATTTCCGACAAGATGTTCAGGAAGTCAGCCCAGATGCGCTTCTCTTCATCCGCGCTATCAGCCCACAGGCTATGCTGCACGGCTCCCTGAACGGTTGTGATGCGAATGCCGATGAGGTAATAGAAATCACGGTCTGGAAGCCCCTCGACATCCAGAAAGACCGGCGTACCCTCGACCTTCAGTTCCGGGCTACCGACGATGTGGATTTTTTGCTCTCGAATCGCGAGGGCCTTCAAGGAATGGTGATACTGCTCGCGCTTGGCAGCAAGCCGCTTTGGCCGCCGGCGTGGTCGGAAGGTATGGGAGAGTTGCGTGACGGTGAAGATGCCTTTGCTGTTGAACTTCCTTCGCTCCTTTTCTGTCATCCTGGACAACAGGCTGAGGTCGTCTTTTTCAATGGCCTTCTGTCGGCATTGAGCTTGAAACTCGCACTCGGCGCAATGCCGATTCAGGACGAGATCGGGCGGCGACGGGGTGGACAGCATCGTGGCTATCTTCCTAGTCAGTTTCCGCACCTCGCCCGCCAGCGCAGAAATCTTCACCTTCGGCGTGGCGTGGTTGTCCCCGTGGATGATCTTGCCCAGGCCGACCTTGCGGCCCAGCATTTCCGACAACACGAGCGCATCGAACGCCAGCAGCAGCTTGTCATCCCGATTAAGTTTGTTGGTAAAGATGAATCGAATCGGGGTGAATTGGCCGGGCTGACCTCGCCCTTCTGACGGAGATCGTTCCACCGCGTGAAGACTAGATTCCAGATTCTCTGCGCGGGCCACGAGGTCCACGGCCAGCCGCCACTTGGCCGTCTTCCAGTTTTCCGCTCCGGGCGAACCGATGACGCACTCATCGTCCGCTGCTCCAGCCAGTAAGTCCTTCATTCCCGCCTTGCGGTAAGACTCGGCCTGAGTCCGAACCCAGTCGGCATAGGCGTTCCCCGTCCCCGTTTCGCCGAGTGATCGGAGAAAGCATTTCGTTATGCACTTGAGGCCGGCTTCAAAGAGAGGGGTGGTGATTTTCATTTCGTGGTGGAGAAAAGGTACCGGAAACCTTCCCCGTATTGTTCGAGAAGTAGGAAAAGGGTTGGGAATCTTTGTTTGAGTTGCAATAGATAGAACGTATCTCTTCTTTGTTTCCTCACCCCCTCACGCAAAGGTGGTCTGACTGCCATTCGCTGGGCGCGTTCACCGAGCAGGCTCTTTTTTTCTTCACTCCCTCTAGCGAGGGTGACCGAACTGTCCTTCACTGCGCGCATTGGACGATATACATGCTCCCTCCAAGCTTGCTTGTTCTTAGGGATGGGGGCTGATTGATCTTCCATTGCGCGCGTCCAACGAGGGGAGTCCGCGACCGCGCGTTGCGCGAGCACAGAAGATCATCAGGCTCCATCCCTCCTCATCCTTTGTGCGCTTCCATGTAGGCTCTTAGAAGGGCATTTATCCGTGTCTGATAGCCAGGCCCTTTGGCTTTGAACCAATCCAAGACCTGACGATCCAGTCGAATGGTGACGGCGGTCTTTGGCTCAGGAAGACTCAACGTGGCATGCTTGAAGAAAGCCGTGCCTAGCTCCGGGATATCGGAGAAATCGATCTCGCTGTCCTTGAGCGCGTCAATTTTTGCCCAATTGCTCCGCGACCGTTTCTTGGTAGTAGGCTTCTTCACGGTGGTTTGTCCGATCTGTGACTTCTGGGCCAGCTCTGTGCCCAAGCTTACGCAATCTTTCTCCGGCGAAGAGCTTTATCGAGATCATAGGTTGCTTGGAGATTCATCCACACCTTGGCCGAAGTGCCGAGTACGCGTGAGAGATCAATGGCAGAGTCGGCTGTCATGTGGCGCTTGCCCTTGATCAGCTCGTTCAGACGTGCGCGTGTCCAGCCAAGCTTCTGGGCCAGTGCGGCTTGGGTTATCTTTCCGGGGATCAGAAACTCTTCGAGCAACATCTCGCCAGGATGAAATGGGCTCTTGGGGAGTCTCATTGCAATACCTTTCTTGCTCTTTCGGGGCTCAATGGTAATCTATGACTTGGACTTCGTAGACGTTTCCGTCTTTCCATTGAAAAACCACACGCCACTGATCGTTGATTCGTATCGAATGAAATCCTTTCCAGTCTCTTTGCAGTGCTTCCAGCCGATTGCCTGGCGGTTCGCGAAGATCTCCGAGCTCTGCCGCATCGTGCAGATAGAGTAGCTTTCGCCGCGCCGCCCGAACTAATTTATGGGGAAACCGGAGTACAACCTTCGAGCGCCGGTCATCAAACAGGTCTTCTGCGAGCCGATTCCCAAAGGTCTCAATCACTGTCTCAGGTTATCGCAACTCGATAATATTTGGCAAGGGTAGGTAGGGGGGCTAGATCTGTTCGACATCCGCGATAATGGTGTGCAACCCGCTTGCCCCCGCCGGCTGAGGTCGGACGATCTCGGCGATCTGCAATTGCCCCTTCGTGTCCGTCGCGCGCACGACAGTTTGGAATTTTCCTCGCTGAGGCAGCTTCCAGGTGTAGTTCCAGATGACCCAGGAGTAAGGCGACATGGGTTTCTCGATCTCACACTCATTCCATGTTCGGCCTGCGTCGAAGCTCAGTTCCACTTTCCTGATGCTGTTCGGTCCACCGAAGGCGATGCCGCGGAATTTCTGCTCGGCTCCGCGGAGCGTTTGGTAATGGCCGGGGCTGTCGATGCGTGAGAAAATTTTGATGGTCCCATCGTCGGTCCAGCCTTTGCGCTGCCAATAGCCTAGATAGTCGCCGGGATAGACTTCGATCTCGACGATCCACTTCACATTCTTGATCCCGTAAAGGCCCGGCACGATGAGCCGGATCGGGAAGCCATGCTCCTTCGGCAGTTTTTCGCCGTTCATCAGAAAGGCGAGTATTACGTCGTCTTGCATGGCGCGCGTGAAAGGAATGCTGTCGTCGTAGCCATCGATGCCGCGGAACACCACGTCGCGCGCAGTCTCTTCGTCGGCGCCGGCATCTTCGAGCAGTGTCTTGAGCGAGATGCCGCGCCACGTCGCATTACCCATGCTGTCTCCGCCTGGGAGCGTATCGATGCACATGAGTGTCGAGACTTGATCGTGGGAGTCGCGATTGAGAATGTCGCGCCAGCCGAGCGACATCGGAGTGTTTACGGCCCCTTTGACATGGAGTTTCCATTGTTCGATATTGAGATCCCGCGACATGGAAACGGCGCCATCAGCGTAATTGACTACATAGAATTTTGAGTTTGGTGTGAAGTAGGTCGTGTCGCGCGCAGGGATGGCAAACATGCGTCCGAACGTCGACCCCAGCGCGTCGCATCCACCGGTGACTCCAGCGAGCGTGCCGAGGCCGAGGGCCTTCAAAATGGTTCTCCGCCGCATGGGCAGAGATGATTCGTTCAGTAACATTTTTTTATTATACACGTAAATGAAGCTTGACTCTCGTCTCACGGTTTGTTATCTTGCCGCCTGTTCGATGGTGCTCGTGCTTCCTGCCTGTTGACCGCGTGCAAGTGTGCGGTGAGGGCATGCGGTTTTTGGGAATACCCGGCCATATATTTGGTAAAAGGGTCCCTTGACACGCTTTTCGTGCACGGAGTATAGTGCACGGCTCGCGTGACGAGTGTATTTGTTCTTTGACAACTGAATAGAGAATGTTGAGCAATGGTGTAAGTGTATTGAAGTGGTGGCCCTTGGTCCAAATTCTAAGAACACCTTTATGAGAGTTTGATCCTGGCTCAGAATGAACGCTGGCGGCGCGCCTAATACATGCAAGTCGAGCGAGAAGACGTAGCAATACGTTTGTAAAGCGGCGAACGGGTGAGGAATACATGGGTAACCTACCCTAGAGTGGGGAATAACTAGCCGAAAGGTTAGCTAATACCGCGTACGCTTCTTGGACTTCGGTTCAGGGAGGAAAGCGCTACCGAGGGTAGCGCGCTCTTGGATGGGCTCATGTCCTATCAGCTTGTTGGTGAGGTAACGGCTCACCAAGGCTTCGACGGGTAGCTGGTCTGAGAGGACGATCAGCCACACTGGCACTGCGACACGGGCCAGACTCCTACGGGAGGCAGCAGTAAGGAATATTGCGCAATGGGCGAAAGCCTGACGCAGCGACGCCGCGTGGGGGATGAAGGTCTTCGGATTGTAAACCCCTTTCGGGAGGGAAGATGGAATGGGGTAACCCATTTGGACGGTACCTCCAGAAGCAGCCACGGCTAACTTCGTGCCAGCAGCCGCGGTAATACGAAGGTGGCAAGCGTTATTCGGATTTACTGGGCGTACAGGGAGCGTAGGCGGTTCGGTAAGCCCTCTGTGAAATCTTCAGGCTTAACCTGGAAAAGTCGGGGGGGACTGCCGGGCTAGAGGACGGGAGAGGAGCGCGGAATTCCCGGTGTAGCGGTGAAATGCGTAGAGATCGGGAGGAAGGCCGGTGGCGAAGGCGGCGCTCTGGAACGTTTCTGACGCTGAGGCTCGAAAGCGTGGGGAGCAAACAGGATTAGATACCCTGGTAGTCCACGCCTTAAACTATGAATACTAAGTGTCGGCGGGTTACCGCCGGTGCCGCAGCTAACGCATTAAGTATTCCGCCTGGGAAGTACGGCCGCAAGGTTGAAACTCAAAGGAATTGACGGGGGCCCGCACAAGCGGTGGAGCATGTGGTTTAATTCGACGCAACGCGAAGAACCTTACCCAGGCTGGACATGCAGGTAGTAGAAGGGTGAAAGCCCAACGAGGTAGCAATACCACCCTGCTCAGGTGCTGCATGGCTGTCGTCAGCTCGTGCCGTGAGGTGTTGGGTTAAGTCCCGCAACGAGCGCAACCCCTGTCTTCAGTTACCAACGGGTCATGCCGGGAACTCTGGAGAGACTGCCCAGGAGAACGGGGAGGAAGGTGGGGATGACGTCAAGTCAGCATGGCCTTTATGCCTGGGGCTACACACGTGCTACAATGGCCGGTACAAAGGGCTGCAAACCCGTAAGGGGGAGCGAATCTCAAAAAACCGGCCTCAGTTCAGATCGAGGTCTGCAACTCGACCTCGTGAAGGCGGAATCGCTAGTAATCCCGGATCAGCACGCCGGGGTGAATACGTTCCCGGGCCTTGTACACACCGCCCGTCACACCACGAAAGTTTGTTGTACCTGAAGTCGTTGGCGCCAACCGCAAGGAGGCAGACGCCCACGGTATGACCGATGATTGGGGTGAAGTCGTAACAAGGTAGCCGTAGGGGAACCTGCGGCTGGATCACCTCCTTTCTAAGGAGTACATACTCCAAAGAAAATCATGGGCTAAGGGCCACCTCTTCAATACATTTCGCACCAAGCAAGTGAGGGTTCCGGCGATGAGTCCTCGCGAAACGGGAGCTTAGTCGCCATGATCAAGCAACGGGCTCTGGAAGCTTCATAGCTCGGCTGGGCCTGTAGCTCAGTTGGTTAGAGCACGCGCTTGATAAGCGCGGGGTCGATAGTTCAACTCTATCCAGGCCCACCACTGAGTTGTGATCACGGGGTTCCTCGATGAGTGGATTCACACGGACACTTATGCGGTGCGGGGCTGTAGCTCAGTTGGGAGAGCACCTGCTTTGCAAGCAGGGGGTCGCTGGTTCGATTCCAGTCAGCTCCACCAAGTGATGACTCTGTTCACGTTCAACATTCTCTAGTCAGTTGATGCTGACGGCATGACCGTCAGCCGTGTTCTTTGACAATTGAATAGGTCTTGATGAAAGACCATGTGTATCAGGAGCAAAGAATGGAATGATTGTTAAGCTACTAAGGGTGTACGGTGAATGCCCTGGCATCAGCAGGCGATGAAGGACGTAGCTAGCTGCGATAAGCCTCGGGGAGCCGCAAGCAGGCCGTGATCCGAGGATGTCCGAATGGGGAAACCCAGGCGATGAATGCCGCCTATCCTCTTCTGAATACATAGGGAGAGAGAAGCCCACGCAGGGAAGTGAAACATCTCAGTACCTGCAGGAAGAGAAATCAATAGAGATTCCCCCAGTAGTGGCGAGCGAAAAGGGAATAGCCCAAACCG
>Ga0163144_10017214_pt1 | contig 14731 bp, 11 predicted proteins | sample OliLak19BULKMAT1_FD_123175 | JGI IMG/M metagenome (GOLD analysis project Ga0163144, IMG submission 123175) | Freshwater microbial mat bacterial communities from Lake Vanda, McMurdo Dry Valleys, Antarctica - Oligotrophic Lake LV.19.BULKMAT1 | ecosystem: Environmental > Aquatic > Freshwater >... | reverse complement strand
GGCTGACCGACCGCCTCCAGATGGGCGCACCCGACGGTGTCAGTCGGTATTGTTCGGAGCGTCGCCAGGGAGCTCGCCCTTCCGCCGCACGCTTCTTCGACCGCCTAACCACAAACATTAGGGGCTGACCCCGTAGATCGAGCGGCTCAGCTCAAGAAATTCCTGTTCTCTCCCCCTTTCAGTTCATTCAGCAGCCACCGCAGATACCCCCGGTAGGCCGTCCACCCCTTCGCGTTGTCAGACAGCTTTCTTGCGGCCGACAGCGCCGCTCCTATGCTCAGCCATTCCGGCCGCGCCTTCGGCTTCCACAGCCGCCGGTAGCTACCGAACGAATAGCTCTCCAGTTGCCTCACGGCCACAAATCGGCTCGAAGGGTTTGGCCCAAAAGCACCACCCTCTTCCGCAACCTCTTCCATCGATTCGAAAAAGGCCCTGCTACTCCGACAATCCCGCCGGATTTGCGGATTGAGTCCGGCGGGGGGATTGGGAAGTCTTGTCCGCGGCTCGCCGCGACGCCGGCGACATCAGGAAGTCCCCCTCCACGCATGTCTGCCTCCTCCAACTCCGGCCGCCTTCGTTTCGACGTCAACCTGCCCCGCGCACAGCCATCAGATCCGATCGACGAGGACTCACCCCTTCGCATGGTGGTTCTCGGAGCGTTTCGCGGGGATTCCCCGATGTCCGAAGCCCCCGTCCGGGCGATTCGAGTCGACATCGACAACCTCGATCAGGTGTTCGCCAGCTTCCAGGCCACCGTCCTCTTTCCGCCGTCCGCCGGCGAGACGGCAACCGCTCCCTGCACCTTCGGCAGCTTGGATGACTTTCATCCGGATTCATTGCTGCAGCGGGTTGAACCGCTGGCCACACTGATGCGTCTTCGAAAACGGCTCCAGTCGCCCGACACCTCGGCCGCCGCGCTCGGGGAACTGAATACCCGGGTCGCCGCCAAGGAAGCCCCATCGACCGCCTCATCCGCGCCGGCGACTCCGTCGAAGGGGGCCGAATCCTCGGGCGACACGCTCTCTCGCCTCCTCGGACGACAGGCGGTTGACGCTCCGGGCGCCAAAGTCCCCAAAACGCCGGCGAATCAACCCACGGCCTTCGTGGAAAACCTGCTCCGGCAGGCCTCAGCGTCCACCTCCGTGCCCGTCGCCTCCATGGAGCTGACCCAAGGCCGAGCGCAACTGGACCTGGACATCGCGGCCCGGCTCCGAGCGCTGCTTCACCATCGTGCCTTTCAAGCGCTCGAAGCAACCTGGCGTGGGCTCGACCTCCTGGTGCGGGAAGCCGGCGATGAGGTTCACCTGCACGTGATCGATCTGAACCGCCATGCGTTGGTCGAGCGGCTTTCGCAGAACCACAATCCGCTGGCCAGCTTGGTGGGCCGCCAGCTCGAGGCCCTCGCGCCTTCGGTGATGGTGGCCGCGTACACATTTGATCTGGCCGATCTGCCGGCGTTGGCCGCCTGCGGCCGACTGGCCGCCGCGTTGCGCACCGGTTTCATTGCCGGTGCAGCGCCCGGCGTAGTCGGCTGCCCGTCGTTCGCGACCACCCCGCACGCGCTCGACTGGATCCGGCCCGCCTCCCCCGCCGCCGAGGCCTTCAACCAGTTCCGCGGGCTGGCTGAAGCCGCGCATGTGGGACTTGCCCTGCCGCGTTTTCTCGTCCGGCAACCGTATGGCCGGGAAAGTGACCCGATCGAGGGGCTGCCCTTTGAGGAAATCAGCGGTCCGGGAGAACCCGACTCGTTCCTCTGGGGCAATCCCGCCTTCCTTTGCGGACATGTGCTGATCAACGCCTTCATGAGCGAAGGTTGGAACTTGGAGCCCACCGCGGGTGAGGTTCAAGGACTGCCGGTTCATCTCTTCAAGGAGGCCGGCGAGTCCCGGGCCACGCCCTGTGCGGAAGCGTGGCTCTCGGAACGGGACGCGGAGGCCATCCTCGCGTGCGGCTGCATGCCCGTTCTCTCGTTCCGAGGCCGGGACAGTGTGCTCCTTCCCAGCTTGCGCGCACTGGCCAAACCGGCCTCCGTACTGCCCCTGCGCCGCCCGTGATCCCCGACGGCTCGCGATGACCGGCACGCCCTTCCGTGCTGAAGCGACTGTTGATCCGTGAATCCCTATTTTAATGCGGCCGACTGGACCGTGATCCTCGCCTATCTCGCCGGGATCATCGGACTGGGCGTGTGGTTCGGCAAGGAGCAGCGTACGACCCGGGATTACTTTCTCGGCAGCCGCAACATCCCCTGGTGGGGCATCGGCGTATCCATCGTCGCGGCCGAGACCAGCGCGCTGACGATCATCGGGGTGCCGGCGATCGCCTACGGCGGCAACATCCTCTTCATCCAGATGATTGTCGGGTATGTCATCGCCCGAATCATCCTCGCGGTGGTGATAGTGCCGCACTATCTCGCGGGCGAGATCTATTCGCCGTATCAACTGCTCGAACAGCACCTGGGCCGCGGACCACGGCGGCTGGCCGGGGTGTTTTTTATCTTTCTTGAGACGATGGCGGCGGGCGTGCGGGTCTTCGTGGCCTGCATTCCGATCCGCCTGATGCTGGGCGAGCGCATCTGCAGCCTGGGCGGGATGGTCGACCCGATCCTGGGAGCGATCCTCCTCTTTGTCGGTCTGTCATTGATTTACACCTACATCGGCGGCGTCAAGGCGGTCATCTGGACCGACGCCGTCCAGTTCGGACTTTTCCTTGCCGGAGGAATCTTTGCCCTCGTCTATCTGCCCACCCTGATCGACGGCGGGTGGTCGTCCGCAATGGAGCAGGCGGGCAAGGCCGGCAAGCTTGTCTGGCTCAACACGGACTTCACGTGGAGCGCCCCGTTCAACCTATGGATGGGCATCGTCGGCGGCACGGTGATGGTGCTGTCAACTCACGGTGCCGAGCAGCTCATCGTGCAACGCGTCCTCGCGTGCGGAACCGTCGCCGAGGGCCGAAAGGCCCTGGTGCTCAGCGCGGTGCTGATCTTCCCGCTCTTCCTCATCTTCCTCCTCGTCGGGGTCCTACTCTGGGTTTTCTATCAAACGCATCCTTTCCAGATCCCGCTTCCGGAAGGCCGTCCGGGCATCAAGTCGGTGGACTTTGTTTTCCCGGTTTTCATGGTCACGGAAGTCCCCCATGTGCTGAAGGGATTTCTGATCGTGGCGATCCTTTCGGCGGCCATGTCATCGATCAGCTCGGCGATCACCTCGCTTTCGTCGGTCTCGACGATGGATTTCGTCAAACAGATGGTGAAGGGGCGCGACGAAGCGTTCTTTCTCCGTTTCAGCAAGGGCTCGACCATTTTCTGGGCGGCCGCGCTGGTCGGGGTGGCCTGGATGACGCGGGAAGTCCAATTTGTCCTCAATGCCGCATTTTCGCTCCGGGGCCTGACCAGTGGGGCCCTGCTCGGCGGGATGATTCTCGCACTCTTCGGCCGCGGTGTGGGCGCACGCGCCGCCATGATCGGGATGACCTCCTCGGTGATCGTGATGAACCTGCTATTCTGGCCGCCCAATCTCACCGCCTGGCCTCAGCTCCGGGTTTGGTGGCTCGCCACGTTTGGCGGAGAGGTGTTCTGGCCGTGGTTCACGCTCATCGGCACCAGTGTCACCCTGATCGTTGCCTGGTCCGCGCGCCGTCTGCTTCCTGAACGCAGAGACGTCGAGCCATCACCTTCAAAATAGACCGGTCAGTCCCGCCGAGCCCGGGCGCAGCCCGGCGGCAAGGGAGCTCGCGGTCCTGGTGCCGTGCCGCCATCGCCAACGATCGAACGCGGGGGGCTAAGGGATTTCCTTAGATGCCTTATCGGGTAGGGAACATGTTCCGATACAGAAACCAAGGTCCTTGGAGCGTCCTCGGGCCCTGCTTTGTCATACCAACCCGAAACCCCACTGCCCAGTCATGAAATCACTCCGTTTCCTGCCCGTCGCGCTCATCGTGCTCTCTGTCGGCGTCACCGGCCTGCTGCGTGCCGGCTCGAGCGCACCCGCGGCGGCCTCCACCTCGGCCGACGAAGCCCTCAAGCGCTTGCTCGAAGGCAATGGTCGCTTCGTCGCCGGCACCCCCAGTCACCCCAACCAATCGGTTGATCGACGCGCCGCCCTCACCGGAGGCCAGACGCCCTTCGCCGTCATCCTGACCTGCGCGGATTCGCGGGTCGCACCGGAGATATATTTCGATCAGGGCCTGGGAGACCTGTTCGTCCTGCGCAACGCCGGCAACGTGCTCAATGATCACATCGTGGGCAGCATCGAATACGCCGTGGAACACCTGCACACCAAACTGATCGTCGTCGTGGGACACTCCCAATGCGGAGCCGTCGCGGCCACGGTTGCCGGCGGTCACGCCTCGGGACACATCCACAGCATTGTCGAATCGATCGAGCCTTCTCTCGCGATTGCGCGCAAACAGCAGGGTGATGCGGTGGACAATACCGTTCGGGTGCATGCCCGCCGCGTGGCCGAAATCCTCTCTCAGGTCGACCCAATCGTCGGCGCGGCGGTGAAAGCCGGGCAAGTCAAGGTCGCCGCCGGACGCTACGACCTCGCGACCGGTCGCATCGAAATCCTCAACTGAACCCCAAAGTATTGAACCTATGAATTCGTTAACCATTGGACAGAAAATCGGCGGCGGTTTTGCCGCGCTCATTCTCATCGCAGTTCTGCTCGGGGCGGTCGCCACATTCTCGATGCGCTCCGTCAGCAAAGAAGCACATCAGATGGGCACGGAATTCGTTCCGGAAACCAGCCTCGCGACCGCCTTGAAGGATGCCGTCGCCAGCACCCAGCTCGCGGTGCGCAGCTATGGCCTTACGGGCGAGGAAAAGTACCTGCAGGAACTCCGTCAGGGGATCACGGACATTGACCGTACGTTCAGCGCAGCCAAAAAACTCTCGGACACCCACCCCCAACTGGTGAAGCTCCGCGTCCACCTGAACGACTTCGACGTCACCCTGAAGGACTTCAAACTGCGCGTGGAGGAGACCGTGGCCAAGAACGAGGCGATCGCAGCGGATCGAAAGGGTCTGGACACCGCCTCCGCCGAATTTATCGCGAACCTCGACAAGCTCATTGAGGCCCAGCACGAGCACCTCGACAATGAGGTGAAGGAATTCGCCACGGTCGCTCGTCTGATTGAGCGCCACCGCAAGCTGACCTTGGCCACCGAAATCAGGGGTGAAGGAAATTCCGCGCGCATCGCCGTCTTCAAGGCCCAGGCCTTGCGCAACCCCAACCTGATCAGCGAGGGAGTGGCAAACTTCGAGCAAATGGATCAGCGCTTCACCGAGTTGGGCCGGCTCCTCGTCATTCCGGCCGACAAGCAAGAGTTGGACCACGTGCGCGCGGCCGCCAAGGCGTACCGTGAAAAGATGCTGCTGGTGAAGGCCAATCTGCTCGCCCTCGATGCCATCGGCAACGAACGCATAAAGGCGGCTCAACTCCTCCTCACTCTCTCCGGGGACACCGCCAAGGCCGGGATGGAGCGCACGACGGCGTCTGCCGAGACGTCGATGAGTCAGCTCTCCCGGGCTTCTTGGACAGTGCAAGTCATGCTGGGGCTCGCCTTAATTTTTGGAGTTTCCGTGGCCTGGTTGATCATCCGCGGCATCACCCGCGTCCTCCGTAGCACCACCGACTCTCTCAGCGCCGGAGCCGAGCAGATCGGTGCCGCCGCCGGCCAAGTCTCGAGCACGAGCCAAAGTCTCGCGGAGGGCACCAGCGAGCAGGCCGCCTCCTTGGAGGAAACGAGCGCTTCGATCGAAGAGATGTCGAGCATGACCAAGCGCAATTCTCAGAGCGCCGTTCAAGCCCGGGACATCGCGAAAGTGGCGAGAGCATCCGCCGACCAGAGCGCAGTCTCGGTGAACCGACTGAACAGCGCGATGACGGCGCTCAAGGCATCCAGCAGCGAGGTCTCCAAGATCGTCAAGAACATCGACGAAATTGCCTTCCAGACCAACATTCTCGCCCTGAACGCAGCCGTCGAAGCCGCTCGCGCAGGCGAGGCCGGCGCCGGATTCGCGGTCGTCGCCGAGGAGGTCCGTTCGTTGGCCCAGCGGTCCGCCCAGGCGGCGAAGGAAACCGCGGAAAAGATCGAAACGTCCCTGGCCAAAAGCGAAGAGGGCGGTCGCATGAGCGAAGAGGTCACCGTGGGTCTCAATGGCATCATCGAACAGGTGCGCCAGCTCGACAGCCTCATCACCGAGATCGCGCAGGCTTCCTCCGAGCAGTCCCAAGGGATCGATCAGATCAACACCACCGTATCCCAGATGGACCAGACCACCCAGTCCACGGCTGCCGCCGCCGAGGAGTCGGCCAGTGCTGCGGAGGAAATGAACGCTCAAGCCGTCGAACTGAACTCCCTCGTGGGCGAACTGCTCAAGCTGGTCGGAACATCCTCCCGCCCCCACGACGTCGTGGCCAAGAGTGCGAAGCCGGCACCTCGTCTGCAAAGGGTCGCCAAGACACCTGCCGCGAAGACGTCCACAACTCCAGCCCGCCGCATCGAAATGAAACCCGCCAAATCGCCCGCCCACGCCGCCGAGCCCGCCCACGCCCACGCCGCGGACGATCCGTTCTTCCGCTGAAGCCCGGCTGAAGGGCCACGCGCCGGCGCTCAACGGAGCATCGGACGGAAACGCAACATATTGTCGCGGTGGAGTTGATCTCCACCGTGTTTGTGTCGATAAAGCGGATGAACATGCGCGCCTCCACGCTTTCTCCGGATCGTCTGCTCGACTACGCCAACCAGCTGCCCGCGGCTCCGCAGATCATGGCGAAGCTCAACCAGATGCTCCACGATCCGAACGCTGATCTGGAGCAAATCGGGACGCTTCTGCGGCGGGACACTTCCCTGGCATCGCGCATCATTCGCGTGGCCAACAGTCCCGCGTTTCGAGGGGATGGCGTCAGCTCGATCGAGGACGCGTTGCAACGCGTCGGGTTCAGCGAAGTTTACCGGCTGACCGGACTGGCTTCCGTCAATCAACTGGCGGAGATTCCGATGTCCGCCTACGGCCTGACGGCGACTCAGGTCAGCGAAAATGCGCTCATGACCGCCCTTGCCTGCGAAAGCCTCGCCCGTCGTTCGGGAGCGGATCCGCGCGCCGCCTATACGGTCGGCCTGTTCCGTTCTTTGGGCAAACTGGTCCTTGGGTCGGCCGCCGCGAAAGTTCCGGGAAAGGATTTCCCGGCATCTCAGGGCTACTCGCTCGAAGCCTGGGAGCAGCACCGGTTTGGCATCACCTCGGCCGAGGCGGGCGCGATCGTGCTGAAGGTCTGGGGTTTCCCCGATGCCGTGGTCGCCGGGGTCCTTGAGCAATACTTCAGCGATCCGTCCGCGCCCAATCATCCCATGGCGGCGCTGGTCAACCTGGCCTGCGCGATCGCCGAGGAACACGAACTCGGCCTGCCGGGAGAGGATCTGGCGTGGGCCCCGAGTCCGATGAAGCTTACCTGCGCCAAGCTCCTCAAACAAGCCCTCGCCCCCGCCGGCGAAGAGGCCTACGAACAATTTACGGTTCTCCGCGCTGGATTGACGCCGAGCTAAACCCAGCGTCGTAAGAAATTGGTCCAAACGACCTCCGCTCCGTTGAAGGCGGTCCCCCATACGCGGGAAGGCCGCGGCCGGAACCGCTTTGGGCCCGCCTCCGTTGTAGGCCGCCTCGGTGAGGCCGCGACTGGACCGACCGGTCCCGCCTCCGTCCTCCGGATTCGTCATCGCAATGCCAATTCCCGCGTTCCTGCGTACGCGGGACCACCTACAACTGCACTCCTTTCGCCTCCGTTATGGGCGGAGAGTTCACGTGCCATAACGCTATTTTTTTGCCTTTAATGAATCGTCAAAATCATCAAGAAACCGGCATTTCTGTCAATGGCACCCGCGGACGGGCTGGCTTAGGGTAGGGATCATGGAACCGACCGTTCGCCCCACTGAAACCAGCCGCGATCGCGGCGAACTCTCGCCGAGGAGTCGCGGCGCGTTTTTGAAGGCTGTATCCGACTTTCAAACCGAGCTCTTTCGCGTCTGCGCGGGCTTTCTTCCGGCCGTGTCCCGCTGGGAGCTGCGCCGCGAGGGCTCCGCGCTGGTGTTTCGCGACGCCCGGCGGGTGCAGGATCTGCGGCAGCGGTGCCGTGAACTGGGCGGCACCGTGGGGGCGAAGCACCTGAGCCGGGGGGTCGCCGGCGCCGAACTGATCGAGGCGTTGTGCCACGCACCGGATGCGGACAGTGCCTTCCGGGCGATTTTCGGGGTCGTCAAGCCCGCGCTCCGGGAGGTGCTTGATGGATACTTGCGCGACGACCTGCGCGTCTTCGACGCCCCGAGCATCCCGGTCGTGGAGGCCAACGTCGCCGAACTGGACCGTCAGGTTGCCTGGGCGAAGGAGCAGGCGGAGATCGCCACCCCGCTGCCGGCCGAGTGGCAGCAGCGGATTGAATCCCTGACGGCCGGTCTCCGGGCCGCCATGCAGACCGGTTCGCTGTCGGCTCCGCCCGTGCGCCGTGGTCGGAAGATCGGTCAACTGCCGGTTCTCCGGTCCGTCATTCCCAAAGGCTTCGCCGAAGGCCGCGCGCTGCGGCCGGAGGGTTACGACACAGACTACCGCAAACGCGAGCACTTCATGGGGCACAACTTCTTCATGGAAATCCAAGCGGCCGACTCGTGCGCGAGTCTCCTGTTCGACGCGCCCGACATGCCATGGGACTTCTATTTCGACACGGCGCGCCACATGTGGGACGAGACGCGTCACTGCGAATTTGGTGAACTCAAGCTGAAGTCGCTGGGCGTCGACATCCGCACGATCGGCGTCGCGAACACGGCCTATGTCCTGCGCCAGACGATAGACCCGATCGACCGCTACGCGGCGCTCACCACCCAGGAGGCGGACGCTTTTCCGGGCAAACATGCCGGTCTGAAGGACGCGATCGAGCACCGCGACGAACTCGCCGCCCGGGCCTGGAGCTACGACATCGCCGACGAGACGCAGCATGTCCGATACGGACATAAGTGGATACCGGTGATGATCGAGGAGACCGGCGAGCCCCGCAGCCACGACGAGATCAAGCGCGATGCGGAGAACTGGCGTCGCGACGTGCTCGGCGCGGCCTACTCCACGGCCGCGCAGGTCTTCGAGCGGGGCGCCAGCTCCAAGGGCTGAGCGCGCCCGGGCGGCGCGATGGATGAACGACGCGAGATGACCTCTTCTTTATGACCGATCCGATGCATCCGAGCCGCATGACGCCCCGCGAACGCCTCCTCGCCGTTTACTGCGGCCGGAAACCGGACTGTGTCGCCTCACTCGCCGACCTCTCCTATTGGCGGGCCGGCAACGGTGGGGGAAAGTTCATCCCCGGCAAGACCAACGGGGCGAATTTTGACGTGGTGGAGCAGCTCCTGGAACTGCACCGGCAGACCCGGGCGGCCATCCACCTGAACGTCGGTTGTTTCTACAACGTCCGCTACGAGGGCGGCGTGCAGTCGGAGTCGGGCATCCGCGGCGAAACGTACCACCACCGGTTCGAGACGCCGTATGGCGCGGTCGAGGAGATCCGTGAGTGGTCGGATACCACGTACAGCTGGCCGATCACCCAGCACATGGTGCAGGGCATCGAGGATCTGAAGATCATCCGCCATGTTGCGGAGAACACCCGCTATTCGGCGGACTGGGACCTCTATCGGGAGGCAGACCGGCTGGTCGGCGACCTTGGCCTGCCCGTAGTGGGCACTCCCTACACCGGCATGGGTTTTCTCATGAGCCGCTATGCAGGCGTGGAGAATACGGTGATGTTCGCGATGGACGAGCCGGAGGAGTTCGTGGCCACGATCGATGCGATCAATGCCGCGCATCGCTCTGTTTTTCGCCTGATGGCGGAGGGTCCGTCGCAGACCCTGATTGTCTCCGACAACCTCTCGTCCGACGTCCAGAGCCCGCCCTGGTTCCGCAAGTACAGCGCCGCGCACTACCGCTGGATGGCGGAGACTGCGCACGCCTGCGGCAAGCCGCTCGCGACGCACATCGACGGCCGGCTGCGCGGGCTGCTCTCGGCAGTGGTGGAGCTGGGGATTGACGCGGCGGATGCCGTGACGCCCGCCCCATGGGGCGATCTGACGCCGGACGAGTGCCGGGCCGAGGCCGGCGACCGGCTCGTGCTCTCCGGCGGCGTGCCCCCCGGTGACTTCCATCCCCGGGTATCTCTCGAACATTTCGACCGCAGCGTCGCGGCCTGGCTCGCCCTTGCGGACCGTAATTCCGCCCTCATCGTCGCTCCAGGCGACCAGCTGCCGCCTGACGGCGAGCTTTCTCGTGTCACCCGGATGGTGGAGATGGCGGAGGCAAGGAGATTCTGACCTCGTTGAGATGGACCCGCCTCCGTTGTAGGCGACCGCGACGAGACCGACCGGCCCGCCTCCGTTGTAGGCGGCCTCGATGAGGCCGCGACGGGACGGACCGGCCCCGCCTCCGTCTCCGGGTTATCATCGCGATGCCAATCCCCGCGGTCCCGCAATCGCGGGACCGCCTACAACGGCACTCCTTGGATCAGGCTTACGTTCGCCCCGCAGCGCCGCCGCAGCCTCGCGGCTCTTTACGCTTCGCCCTCCCGCAACCAAAGACCCGGCCACGCGCCCGGCCCGCGCGGAACGGCGCTTGAGGGTTTGGCGAAGACGGGCTTGGATCCACGTCATTCTCGCTCACGCGGGGTCCGCCCCAACCCTCCCATGCAACCTTCACCGTCTCTCCGCTCCTCCTTCGAGCGGATGGCCGCCCCGGCGGTCGCGTTGGCGGTGATGGCGATTCTCGCGCTGACCGGCATGCTCGCGACGCTGGACCGGTCGTGGCACGACCTCCTCCAGCGAAGGTTTGCGCTGCAGGCTGAGCCTCCGGCCCAAACCGCGTTGATTCTGGTCGATGAACAATCGCTGCAGGCGATGGGCAGCGAAGCCTACGGGATGCGCTGGCCCTGGCCGCGCAAGGCCTTCGCGGGACTTTTCGCCGCGCTCCATCGGGCCGGAGCAAAGGCGGTGGTGGCGGACTTCATCTTCTTTGAACACTCCGATTCGGCTGAGCAGGACGCCTTGCTGGGAGCGGTCAGCGCGGGAGTCACGGGTGTCACCCTCGGTGCCGTCGGCGCCCAACTTCCCGTCTTCTGGCCGGAGGAGTTTCGCCAAGCCCATCCCGCACTGTTTACAGGGCGTCTTCGCTGGGGATCCGTGCAGGCTCTGCCCGACCGGGACAGCGTCATTCGCCGCTACGCCGGGCGCGATTCGCTGGTCGCGTCCACCCTCGGCATTGCCGCCAGCGGATCCCTGCCCAAGGAAGCCCGACTTCGCTGGTTGGGGGATCTCGAGCAACTTCGAACGCGGGGGGTGCCGGTGCTCCCGGCCGCACCATTCGTGGCCGCTGGTCTCGAGCTGCTGGGTCCCGCGCTCGACCTTGCCCCTGACCTTGAGCCGGCCGCCTTGGTCCGCGCGATCGAGGCGCAGCCTGCGCCGGCCGGTGAAATTTTTGATGCGGTGCGCGGGCGGGTGGTTTTTGTCGGAGCAAATGCGGCTGGAACCTTCGACGCGGTCGCCACGCCGGTCCACGCGCCGGAACCGGGGGTCATGGTCCACTGGACCGCCTACGCCAACGCCCTGCGCGGCGAGTTCCTGCGCGATGCCCCACCCTTCCTGCCCACGGCCCTCCTGCTGCTCGTCGTCGCCTGGGTGGCATGGTCGGGACGCCGCGGCCTCGGCCTGCGGCGCCCCGGTTTGGCCGCGCTCGCCGGCGCCGTCGGCGCTCTCGGCGGCAGCCTGCTGGGGTTCGACCTCGGCGTGTGGTTCCCGCCCGCGCTGCCCACGGTCGGAGCCGCAACCGTTTTCTCCGCCGTCGCCGTCGCCAGTTTCCGACTTGAGCGCGCGCGCAAACGGGAAATCCAAGGCTGGTTTGGCGCCTACGTTTCACCGGCGGTGGTCAAACGGCTGGTGGAGGACCCCAACGCCCTCAAACTCGGCGGGGAACGTCGGGTCGTGACGGTCTTTTTTTCGGATCTCGTCGGTTTCACCGCCCTTTCCGAAAAACTGCCGGCGGAGCGATTGGTTCAGTTGGTCAACCTCTGCCTCGACGAATTCAGCGGGGTCCTGCTCGATCATGGCGCGTACGTCGACAAGTACATTGGCGACGCGATCATGGGCGTTTTCGGGACGCCGGACGACCTGCCCGATCACGCGTTGGCCGCGTGCCGGGCCGCCCTCGACTGCAATCGACGTCTGGTTGACCTAAACGTGCGATTGCAGCGTGATTTCGGCGTCACCTTGAGCATGCGCATCGGTCTGAACACCGGGGAGGTGGTCGTCGGCAACGTCGGCTCTTCCCGCAAGAAAAACTACACCGCGCTGGGCGATGCGGTGAACCTCGCCGCGCGGCTCGAAAGTGCCAACAAGGCCTTCGGCACCACGCTCCTGATCGGGCCCGCCACCGCCGCCGCGGTCCTCCCGCAACTCTTGCTCCGGCCGGTCGCGAAGCTCCGGGTCAAGGGAAAGACCGAGGCCGTCGAGGTCTTTGAGCCCCTCGGGGAACGGTCCACCGCCGATGAGGCCACCCGACGCTTCGCCGAAGCGTCCACGACCGGGTTCGCGGCTTTTGTCGCGGGACGCTTCGACGAAGCCTTGCGCGCCTTCCAAGAAGCGGGAACATTGCGGCCGGACGACGTACTTACCACTCGCTTCTGCCATGACGCCCAGCGGTACGCCAGCGAGGGGACTCCCCCCGGCTGGCAGCCCGTGATCTCCTTGGACACCAAATGAAACCGTTCCACCTCCCCGGTCCCACCCTCCTGATGGTGCTGACCTTTCTCGCCTCCGCCTCCGGAGTCCTCGCCTACAAGAAAGGCGAAACCGCATACGCCAAACGCGCCGATACCTCCCTGCTCACCGAACCCAAAGCCTTGGCCAAAGCCGTTGGCAAAGCCGGCTTTGCCGAGCCACTGACCATCACGGAGGTTCGCGGGGCCTGGCTCCAGGTGAAAGGCAAGAAAGCCAGCGGCTGGATCTTCGAAGGCAATGTGGCGGTCGAAAAGCCCACGCTGGCCCCCGCGGCCGCCCTGACCACGATCGACGCCTCCAAGACCAACACGGTCGCCGCCGCCCGCCCACTGAGCGATGCCGGCACCGCCTATGCCGGCCGCCACCGTTCCACGAACGCCAGCGCCGATCTCGACTGGCTCGAAGCCGAGGCGGCCAAGGTCAAGCCCGAGGCGGTCGAAACCTACCTGCGCTCGCAGGGAAAGGGGGAGTACCGCCCATGAGAACGCTCTCCCTCCTTCTCGCCATCGTCGCGCTGGGTTCCGCCGTTTCGCTGCAGGCGGCCTTCCCCAACCTCAGCGAGCTCACCGACAAGCTGAAAAAGGTCGAAGGCACCGCCTCCAAGGTCGGTCAGGTCGTCAAGGGCGCCACCGGGCTGACCCTCGAGGAAGAAGTCGCCGTGGGCGATGCCGTCGCCCTTGAAATCGTCAGCCGTTACGGCGGCCTCTGGCGGGACGAAGCGGCGACGCTCCGGGTCAACACCCTCGGCCGGTCACTCGCCCGGTACGCCGACCGGCAGGACCTCACCTGGCGCTTTGGCCTGCTCGACTCGGACACGGTCAACGCATTCTCCGCCCCGGGCGGTCGCGTCTTCATCACCCGCGGACTCTACAAACAACTGGATATGGACGACCGTCTGGCCGGCGTGCTCGGTCACGAGATCGAACACATCGACCGGCGTCACGCGGTGAAAATCATCGCCCGCGGGGAATTGCTCAGCGGGGTGAGCTCCCTGGTCTCGGAGCACAGCTCGGATTTCGCCCAGTTCGACAAGGCGATTTCCGATGTCACCACGCTCCTGCTCGAGAAAGGTTTCGACCACGGCACGGAATACGAAGCCGACCAGCACGGGCGCAGTCTGGCCAGCACCACCGGTTTCGCTCCCGGAGGACTGAGGGCCGTCCTCGTCCGCCTGCGCCAGGACACGGGCGGCAAACCTTCGCGCGAGGTCTTCTCGACCCACCCAGCGCTCGCTGAGCGGCTCAAACGGCTGCCCAACGACCCCGAGCCGCCGGTATCGGCCGGGGGCTGAACGAGCTGCAGCTGGCCTCGCTGAGGCCGGGAGGGATTGCGCGTTGCTGCAGCTGTAGGTGGCCTCGCGGAGGCCGCAGGGACACGCGACGCCAATCTCTGCGGCGGTGCCAATCCCAGCGGCCTCAACGAGGCCACCTACACCGGGCTCGTCGGCCAATCCCAGCGGCCTCAACGCGCCAATCTCTGCGGCGGTGCCAATCCCAGCGGCCTCAACGAGGCCACCTACAAAGGAATCTCAAGACGTCATGTCTTGACTCTTGACAAATGAGGGTCGTGGTCGGCGAGATGAGGGTATGGCAAGACCACTGAGAATCGAATACGCGGGGGCGTGCTACCACGTGATCAACCGGGGAAACTACCGAAGGAACCTGTTTGAGGGGGAGGGAGCGGCGGAGGCATTTGAGCGAACTTTAGGCGAGGCGGCGGCGCGGTACGCATGGCGGGTGCATGCGTATGTGGTGATGAGGAATCACTTTCACCTGGCGATTGAGCTGACCGAGCCGAACCTGAGCGAGGGGATGAAATGGCTGCAGGGGACATGGATCCGCCGTTACAACCGGTACCGGCAGCTGATTGGGCGGCCTTTTCAGGGGAGGTACAAGGCGATCCTGGTGGAGCCGGGGCACGTGTTTAGCCAGAT
>Ga0163144_10017211_pt1 | contig 14732 bp, 13 predicted proteins | sample OliLak19BULKMAT1_FD_123175 | JGI IMG/M metagenome (GOLD analysis project Ga0163144, IMG submission 123175) | Freshwater microbial mat bacterial communities from Lake Vanda, McMurdo Dry Valleys, Antarctica - Oligotrophic Lake LV.19.BULKMAT1 | ecosystem: Environmental > Aquatic > Freshwater >... | reverse complement strand
CGGCAGCTTCCTTACGGCTTCCCCAAGCTGATGGTCTCGACCTGCGCCGCCGGCGACACCTCCGCCTTCGTCGGCATCAAAGACATCATGATGATGTTCTCGGTCAGCGACATCCTCGGCCTCAACCCGTTCATGCGTAAGGTGCTGGCTAACGCCGCCGGCGCCGCCTGCGGCATGGCGAAAATTGATGACGAGAAGGTCGCCGCTAGCAACAAGCCGCTCATCGGCATGAGCAACCTCGGCGTGCTCACGAAGGGCGCCGAATTCGCCGTCGAGTATCTGGAGTCGAAGGGCTACGAAGTGATCATGTTCCACGCCGTCGGCGCCGGCGGCCGGGCGATGGAGCAGATGATGCGCGAAGGGCTGATCACCGGCGTCTTCGACTACGCGATGGGCGAAATCAGCGATGAGCTCCACCACGCCCTCCGTGCGGGCGGCCCCGAGCGGCTCACCGTCGCCGGCAAGCTCGGCCTGCCGCAGGTGCTCGTCCCTGGCGGCAGCGAGCACATTGGCCTCTTCCTCAGCGAAGAGAACGTGCTCCCCGAGAAGTACAAGAACCACATGAACACGTTCCACAGCCCGATCATCGCGGCGCCGCGGCTCAACCCCGACGAACTGGTGGAAGTCGCCAAAGAAATCGGCAAGCGGCTCCAATTTACCAAGGGCGACGCCGTCTTCATGCTTCCCCTGCGCGGCACGAGCCGCTATGGCGTCGAGGGAGGCCCGCTTCGTAATCCCGAAAGCGACAAGACCTACTACGCCGCGATTAAGGCGAACTTGCCGAAGACCATCGAAGTGGTCGAAAAAGACCTTGGCCCAGAAGACCCCGAGTTCGTCAAAGAATGCTGCGACCGCTTGATCGGTTTGATCGAAGCCAAAAAGAAGAAATAACCGCAACGGCGTCCTTTAGCCCCCGGTTCTTCAAACCGGGGGTTAACCGGGTCGACGCTCACACCGCGCCGCCAATAATTTCTGGCAACAACGTGACAGACCTGCAATTCGTCACGGGCGATCTCCTCGAACAAGATGTCGAGGTCATCGTCAACGCCTGGAACAGGAACGTCATCCCCTGGTGGCTCCTACTGCCTCAAGGCGTTTCAGGGGCCATCAAGCGACGGGCTGGACGGGAACCGTTTCGCGAAGTCGGCCGCCAGGGACCGATTCCGCTCGGCGGGGCCGTCGTAACGGGCGCTGGCAAGTTGCCGTTCAAGGCGATCATCCACGTCGCCGGCATCAACCTTCTCTGGCGATCGTCGGAGTGGTCGGTGCGCGAATCGGTTCGCAATGCGCTGGCATTGGCGCGGGAACGCGGATATCGATCGATTGCGCTTCCGTTGATCGGCGCTGGTTCGGGCGGTGGGCGCAGTGATCGCGTTGAAGCGTGGATGCGTGATGAGTTGGAGCGGATTGACTTTGCCGGCAAGGTGCTGGTAGTGCGCTACCGGCCCACACAATCCCCGGCTTGAAGAGCCGGGGGCTAATGGACGCGCTGGCTTCGTTACTCTTCCTTCGCCGGTTCAATCACCCCAAACAAATGCCCCCCATGGTCCTCACCGGTCCAAAACCCGGCATAGTGCCCACGGTAAATCATCACCCGCGCCGTAAACGTCCCGAGCCCGGGGATCAGCATGTCGTCGACGCAAATGACCGGCGTGTCGCCCCCCCAGCGGATCGGCAGCGTCAGCGGGATGGTCACGTCGTGATCGCCGTAGCGAATGCGTGATTGAATGAGCCAGTCGCCGCTGTCGAGCCGCTTCACCTCGCCAAGCTCGTAACGCTCCTCGGTCAACTTCCCGCCGCCGGCGTCGAGTTTATTTCGCTCGCCCCCGCCCGTCACGGTAAAGTGGCCGACCATCGTCGCCCGATTCATCAGCTTCTCAAGCGCGGCAACCTGTTCGGCCGTCGGCTCGGTAAGCTGCTGCTTCTCCGTCGTCGCGGGCTTCTCGGCGTCGTCCGCCGCACTTACGCGCAGCGCCGCAAACGACAACGACAGGAGTACAACAGCAGCTAGCAGCAACATGCCGCGGATGAGGAGATTCAGCGTACGCATGGCGTGGACTCCAGTGGCGTGAGGCGTCAAATGGCACGGGCTATTCAATCTATCACGCCGCCACCACGCCGCGAAACCACGCCCAGAATCAACGTCAACGCTCGCCCCTAGCCGGACCGCCACGCGGTCCGGGCGGCGCGCCGAGCGATTTTCGATATTTCAAGCGATTCCGCGCTTCAACCCGGAGGGCGTGGCCCTCCGGCTAGCGGTTGCGCGTGAGTTTCGCCGCAAGCCCCCGGAAAAAAATCATGTCAACAAGTTGCTTTTGGCCGCGCAGCGCCAAATAGTGGGCACTGTGCTGAAAGCGCGTGGCTAAGAAAGTTTTCCGGTCGCGAATAGAACGCCCCAGCCTATTGCAAAGGCGGCCGCCGACGTACCAATAACGCTGGCCATAAAGACTAGGAAGGAAGTAAACCAATCAAACCCTATGCCTTTACGCAACTCATATCGCCACGCTAGCGTGGTGCTTATGAGGAGCAGGACAATCACGATGCCCAGGTAGCGAGGCGGCAGGTCGGCGTGCTGCGATGTCCGCTTCCAGATCAGCAAGGCGAATATCGCGCTACTAAAAGCGAGATACTTGATGGCGACATTTAGAGAGGTCGATTCCATGCTCCTCACTATAGCGGGTGGGAGTGGCAGACGCCTAAGCAGTTTGGCGAGGATAGTGCCCGGCAGGCCGAAGCGTGTGCGAGGCGACACAATTCTGTCGCGACAAGAAGAAAACGACACAATTCCCGCGCGCCATCAGCGCAAGCGAAAGAAGAGTAACGACTTACCGCGTCAGCATTCTGTCGCCAAAAATCGATGTCGTGACAAAGCAGCGTCGCGACAGAATAGCGTCGCACCAGAAATGTGTCGCAAGAAAGCACTGTCGCGACAGAATGGCCCCGCGACAGAAAGACGCCGCCCCTACCGCGTCATCGCCCTATCGCGTCATCGGATAATACCCGCCGCCGTTCATAAACTGCGAGCTATGCCCAGTCGTCGGAATGCCGCCGGCCGGACTAGTGACAGCGCCCCCGGCGCTCGCCTGACGGACAGTCGACCGCAACGCGCGATTCTCGTTCCGCGTTTCGCGGTTGACGGCGGTCTGGTCGATGGCGGGCGTTACGAACATGTAGTAGTTCGGCGTCGACGTTTCCGTTTCAACGTAGTCGAGCCGCAGGTAGGGGCTGATCGTCGATGACGCCCGATAGCTGCTAAACGGCTTCCCCATCGGCTTCGTCTGCACGGCGACCGGCGGCGACGGTTGCACCGACCGGCCTTGTGGGGCGTAGGTCGAATTCTTTGCCCCGCCGAAGAAGTTGAGCGCCGGATTGTTGCGGCCCGTCTTCCGCTCATAGCTGGTCGTCCGCACCGCCGGCGCCGCCGTTTGGCTGCTCACCTGCGAGTAACCGGCCGGCTCGAAGCTGCCGTTCGGGTAAGGGGCCTGGGCCGAAGCGGTCGTCGCCGCCAGCGTCGCACAGCCGCAGGCGGCAAGGATAAGGGCCGAGGCGATTCGCATGAGAAGCTCCCAAAACGGGCGAAAAAGTCGCCGCTCGCGGCTTAGCGCCTGCCAGCGACCCCCAAAGCCCATCGATCGACAAGATGAACAGCAGCGGCGCGACAGGGCGCGTCGCCTTTGCTCTAATCGTCAAACTGCCCCTGGCCGCTTGCGTCGAACTGGTAGAAACTAGGGTTCAGGGTTCGGCGAGCGACAGTAGACCGAATGCTAGCAGTGATGCAGCCCTGATCGATGCCGTCGCCTATCAATCCTGAAGCGAAGTTCCTGAACCCCGTACCCCGTACCCCGTACCCCGTACCCCGAACCCCGTACCCTTCCCGGAGCCCACCCATGATCACCGTCGGCATGAACTACCACACCCTCCCCGGCAAGCAGCATGACTTCGAGGAGAAGTTCGCCGCCGTGATCGGCGCCCTCAACGCCGCCCCGGGGCACACCAGCTCGACCCTCTGGAAAGACGTCGCCGACGACGCCTCGTACCTAATCACCAGCGAGTGGTCCGACGAAGAGGCGTTCAAAAGCTTCATCACCAGCGAAGCCTTCCGTAGCGTGACGACCTGGGGCAAAGAGCAGATCCTCTCGGGCCGGCCGCAGCATAAGGTTTACAAGCACTAAGCGAGGGTAGGCTGGGACAACGTCCCACCAGCGCACCGAGCGACTCGGCACCTCAGGTGGGACGTTGTCCCAGCCTACGCACTGCAAGCAGCCCCGACCTAGCTAGGTCGGGGCTGTGGAGACGCTGCTTGATGAGGAAGCTACTCGTCTCGCCGCCGCAATGCGAAGACGCCAGCCAGCCCCGTGACCAGCAACAGACAACTCCCCGGTTCCGGCACCAGCGTATACAACTCAAACGCCAAGTCCTTCGAGTACTGACCAATCTGCTCCGGCCCGTCGGCCAGCGGCACATAGCGCGTCGGCGCGTATTCCGATTGATCGATCACCGGCATGATCTGACCCATCGGGCCGGCCGTGTCGACGAAGATGCGACCCGTCACGGCGTCGTCTTGGAAGTGCCAAATCGGCGAGGCGAGAGGCCCGCCGCCGATCGTGCCGACGAGGTGCTCGCCAGGGACGACTGCCGGGGGCGTTGAAGCGAGCGGATCCATGATCGTGTAGTCGCGGTTGTGCCAACCCCACCGCGGGGCGAACGTCGGCGGCGGATCGACCGGCACGCCCGTCGGCAGGTCGACGAGCGCGACGATCTTCAACCAGTAGACCGTGTCGGGCTGTTGGAAAAATTCCTTGCCGAGGTGGAGCTCGGCGTTGTATTCGTAGAGCGATTCGAAGAGCGGCGCGCCGCCAGGGCTGATGGGCTTCTCGGTGTACGTGCCGGAGCCAGGGGTGAGTCCGCCGATGGGAACTCGCCGTACGATCTGGTTCAGCAGCGGCACGCCGGGGCGGCTAAAGGGATTGTTGGGACTCTGCGGAATGTCGCTCTCGAACGAGATGAGGAATTTATCGACCGGGAACTCCGGCGTTTGGAAGTTATTCAGATACGAACCCCACCACTTCACATGGACCACCGGCGAGCTGAACTTATCGGCGAAGTCGTCCGCCATGAAGACGCCCTGATAGATCCGCGGCGCCGTGGCCGCGGCGGAACTGTAGGCGGTGCTGAGCTCGTCGTGACCCCAGTAGAGCGTCGTGCCGCCGCTGGCGTCGACGATCGGCGTCCCGTCCATCGGACGTTGGCTGAACTTCAGCACGTCGCGACCAGGAAGCGGGTCGCCAAAGGCGAGCGAGGCCGGCAACAGGGAGCCGGCGGCGAGGATGAGCGTAGCGAGGGCGCGCCGGAGCGCGACGTTGTCATTCATGACTCAACTCCTCAAAGAAGCAATGGAGAGGCGTGGACGAGACTGCGAACAGACGCAACGACAAGTGCAGTGCGACGAAATGGCGCCGCCCCGCTGGGCTTCCATGATGTCCAGCCCGCGGAGCGGCCGCCGTTTGGGGAGATTGATCCGTGAAGCAGCCGCTGACTTCCGCAGCCACGCGGCCGGCTGGAGCAGCGGGTCGGCTCGAATGGAGTTCGCGCGCGAGTGATGATGCGTCACGCGCCCTTGGCGAGCGAAGCGGCATGGGGATGCATCGACGCGGCCGCCAGACAACGCCGCAGCGGACTGCGCGCGGCATCGACGTCGAGGTCGCCGCACATCGGCGGCAGCGACAAGTGTCGGCCGACTTCGCCGGTTCGGTGGAAGAGACTCCCCCACGCGATCCTCCTGGCGTCCCGCGACTGGGACGCCGCCAAGTTCAACAGAGCAGAAGGCGCCTCGTCTCTGTGTCTCTGTCAGGCTTCAGGAGCGGCGCGTAGTCTAGGCTTTTGATTCGCCGAGACAAGCGTTAACCAGCGAAAAAGTGGACAAACTTCGCCGGAGAGGAGGGCGATGACGCCGGTGAGCGCTGGACGTTTGCGTCCATGTGGAGGTGTGATCCCCCATTCGGCGGGTAGGCTGGGACAACGTCCCACCTGAATTGCCGAATCGCTTGGCGCGCCGGTAGGACGTTGTTCCAGCCTACGGCGCAGTTAAACGAGCGGCGGCGTGAGCCCACGCTGTGCCGGCTTGCGGTTGGTACTCGACGGGCTCGAAGCTGCGACAGACGACGTCGCGGGCTGCCGCGACGTCGGCAATCTCGCCGGCGGAGATGGCCTGCATCAACACATTGCCGATCGCGGTCGCTTCTATCGGGCCAGCCAGGACGGGGCGCTCGCAGGCGTCGGCCGTCATCTGACAGAGCAGTCCGTTCTGCGAGCCTCCGCCGACGATGTGGATCTGCTCGATCCGACCGCCGCGGAGGCGTTCGAGATAGCCGAGGACTTCCCGGTACTTTAGGGCGAGGCTTTCGAGAGCGCAGCGGACGATGGCGCCATGCGTCTCGGGGATCGGTTGGTTTGCTTCGCTGCAGAGCGCGACGAGCTTCGCCGGCATGTCGCGCGGGGCGATCAGCCGTGGGTCGTCGGCGTCGATCACCGCATGGAGCGGCTCAGCATCCTCGGCTAAGCGGGTGAGACGTTGCCAGTCGTAGTCGCGCCCCTCGGCGCGCCATGCGCGCTGGCACTCCTGGATCAGCCACAGACCGCTGATGTTTTTTAGCAGTCGCGTCGTGCCGGCGACCCCGGCTTCGTTGGTAAAGTTCCAGCGAAAGGCGTCGTCGTTGATCACGGGAGCCGCCGTTTCGATCCCCATGAGCGACCAGGTGCCGGAACTGATGTAGCACCAACTCTTGCCGGCTGCGGGGACGGCAAGGACGGCGCTCGCCGTGTCGTGCGAGCCGGGGACGACGACACGCACGCCTTGGAGGCCCGTCTCGGCGACGATCTCCGGCAACAGCGGACCAAGCGACGTGCCGGGGGCGATCAGCGGCCCGAAGAGTTCGCGCGGCAGCTTCAAGCGGGCGATCAGGTCGTCGGACCATGCTTGTGTCCGCGGATCGTAAAGCTGCGTCGTCGACGCGATTGTCAGCTCATTGGCCGGCACGCCCGTGAGCAGCCAGTGGAACAGGTCGGAGACCATTAACATTCGGCCGGCGCGATCAAGCGGCGGCGAGCCGAGGCGCTGCGTCGCGCGGAGTTGGTAGAGCGTGTTGATCTCCATGAACTGGATGCCGGTGGCGGCGAAGATCTCCTCGCGTGGCACGACGGCGAACGTCCGCTCGAACTCGCCCTGCGTGCGGGCGTCGCGGTACGCGATCGGCGCCGCCAGGAGTTCGCCCTGGCGATCGAGGAGCCCGAAGTCGACCCCCCAGGCGTCGACGCCGACGCTGACGATGTCGTCGCCAAACTTGCGATGAGCCTCCCGCAGGCCGTGGAGGATGTTCGCCCACAGGTCAAACGTCCGCCAATAGAGGCGGCCGTTGACGCTCACTGGGGAATGGCTGAACCGGTGGACTTCGCTCAACTGGAGGGTCTGGCCATCCAACAATCCGGCAAGCACCCGACCACTGGAGGCCCCCAGATCGACGGCGAGGAAGACTTGGCGCGGCATGGCGGTGAAGAGTGAGAGTAGGTTCGTCGTGGCCTAAGTCTATCGACTGCAAGCGGTTGTGTCGAATTTCGTCCCGTTGAAGGATGAGTGATCGGCCGGAATTGTTCACGTAAACTGAATAATCGGCCCGAACCTGGACGATATATGGGTTGTCGCATTAAATGTTGACTATGCAGACCATAATTCATAAGATTGGTGCTTGCGTTGGGGAATCACGACCGAACCCGCCAGATTTTCGATCCAGCGGAGCCGTCGCCCCGCCCCCGCCTGTCGATTTACGCGCCGAGTGCCGACATGACCGCTGCCGCCAACGTTGCCGTCCCCCAATTCACGCCGGTTGAGCAAGAAGCCGCCGCGCCGACGTTCCGTCAATTGGAACCGACGCCGGAGTTGATGGCTGAACTGGCCGAAGCGAGCGAGCGGTTGGAATCGGCCCTGCCAGAGGAGATCATCGCCTGGGCGCACCACCGGTTTGCTCCTCACCTGACGATGGCGACCGCCTTTGGCCCCGAGGGGTGCGTGATCCTGTCGATGCTCGCCAAGGTGGCTCCGGAGACCTATGTCTTCAACCTCGACACTGGCTACCAGTTCCAAGAAACGCTCGAACTGCGCGACCAGATCGCGCGGCAATACGGCATCGAAGTCGACATGCTGCAGCCCGAACTGACCGTGGTCGAGTACGAGGCGAAATATGGCGGCCCGTTGTACAAAACCAATTCAACGCAGTGCTGCTTCGATCGCAAAGTGAAGGTGCTGCGGAACGCCGCGACGAAGCATCACGCCTGGATGAGCGGCATCCGTCGCGACCAGAGCACCGACCGCGCGCGGGCGGCGATCGTCGAGTGGGATAAGAAGTTCAACCTCGTGAAAATCAGCCCGCTCGCCAACTGGACGAAGAAAGATATTTGGAAGCGGATTCTCGACGAGAACATCCCGTACAACCCGCTGCACGATCAAGGCTTCCCCAGCATCGGCTGCTGGCCCTGCACCCGCGCGGTTTCTGAAGGAGAAACCGACGAGCGAGCCGGCCGCTGGAGCGGCACCGCGAAGACCGAGTGCGGGTTGCACACGCTCGAACAGCAGGATGGCAGCGGCATTTGAGGCGATGTCGTTTGCATTTTTGACAGGATTACAGGATTGGAAGGATCGACGGGATGAGGAGGAAGTTGTTCAAGTGATCGAAGGGCTCGGCACCTGATGTATTCATCCTGTAAATCCATGTCATCCTGTTATCCTGTCTAGTCTTTCAAAACATGTCCCTCTCCGCCAAATCACAATACGCCTGCCTCGCCATGCTGCAGCTCGCTCAGGATTACTCCTCGGGCGAGACGGCGCCGGTGCGGCGGATAGCCGAGCGGCATGGAATTCCCTCGACGTTTCTCGTGCAGATTCTGCACGACCTGAAGCGAGCGGGACTGACTATTAGCACTCGCGGCGCTTCGGGCGGCTATCGCCTCAGCCGTCCGCCGAGCGAGATCACGCTCGCCGACGTCGTCGACGTCTTTGAAACAGCCGACGAACCGGCCGAATGCGCCGCCGCCCAATCGCCCTGGGGACCGGCATTGCACGAAGTCTGTTGCGAGCTCTCGCGCGCCCGGCACGAGCGGCTGCAGTCGCTCACGCTCGCTGAACTGCAGGAACGTTCCGCCGAAGCGGCGGGGGCGATGTTTTATATTTGAGGCTGCTGGCAATCGACCCCCGGTCACTGACCGGGGGCTAAGTGATTCGGACGCCAGCCATCAATACATCGGCTGGCTCGGATCGAGATTGTGGAACCGCAACTCCGGCGGGGCCCCCAAGCCTTCGATCGCCGTCCGCAGCAGCCGCAAGCCCTGCTCGAAGTCGAAGACCTGAAACATCAGCAGATGTTCGGCCGGCTCCGTCGGATTGTCGTCGGCCTGACGGAGATAATTCGAGTAGATCCCGGCCCGCGGCGTTTCAATCGCCTCGCGCAGCGGCTGGATGTACTGCCGACGGATTTCATCGGATGTGAGCGGGGACTTGAAGGAGACGCCGATGCGGTCCATAGGCGGGCCTTGGTGTCATGGTATGTCGGTCAGCGCCGCCTGCTGAGATTATAAGGCAGCGTCGCCGCGAAGACCAATGGCTCACGCCGCATTCTGCCGCCACGCAATCTAGTTTTACTGGCCGCCAATGAAATGCACGTTAGCGATATGTTTGCGGACGAGAGGTTCGAACTCCAGCCCAGCCGAGCCGGTGATCGAGCTTGAATCGGGAAGCCAGCGGAACAAGCGGGGCCCGCTAAAGAGAAGCCATCCATCGGAGAATCGCACGGCGCTGGTGAATGCGCTCCAGGCAAGCCTCAGGCTGGTCGAGGGCGAAGTCGCCTCGAAGCCGGCGTCGGTGAGGATGATGTCGACATCTTCGTTGATGAACGGAGATCGTCGCAACTGTCGAGATCGAACAAAGCGATCAATTCTCTGACTGTACAACAGCACGGCGATGAAGGCTGCTAAGAAAGCGACGCCGAGCCACTTTTGCTGAATGAATGCCATTGCCGCTGCAGCACTCAAGACGACGATGCCGATCCACTTCACGGCAGCGAAAAACTTGCGGATCTGAAGTTGCGAGTAATATCGAGCGAATGCCTCTTCAAAATATCTCTCGTTGGCATTGAATCGGTAATGCATCGCTGATCGATCCCCCATCGCGAGTATCGGTTAGCCGACCACCACCTTCTTCGCAGTCAGCAACGCAATCACCTGCTTCACGCATTCATCAACCGGCAACTCGGCCGTATTCAGCACGAGGTCCGCCTTCGTCGGCGCCTCGTACGGAGCGCTCACGCCGGGGAAGTTGGCGATTTCTCCCGCGTCGGCCTTGGCGTAGAGTCCTTCCTGATCGCGGGCGCGGCAAACTTCGACGGGAGCGTCGAGGTGAATCACCAGGAATCGGGCGCGGCCAATCACGTCGGCGGCTTTCTCGCGAGTCGCCTGCTCGGGGGCGAGGACCGCCGCCAAGCAAATCAGCCCAGCGTCGTTCATCAACTTGGCCGCTTCGGCGCTGCGGCGGAGATTCTCGCCCCGGTCGGCAGCGTCGAAGCCAAGATCGCGGCTGAGACCTTGCCGCATATTCTGACCGTCGAGAACGCAAACGGCGCGGCCCATGTCGAACAGTTTTCGCTCCAGCGCGTAGGCGAGCGTCGTCTTCCCGGCGCCGGTCAGGCCGGTGAGGAGCAACGTGACGGGCTGTTGTCCGAAGCGGCCAGCCCGTTCGGCGGCGGTCACCTGACTATTCTCCGTTTGGAGATTGGCGTTGGCTTCGGTATCCCAGGCGTCCTCGGCTCCGGCGGCGGCGCGGTTGAGAATCATCCCCGCGCCGACGGTGACGTTGGTCAGCCGGTCGATAATGATGAACGCCCCGGTCCCCTTGTTGCGGCGGTAGTCGTCGAACGCAATCGGCTGGTTGAGCCGCACGAGGCAGCGGCCGATTTCGTTGAGGGCGAGCGCCGGCGTCTCTTCACGGTGGAGCGAGTTGACGTCGATCCGGTACCGCAGATTGCTGATCGAACCGGCGGCGGTCTTCGTCCCCTGCTTGAACCAATACTGTTTGCCCGGCGTCAGCGGTTCGTCGGTCATCCAGACGATCGTCGATTCGAACGAGTCGGACATCTGCGGCACATTGTCGGGGCGAACGAGCATGTCGCCGCGGCTGACGTCGATTTCGTCGGTCAGCGTCAGCGTCACCGCTTGCGGCGCGAATGCCTCGTCGAGATCGCCGTCGAAGGTGACGATCGACTTGACGCGGCTCGTCTTGCGCGAGGGGAGCGCCATCACGACCTCGCCCTTTTTGATCCGCCCCGAGGCGACCGTCCCGCAGAAGCCGCGGAAGTCTAGGTTCGGCCGATTGACAAACTGCACCGGAAAGCGGAAGTCGATCAGGTTGCGGTCGGAGGCGATGTGGACGTTTTCGAGATGATGCATCAAGGTCGATCCCTCGTACCACGGCGTCTTCTCGCTGTATCCGATGAGGTTGTCACCCTGGAGGGCCGAAATGGGGATGAAATGCTGGTCGACCATCTCGAGGCGCGTGGCGAACTCGCGGTATTCGTGTTTGATTTTCTCGTAAACCTCTTCGGAGAAGTCGACGAGGTCCATCTTGTTCACCGCGACCAGGACGTGCTTGATCCCCAGCAGCGAGACGATGAACGAGTGGCGCTTCGTCTGCGTCATCACGCCGTGGCGGGCGTCGATCAGGATGATCGCCAGATCGCAGTTGCTGGCGCCGGTCGCCATGTTGCGGGTGTACTGCTCATGGCCGGGGCAGTCGGCGATGATGAACTTCCGTTTGGCGGTGGAGAAGTAGCGGTAGGCGACGTCGATCGTGATCCCCTGCTCCCGCTCGGCTTTGAGGCCATCGGTCAGCAGCGCGGGGTCGAAGTCGCCGCCGGTGGTGCCGAACCGCTTCGAATCGACCTCCAGCGCGGCAAGCTGATCTTCGTACACCATCTTCGAGTCGTACAGCAGCCGACCGATGAGCGTGCTCTTGCCGTCGTCGACGCTGCCGCAGGTGAGGAAGCGGAGCATCTCCTTGCACTCGTGTTCCTTGAGGTAGGCGTTGATGTCGGAGGCGATGAGCTCGGATTTATGTGACATGCAAGTTTCAGGGGTTGCGGCCGGAGCCGGCGTGAATGGCGAACAAGATACGGGAGGGCGATGCGATCATTCGGCGGCGTTTAGTAGTAGCCCCGTCGCTTCTTGTCCTCCATCGAGGCGCCGGGGTCTTTGTCGATGGTGCGTCCCTCGCGTTCGCTGCGAGTCGCCAGCAACATTTCCTGAATGATTTCCGGCAGCGTGCGGGCCTGGGAGAAGGTGGCGCCCGAGAGGGGGTAATCGCCCAACGTGCGAAAGCGGACCCAACGTCGCACCGCCTGCTGGCGGAGCTCGGCCGGCGTGCGGTCGTCGTCGATGGCAATCCAGTTTCCCTCGAACTGCACCACCTCGCGCTCTTCAGCGAAATAAATCGGTACGATCTGGATGTTCTCCAGATGGATGTATTGCCAGACGTCGAGCTCGGTCCAATTCGACAGGGGAAACGCGCGGATCTGCTCTCCCTTGTTGACCATGCCGTTGTAGAGATTCCATAACTCGGGGCGTTGGTTCTTCGGTTCCCACGCATGGTCGGAGTTGCGGAAGGAATAGACGCGCTCCTTGGCGCGGCTTTTCTCCTCGTCGCGCCGTCCGCCGCCAAACGCGGCGTCGAAGCGATACTTGTCGAGCGCCTGACGCAGGGCTCCCAGGTTCATCACTTCGGTGAACGTCTTGCTGCCGTGAGTGAACGGGCTCATGCCGTTGCGGAGTCCCTCCTCGTTCACGTGGGTGAGGCACTCCATGCCTAGCTCGCCGATGATGTGCCGGTCGCGAAACTCGTACATCGAGCGGAAGTTCCAAGTCGTGTCGACCAGCAACAACGGGAACGGCGGCGGACTGGGGTAAAAAGCCTTGCGCGCCAGGTGGAGCATCACGCAAGAATCCTTGCCGATCGAAAACAGCATCACCGGGTTGTCGAACTCCGCCACAACCTCGCGAATGATGTGGATGCTCTCGGCTTCGAGCTGCTTCAGATGCGTGAGGTTATAGGAAGTCATCGGCGTGGTTCGGTGGACGAAGCGGGTGACGCGCGCCTAGCGGCGCGACATGGCGCCCCGCGCGGTCGACAAGCCAGCGGTGGCCCGGCAAGAACGGCGGGAGGGTGCCCTGCGCCGCGCTGACCGTGACGGTTGTGCTGGCGGGGGGGCGGAATCTGCCAGGTTAGGGGGGCTGGGACGGGTTCACAACATGACTTGGGGACCCGTCAGGGGAACTGCAAAGTCAGAAAAATCAACCGCCCAGGACGCCAAGAGCGGCAAGAGACGTGTTTCAATGCTTCACCACCAAGGCACGAAGAGACTAAGAAGAGCACCAAGCAGGGGGACAGGAGGTGAATCTCGGCATCGTCGATTACTGCTTCTTCACCAGTGATTTCTTGGTGCTTCCTTAGTGCCTTGGAGTCTTGGTGGTTAATCCTGGAACTTTGCAGTCCTCCTGGGGGACCCGTCCGAGGGCGTGTCCAGCCTGCCGACGCCTTCTCCGCCGCCGGCCAGCGTGACAGAAACGTCAGGATTCGATCTGAGATGGAGTCGGTCTACCGTGGGCGGAATGTAAGGGTCGCGCACGGAACGCCGCAAATGTCCGCGGCGAAGTCGGGCCGGCGCCCTTAAAATCCTTGAAATTGCCGCACCGTAGGGCGACAATGAACATCGACAGCCGAGCTGCCCGGGGGCGTGCAGCCGACGATTTGGAACAGAGCACCTCTTGTGAACGACACCGGCTGTGAACTGGCCCTGGCCGACCTGACTTCGGGCCGGCGGCCACTCTCCTTTTCGACTCACCGATTCGGTCGCCCGGCCTGGAGCCGGCTTGCTATGCCTAATTGCTACCAGACCGAACGATATTTTCGCCGCGGCGTCGCAGCGGCGTTGTGCGCTGGCGCGATGCTTGCCCAGGCGGCGTTGCAGGCGGCGTACTTTGACGACGTCGACTACACGAAGTTGAAGTCGCGGCTTGGGGCGGCGACGCCGACAGGGGCGGGGGGGGAGATTTCGCTGGTTGAGTTTAGTCCCGGCAACGGCTCGGGCTCTTACCTCGTTGATGTTTCGCTGCCGGAGTTCAATGGCACAACCGACCCGACTGGCGCCGTGACGCTGACCGACGGCAGCTTGGCGGCCCACACGGGGTTTGGCTCGCACGCCACGAACGTGGTCGGGCAATTTTACTTTGGCAACACGCAGAGCACCGCGCCTGGCGCGAATAGCGTCACCAACTACGACGCCAATCACTGGATCAGCAGCATTATGTTGGCCAATGGCAACGCGCCGCCGACGGCCCAACCGTTTCGCGTTCAGAACCATAGTTGGATAGGCGAGGGAACGGGCGTAACCGAACGCTCGATTCTTCGCCGGGCCGATTACATCATCGAGACTGGCGACATGACAATGGTGGTGGGCGCTAACAATAACGGAGCGCCCGCCGTTTTGAAGTCGCATCCGACGCTGATGGTGTACGCCTACAACACGATCGTCGCAGGTCGGAGCGACGGCAGCCATTCTCGCGGCCAGACCAATAACGCCATCGGCGGTTCGACGTATGGTTCTGGACGTTATCGTCCTGACATTGTCACGCCGTCCAGT
>Ga0163144_10017210_pt1 | contig 14732 bp, 7 predicted proteins | sample OliLak19BULKMAT1_FD_123175 | JGI IMG/M metagenome (GOLD analysis project Ga0163144, IMG submission 123175) | Freshwater microbial mat bacterial communities from Lake Vanda, McMurdo Dry Valleys, Antarctica - Oligotrophic Lake LV.19.BULKMAT1 | ecosystem: Environmental > Aquatic > Freshwater > Lake... | reverse complement strand
GCGGCACCAAAGGATCGGAAGTTCAAGCGGGCGCTCGATGAAGAATGCGATCGCATGGCTGCGTTCCTCAGGGTATCCGCCAAATCTTGAGTCCGCTCAAGTCGGTGGCACCTGCGTCGCTGGCGCTGCGTGATAGAGTGAATTGCTCAAGCACGGCGGGGAAAAACAAATCAATAACGCTCCCGCATTCGTGAATCAGCCGAATTATCAGGAGAGTCTCATGCAGCAGTCGTCTTCCGCGCCGCGCGTGTTCGCGAGCGCATTGCTATCCGCGTTGGCGGGCGTTTTATTCGGCATGGCGCTGCCTGCCGGGGCGCAGGTCAGCGTCAACCGACTGGAGGGTCTGCGCGATCAAACACCGCGCTGGCACGTCTTGACCGGTGCGCGCATTGTCGTCGCGCCAGGTCGCGTCCTCGAACGCGGTACGCTGGTGATGCGTGATGGTCGGATTACGGCGGTTGGCGCGGATATCGCTGTGCCGAGTGGAGCGCGCGTCTGGAAGTTGGACGGTAAAACTGTCTACGCCGGCTTCATCGACCTCGCCAGCAGCGTCGGCGTACCGGCGGGCATGCGTCCGGCACCGCCAAGCCTGCCGCCGTGGATGCGCGCCGCCGGTGCCAGCCCGCCGCCCGCCGCAACGCCCGCATCATCCACATCAGCCACGACGCGCAGCGCCATCAGCGCGCAAAGCCGCTCGGTACGCGCCGAGCAAGACGTCGCCGCGCAACTCGACATGAAGGCCGACGAGGTCAAGGCCGCGCGCGATCAAGGCTTCACCACGGTGCTTGCCGCACCGGCGATCGGTGTGTTTCGCGGCCAAAGTGCGCTAGTGCAATTGCAAGACGGCGTCGATGCGAAATCACAGGTGTTGCAGACACGCGTGGCGCAACACGCGAGTTTCGAGTTTGAGCGCGGCTTCGGCGCCAACGTCGGCTACCCGAATTCGATGATGGGTGCGATCGCGCTGGCGCGCCAGTCACTCTACGATGCACGCTGGTACGCCAATGCGGGCAAGAGCGCCGAGCGTGTTGAAGTCAACGCGGCGCTTGAGGCGCTGCAGCCGGTGATCAGCGGCAAACAATTGCTGATGGTGCATGCCGAGTCCGAACAGGAGTATCAGCGCATCGCCCGCCTTCGCGACGAGTTCGCGCTGCGCGTCGCCATTCAAGGTAACGGCTATGAATACCGTCGCGTCGCACAGCTCAAACAACTCGGCATGCCGGTCGTCGTGCCACTCAACTTCCCGGCGCCGCCGGAGATTGAAAACCCTGACACGGCCATCGACGTGTCGCTCGACGCATTGCAGCACTGGGAACAGGCGCCGTCGAACCTGCTCTACTTGCAGCGCGCGGGTGTCGAGTTCGCCATCACGGCGGGCGGTATGCGCGATGCGAAGGAATTCCTGCCGCAGTTGCGTCAGGCGGTGAAACGCGGACTCAGCGCCGATGGGGCGCTCGCTGCACTCACGACCACGCCCGCCAAGCTGTTGGGTAGCGGCAATTTGGGCACGTTAGAAGTTGGTAAGCTCGCCAACGTCACGGTTGCCAGCGGGGACATCTTCACCAGCGACACTGCCGAAGTCGAAGTCAACTTCGTCGATGGCAAACCGCATGTGAGCGAGGCTTATCAACGCTTCGACGCGCGCGGCACCTGGAGTGTGAGCGCCGCAGGCAAGACCGCCGAATGGAAAGTTGCGGGGACGCGAGCACGGCCGAGCTTGAGTATCGACGGGCTCGCCTGCGATATCAGCGTGCGTGCGCGGCAAGTCGTCGCTGTGATGCCATGCCGCAAACCACCGATTCCCGGCGCGGCCAACGCTGCGGCTGAACCCACGCCGCCTGTAACGGGAGAGCGGCAAACCGTCATCGCCGAAGCGCTCGGCGAGGGCAACAACACGTTGCGCGGCAGCATGCAATCAGCGAGCGGCGCACAAGTGATATGGTCGGCTACACGCAGTGCCGCACATATTGAGACGCCTCCCCGCGCGCGCGCGGAAGAGCCGGCACCACCGCTGGCGGGCACCTATCCGTTTGGTGCCTACGGCGTGAGCATTGCCGCGCGTCCGGCAGTTGTGCTGGTGAGGAACGCGACCATCTGGACCGGCGGTAAGGCCGGCCGGCTTGAGCGCGCAGATCTGTTGGTGCGTGACGGCAAGATTTCTGCTGTGGGGGCATCTCTCGTCGCGCCGGCTGAGGCGACGGTGATCGATGCATCAGGTAAGCACGTCACACCTGGTGTTATCGACGCGCATTCGCATACGGCGGTGATTGGCGGCGTGAACGAATCGACCAGCTCGATCACCGCGGAAGTACGCATCGGCGACGTGATCGACGCGACCGACATTAACATCTATCGTCAGCTGGCAGGAGGCGTGACGGCGGCCAATGTGTTGCACGGCTCGGCCAACGCCATCGGCGGGCAGAATCAAGTTATCAAGTTCCGCTGGGGTAGCGAAGCCGAAGCGCTCAAACTCGCCGGCGCGATGCCGGGCATCAAATTCGCACTCGGCGAAAACGTGAAACAAGCGAACTGGGGTGAAGGTGCCGGCTCGCGCTATCCGCAGACGCGGATGGGAGTGGAGCAAATTCTGCGCGACGGGTTTTCGGCCGCGCGCCAATACCAAAAACGTTGGACCGACTATCGTGAAAAAAGCGGCGCCAACCAGAAAACCATCGCCGAACCGCGCCGCGACCTGCAACTAGACACGTTGGGTGAAATTCTCGACAAGAAGCGCGTGGTGCACATCCACTCGTACCGCGCCGACGAAATCCTGATGTTCGTTCGCATCGCGCAAGAGTTCGGCTTCACGGTCGCGACCTTCCAGCACGTACTCGAGGGCTACAAGGTGGCCGACGCCATGGCGTCAATCAACGCCGGTGGCTCGACCTTCTCCGACTGGTGGGCGTACAAAATGGAAGTCTACGATGCGATTCCGACCAACGCGGCGCTGATGCATCGTGCCGGCGTACTCACCACGCTCAACTCGGATAGCAACGAGTTGGCGAGGCGCTTGAATACCGAGGCGGCCAAGGTGGTGCGCTACGGCGGCGTGAGCGAAACCGATGCACTCAACATGGTGACGATCAACGCCGCCAAACAACTGCGTATCGACAATCGTACCGGTTCGCTCGACGTCGGCAAAGACGCAGACTTCGTGATTTGGAATACCTCGCCACTGTCGACCAATGCACGCGCAGAACAGACTTGGATCGACGGCCGCAAATATTTCGACCTTCAAAGCGACGCGAGTCTGCGTGCACAAGACGCGGGCGAACGGCAGCGATTGATGACCAAGGCCTTGCCGGCGCGCATGCTGCGGCTCGCCGGGCCGCCGGGCGGCATGGGAGGAGCCGGGAGTGCTGGAGGGGGCGGGCGACCGGCAAGCACTTATGCCGGACCGACTGAAGGCACGGCGGTGCGCGATGTCCTCGAATACATGGCGATGCAACGCTGGCTGCACGATGCCAAGCAATCGCGCCACACCTATTGGGACGGCGGCGCTTGGCACGAGTGCACGGAGGACGCAAAATGAATATGACCAATATGAACACCTACACGCCAAGCTCCTCCTTCGGAAAAGAAAGACTGAGGGGGATTTTGCAGCGAACGTTGGGTGCGCCGCTTTCGCTCAACGTCATTTCGACGGCGGTGTTTTTCCTGACGGCTGCACCCCTATCGACACATTCGGTCGCCACTCCCAACGTTCCACCGCCCGCGCAAGGCAAGCCGCTGATGATCACCGGCGCGACTCTGCACACGATTACTGGTGAGTCGATCGTCAATGGGCGCATGTTGGTCGACAAGGGTCGCATCGTCGCTATCGGCAACGCGGCCAGTGTGCCTGACGCGCCCAACGCAACGGTGGTCGCGCTTCCCGGCAAGCACGTGTACCCGGGCTTTATCGCGGCCAACACCACGCTCGGCTTGGTCGAAGTGCAGTCGGTGCGCGCCACGGTCGACACCAGCGAGGTCGGCGCCATCAATCCGAATTCGCGAGCGCTTGTCGCCGTCAATGCAGATAGCGAACTCATTCCCGTGACGCGCGCCAACGGTGTGTTACTGGCGCTCGCCGCACCGCGCGCGAGTGCGGCCACGCTCATCGCCGGAACCTCGGCGCTGATCCAGCTCGACGGCTGGAACTGGGAAGACATGGGCGTCGGCGTGGAGGTGGGATTGCATGTGAGCTTGCCGTCGATGCGGATGAGTTCATCGGCCACTGTGTTCGCCCCTGCGGTCGCGACCGTCGGTAGCGCACGCGAGGCCATGGAGCGCATGCTCAACCAGCGGCTGCGCGCCCTCGAAGATGCGTTTGAAACGGCGCGCGCCTACCACCAGACGCGCAGCGCAGACCCGACAACGCCAATCGACTCGCGCTGGGAAGCGATGCGCGCTGTGTTCAATCAAGCGCAACCGCGACCGGTGTTTGTCTACGCCGATGAGCTGCCGCAGATGCGCTATTCGCTGGCATTTGCCGAGCGCTTTGGCGTCAAACTTGTGATCGTTGGCGGCCACGACGCGTGGCGCATCGCGCCGCTGTTGGCCGAGCGCAAGGTGCCCGTCATCATCGGTGGTGTACACCGGCTGCCGCTGCGCCGCGGCGAGGAGTTCGATGCGCCGTTCAAACTGGCCGCGCGTTTACAGGAAGCCGGCGTGCCGTTTGCGATCGCCCGCGGGGGCTCGGCCTTCGACGCGGCCATGGAACGCAGTCTGCCGTTTGAAGCCGCCACGGCGGTCGCGTATGGGCTGCCCCGCGCCGAAGCGCTGAAAGCTATTACCCTCTATCCTGCACAAATTTTAGGCGCGGCAGACAAAGTCGGTTCGCTCGAACGCGGTAAACACGCGACGTTTTTCGTGACGGATGGTGATCCGTTCGATATTCGTACGCAAGTTGAGCGCATCTACATCCAGGGTCGTGAGATACCGCTGGAAGACAAACAGACACGTTTGAACAAGAAGTATGAGCAGAAATATCAGCAGCTTGGCATCACCAAAGCGGCGAGATAGACGAGTCTATTGTTGGCGGGCGTTTCCAAGGCTTTTTGCTTGGAAACGCCCGTAAAATAAGGACTTTCATAGTTTTTTTCTACGATAGCATTCGAATTGTTCGCCCCACTTCCTGCCATTGCGTTACCTGACGCGCGAGTTGACCAACTGGCGATGCATGGGCCACGACGATAAATTGGGATAGGGAGGCAACTAGCTCGTTTCTCGCGTGAGAGAGCTTGCTTGTCAGTCGTTTTCCTTGCTCCGCCCCGACCGTGCTAATCACTGTGAGCCGCCCCGCGTCCACGCTGCGTCGAAGCTCAGGCGGAATGGTAGCCGTCGCCGCATCGCGCGCTAGCACCATTACGGCTGGCGCGTTAGCAGTCAGTAGAATTTTCAGAACAGACTTTTCGAGCGGGGAATGAAAGCCACTCACGACGACGGTTTGGCTCTTTGCACTTTCCAACGCCCAATCTAAGGCGGCTCGAATCGCGGCACCGGGGCATTGGCGCGAAGCAAAGAAAGCAGTTAGTGGCGCATCCAAAAGGTCCTGTGCACCCCAACCAGTGAGCACGACACCGCTCAGCTTTCGTTGCCAATTAGATAATAAAATATCTTCCAAGTTATTGATTTAGTTGAAATTAAAGTGAATTCCACGTTTATTATCGAGGGCCGCTGATAATAAGCAACAAGCAAAATCGCCGATCTACTGCTTTAGAAAACCCCAATTCCTAGGAATTGGGAAGCGCTTAGAAATGTACAGCTTTTATCCCGAGCCGGTGGTGGCTGGATACCCAAGCGCCCAGAAACTCTTTACAGCTATCTTGAATCCTAGGATTCAAGATATATGAGCATTGTTTCACTGACCGCACCACATCTAGCCCTAGGGGCCAACCTGCAACTACGGAAGCTATTTGGCGAAGTTAGTCTCGAACCCCTAGGGGTTTGACTAGCGGCCAACCTGCAACTACGGCTGCGAGTCGGCGAATTTAGTGTCGAATCCCTAGGGATTCGACTTGGTGTTAACCAGCGACTATGGGAACGATTAGGCAAAACATTGTTTCACTCGATAAGATTATCTAAACGGCCCAGCATTAGTTTTGGGCGACGAGTCCCTAAAACTTAAGGCAATCAAAGCATAGCCCAAAATAAGAAGGCGCCTAACCTGTTGATTTTGTTAGACTAATTGTCGTCCCCGTTTTTATTATCAGGGCCCTCTGATAATAAAGAGCCCTGTTCTGAGGGATGCTGTGGCTTCACATACGCCATGTTCTTTTTGGCGCGGTCAGCCACCTGTACCAAAACGCCCTGTGCTACCCACGCTTTCAGCATTTGTGAGGCCTTTAGCGTTTCAACTTTGGCAATATCGCGCAGGTGGGTGTTGGTAATTTCGCCGTGGGTATCAATCCAGTGGCTGACTTCATCCCAGGCGGTCGGGCGTTCGTGGTTGAGCAGTGTCACCGTCACGCTTTCCACGGCCGTGTCTACGTTTTGCCGGTACTGGGGCGGGTAAAGCTTAGCCGCAGCCATTTCAGCAAACATCATCTTCACGCCTTCGCCAGCATCAATATTGGGGGCGATCGGAAACTCGCGCAGGTTCTGGGCAATCAGCGGGTTACGTGCTTTTGATCCTGCCTTGCTGATGTTGAGGGGATTGATGTTGCCGGGAAATACGCCGGGGCTTTCAATCTCGATCTTGTCGTCAAAGATGCGGATGAAGATATCGCGGTTTAGCCGATAGTCACGGTGGATCACCGCGTTTACGATTGCCTCGGTCACAACCCGCTCAGGGTAAAGGTGCCGCGTTTTGAAACCGCTGCCCGCGAAGGTGATGCCACGTGCGAGTTCATCAACCACCATCCGCTTCGCGTCATCGATCTGTTTGATCAACGGACCGCGAGCTGTCTTGTTTGTGCCGCGTAAGTTTGGCGTTGCGCCAGGCACGGCTGTCTTGCCGTCATACACCAGTATCCGAATATCGGCACGCGTGTCATGCGCTGCAAGCAAGCTGCCCGGCTCATCAGCAAAGAGCAGCACCGCTGCACGTGTTGGGCGCACTTCGCCATCTAGCTCGTCTGCGAGTCCTATCGTTTTTAGTTGCTCGGCAAACGTGCCGCTGCGCAGGCCGCGTGCTGCCGCAAACTGCTGCCACGCCGCCGTTTCCAGCAGCGAGAGCTTGATCGGCACCAATTCACTCGAAGCACTGCGCACACCACGGCGATAACTGAGTTCCGCGATCTCCTCGGCGTTTAGTTCGCGGTTGCTCGCGTCCATTCGCGTCCACGTCCCGCTGCCGTTGTTGGTGATCGAATGCACCTTGTCGCTTTTCTCGACGTATAGCAAAACTATATGGCCGGGCTTGCCGTCATGAAGCGTGCAAGGCAATCGCCACCATTGCAGCCTCGTGATGGCAGGCGTGAAAGCCTTGATCAACTCGCGCCGAAAGTCATCAAACGCCTCGGCGTTTTCTTCGATGCCAAATAAACGTGACTCTGGTTTGTCCCCAGACTTGAGCGCTTTTTCATCGCCAATGCCGATCACCATCAAGCCGCCTTCGCTGTTGGAGAAGGCACACACTGCTTCAAGCTTCCGTGCTTGCTTCACACCAATGCGCTTGAAGTCAAGGGTGCGGCTTTCCTTTGCTGCAAGTAGGCGGGCTATGCGCTGTACGGATTGTTCGGGGGGTAGGTCAATCATCGGCGTTGCTCTCGCCGTCCTTACCCATGCGGTATTTGACGTCGTAGTTGATTATGTAGTCGAGTTGGCTATCATCCAATCCAAAATGGCCTGCAAGCGCAGCATCTATCTCATCGATTAGAGGCTTCGACCTTTTGGGAATGATGCATTGAACACGGAGCGTGTCATGCGCGAAGCTCATTGTTCTGAATTCGCTATTCGCTTGCAACGAACTACTTAACGACCTCGCTAACCGAATCCAGTCATCGCTAATGGTTTGCGATGGACTACTTAATAAGGGAAAATTGTCGACCTCTCGCTTGTTCACATGACGGCAATCTGTAAACACTTGGATGTACCACCGAAAAAGAGTGGAGTTCAAAGCGCAGAGTACTAGGGCCGCTGATGTATCCAAATCAAATCGTAATGGCTTTAACTCCGATGGCGGCCGGAGGACGCCGTCAGACCCATAGACTTGGGGCACAAAGTCAAGGGCCTGCAAAAAATTATGTACCTTGCGAGAATAATGTACTACATGAGCTCCCGAAGGTCTCAACAAAGAGGCAAGTGGCAGATTGAAGACTTGCAATCGCTCCCAAATGTCCCCCTCTATCGAACATTTGATTTTTGATACGGTACTAGGAAGCGCGTGATCTACAGCCGAAGTGTATGCAAGTGAAGCAAAAAGGGTAGCCCTCTCCTCGGAGGACCACCGCCTACAATCGGTAACATAAATGGTCGGCGAATCGACCTCGAGGTTCTGGACCAGATGAATCGTCAGTTGGATATGTTCAAGCCCATCGAACAATCTCGATGGCCGATCGTCAAACGAACTCAGATGGCAATTTCGTCGGAAGACAAGACCTTGGAGCGTTTTATACCCCTCAGTGGAAATTGACGAAACTGGGACAATCAGCCCCACACGCGAGCCCTTCCGACTTATCTGCAATGAGCGCTCAAAACATAGCGGATACAAATTTTTCGTCGAGATTGTGTGATACCCGCGGATGTTCTCACCACCACCGCTCTTAAGATCTTTGTAAGGCGGATTCCCAATCACTGCATCAAAACCACCCGCCGCCATTAACGGATAAAAATCCACATACCAGTGAAACGGTTGATGACTCGCTTTCCAAGCTTCATATTTCGTGGTCTTTACTGGATCAACCCCGTACTCTTTAGCGAGGTGGTAGTTCAACGTCTCATCAAGTTCGCCAAGCGTATTCTCCAAAGCGCGCTTGTCGTCAATCGAGACGTGTCCACCGTGCCGCACCTGCTGAATCTGAAAATTGTTGTATTCCTGCTCGACGCGGGCGAGCCGAATGCGAATATCTTCCCATGCATCGTCGAACAAATTTCCGGCTAGGTTTCTATTTCCAATACCAAGCACCGCCCTGCGCGTTTCTTCTTCAGTGGCGTAGCCAACGAGGGTGTTGCCATGCCGAATATTGAAATCAATATCCGGCAGCGGCTCAATATCGTCGCCGGGCTCCAGCAACGCGACCAGCTTCAGGAACAGACGCAGCTTGGCAATTTCTGTGGCTTGTTCTTCAATATCGACACCGTAGAGATTGTTGACAATAATGTGTTTAATCACCGCATAGTCATGCACGCGGTCTGGCCGGTCGGTCGCAAAGCGAGCGAGGATGGCGTCAATCTCCTTCCATGTTTCGGGATGGGACTTCCCACCCGAAATCAGGACGTCGAGACGTATCGAATGTAAGGTTCGAAGGGTGGCGTCATACAGCGGCTTCAAGATAGTCAGTGCAGCCAACAGGAAAGCGCCAGACCCACAGGTCGGGTCCAGCACCGAAAGCCCGTGACGATATCGCTCGTTACTCCTTTGCGGCAGGCGACCCGCTAGCGCAAACCAAAAACTCTTAAGAAGCTCTACATCCGTGCAGCGCTCAATCAATTGCTGCGCAAACAGGCGCATATCTAAGTTGTAGGTAATGAGACTACCAATCTCATTTAACTCACCAGCGGCAATCTTGGTACGAATCTCGCGCGTGCGCTCGTGGCGCACGATGGCTTCTCGCCAGATTTCTGTTGGCAGGCTAACCGCATCATCAGCACGCTTGTTCCATGCCTTTCTGCGCGCCAATAAATCCGGCGCCTCAGCATCGAGCCCGTTGGCAATATGCGCCGGGTAAGCCACATCCACGCCTTTGAGCATCGCGGCGTAGATATAGGAGTCTCCACTCTCTTTGAGCATTGACCACGCCAATGCGTCAAACGCCTTCGGGTGCTCTGCACGAACTTTAGCGAGGAGTGAGGGGATGATGGTGTTCTTGCCGATGTAATCGGTAATGTCTTCCTTGGTGTAGTACGCCCCCATCTGCTTCTGGTTGACGAACTTTTCGAAGATATAGCCGAGTACATCCGGATTTATCTCGGACCCACTTGCCAGCGGGCGGTCATCCAGATGCCAATCCCACTGGTCGAAGAAGCCGAATAGCTTCGTAAATGCGGCGTCCTCAACATCGAGCGCCGTGCCATAGCGTCGCTCAAGCTCATGTTGTGCAAATAGTCCACCGTTAAGGTACGGCACATCACCAAACTCGGCTTTGATCGCTGCACGATTGGCGTCAGTGCGTTGTTCCGCAAATCCGCGAAAAAATAGAGGGCAGAGGAAACTTCTGTAAAAGCTCGCCTTTTGCTTGCCAGCGAGATGTGATTGAAGCCGCTCCTGCAAATACTGCTTGTTGGTGTTCAGAAAGAGTTTCTCCTGCAAGAACCAAAGAAACATCAATCGATCAATCAGCACAGCGGCGTACCACCGTTGGTCCTCAGCGACATCTTTGCCTATCGAGGGGATGCCTTCAATAAAGTCGATGAATGCGAGCCGCTGCTTGTCAAACTCACCATAGAACTTTTTGGTAACTTTGTCGCGATCAAAGCCCCCCGCGAGTTTGCGGGTGACGTCGCTGACGAGAAGTAGCTCCTCGTCTTCTAAGTTGAACGCGATGGCGCTGAGCTTTTGGCGCAGTAACTCTGTGGCCTCGCTTCTCCGCCAGCGAATCTCACGATACTGGTTCGGTCTACCCGGGGCGCGAGCTACCCACTGCCAAACTTGTGACGTCTCGGCAGCGTCTGTGAAGATGATCAAGTGTTCGCGAGCTTCGGCGGCGACTTTGCGATCAATTTTCTGCCGAATGGCGTAGTCGGGCACCGACCCATTTGTATCGGGCGAGCAGTGGAGAATTTGAACGCCGCGCTTATGGGCAACAACGGCCAGCGAGTAGGTGTTGTCACCGATGTCGACGCGCAACGGTTGCTGTCCCGGCGGCATATCCCATCCCAGCTGATTAAACAGCTCGGGGAATTTGAATTTTGCCTGTAGGGTGAAGTCGAAACTCGCCATTTCTTATATTTGCCTTGCGACCTAATTCAAAAACGTTAGATGTAGGTTGAAAACGAAAAGATTCATTTCCCAATCAACCCCATCGAGCAAACGACCTTCGGTTCACGCAAGGCCGCCTCATCTTCGGCATAAACAAGCCGACCTTCCTCGCGAAGTGATTTCGCGGCTAAAGCGAGCTCTTCGTCGTTCACGCCTGCGCGCATGAGGCGATTCAGCAAATCAGCAGCTGACTCTAATAGGGGATTGCGGAAAATGTCATCAACGGCGCGCTCGAGCTCGTCGTCTCTGAAAAGGGTGTTGGCGAGCGATTCGGCGTAGCTCGTCAGCCGCTCATATGCGCGCCGACGCGGGCTCGACGGCCGACCTAGGCCACCGCCGACAGATTTGTCTTGTGCAAGCGCAAGGCGTAAGCCGGCCGCAACCAGTTCGTGGTGGTTCTCTGCGCGCGGTAAGGCAGGCTCATCCGGCGTGCACTCCGCCGCGCGCAAGATGTTGTATTGCGATTCGGTGACAGTTTGGTTATCAGGGCCGATCCACGATAGATGATCATTGCCCTCAGGGGACTTTACGTAGACCAGCGTGCCGCCCCGCGCAGCGTTTTCGCCCAACGAAGTGAGGAGCGAGATGTCAGGCTCAAACGCCCGTGCTGAATACACTACCGCTGGCAGCGCTTCGACTATGCGTGAAAGCTCAGGATTGCCCTCGGTCGCTTGTTTCCATATTTGCCATGCGTATGAAGCGAGATCGACTTCATCATCATGGTCGTCAAGCACGCCAGATTGCTCGGTGTAAAGGTTGCGGATTGTGTTTGCTTCCTCTTCTTCAAAGAAGGCTTCGTCTGTGCCAACCACTTCAGCGTTTTCGGTCAGGCGCTGCTGAATGCGCGACCGTAGCCGAATCAACCGCTCGACGCCCTCCGCAGGCAGGAATGAATAGCAAAATATTTCTTCGGCGCGCTGACCAATCCGGTCCACGCGACCCGCGCGCTGGATGAGCCGGATGATCGCCCAAGGCAAATCGAAATTTACTACTACCCCACAGTCCTGCAAGTTCTGACCTTCGGACAGGACATCCGTGCAGATTAATACGCGCAGCTCGTCGGCTTTGCTAATGTCTTTATCGTTTGACTTTGGCGAAAAGCGGCACGCGAGAGCATAGGGGTCGGATGTTGCCCCGGTGGCAACCCCCAAACCTTTCACGCCAGCCGCGATAAGCTCGCGACCAAGATAGCGCGCGGTGTCGGCAAACTGGGTAAATACGAGCACCTTGTCTTTGCTGTGGGTGGCGCTCAGTAGTTTGACCAGTTCGGCTAACTTTCGATCTTGTACGGGAAGCCACGCGCCCCTCATTGCGAGCAGGGACGCCAGCGAGTCGGTATCGCTCCGCAAGTGGTCTGCAAGAGTAGGTTTGAACAGGCGTGGGCTGACCCATTTAAAACGCCTCTTGAACGGACCGGCGTACTGCTGATAGGCTTCAGCCGCACGCGCCATACCTGTGTCCGCGATGTTGGTATCTGCAAGCTCCTCTGTAATGCCATCAAGCAAGTCCTCGGTCTCGCCGTCTAAGCCTTCGGCATCCTCGTCCATCCGCTCGCCAGCTAAGAGATCAGCATCTAATGTGCCAATCGGTAGGTCAAGATTGTTTTCAATCGCGTAGAGATAGATTTGATTGCGCACGATGTGGCGATCAAGCGATTGCAGAAACGAGAAACCGCTAGATTCCAACCGCTTGAACAAGTTTGTTCGGCAAAAGCCCATCAGGCGCTTGCCGGCCCGACTCAAGTTTTCAATAAATTTACGCTCGGCGGGCGTTGCGTTTTTTACAGAAACCGCATCTACATAGACGTCCAGTCCCAATCCGTAACGTGGCACATGCAGGGAATTGATCTTGTCGACAACTTCCGCTGAGTACAACTGTGCGTAGCGATCATTGGGGTCTTCGTCATTCACCGCAAAGGCAAGCGAGCGCGGTCTGCGGACCGGGAAATAGCGCTTTTCATCGTCTTTGGTCCGAAAAAAACGACGCCCCTTAGCGTCCGCCTCAGTGTAATGCTGGGTAATGAAACTGCGTGTGCGTCGCACCATATAGAGGCGAATGAGCTCGCGCCAGTCATCAAACTCGTCGCTCTTCTCAATGGCCAATATCGAATTCACGCGGCACTGATAGCGGCGCTCAAAGTCCGCGTCGGAAAGGCCCTTTGATCGCATGAAGTGTTCTGGGCGAATTCCAAGGTTGGTTGCTTCGTCGATAAACAAGCGTAGCTGGCTGGAGAGGTCGGTCTTAGTCTTGTTGTAGGGCGTAGCTGTCAGCAAAATGACTTTTGCATCGCAAGAGCGAATGTAGTCAGCCAGCGCCTTGTAACGACGACCTTCGCGATTTCTCAGGTTGTGGCTTTCATCGACCAGCACTAGGCGGTATCGCTTGAGCGAGGGTAGGTCTTTTGTAACCTTGCTGATTGGCATCACCATTCCGCGCAACCCGTACTCAGTACGATAGCGTTCCCACATCGGCTCGAGATTTTTGGGGCAGATGATTAGCGTTTCAAAGCCAAAGTCATCTTCAAACATGCGCGCAAGCGCAGTTGCCATCATCGTTTTGCCTAGGCCGACGACGTCGCCAATCATGACGCCGCCGCGTCGATGCAAATGCCGGGCTGCGATCTTTACGGCGCTTTTCTGAAAATCGAATAGCTCCTCTTCAAATCGTGGGGGCAGACGAAATTGGCTGAGTCCTGCTCTTGCTTCAGTGCTTAGGTGAAACGCCATATTCAGGTAGATGTGGTGCGGCGGAATCGCATCTTCACGCGCCCAACTGGTTTCGATGATAGTTGCAAGGTCGGAGGAGATATCGATGCACCATCGGTCGCCCCAGCGATCATCGAACCATTTGGAAAGCTTTGCTGTCGCGTCGTGATCCAGCACGTCGACATTGAGCTCTCCCTGTCTGGCAAGGCCAGACATAGTGAGATTGCTGCTTCCGACGAACCCAGTAATAGGGTTGTTGACGTCATCGCGAAACAGCAGATATAGCTTGGCATGCAACGGGTAGGGTAAGAACAACTTGACCACAACTTGGCCAGCGCGGAGTTGCCTAGCCAAAACGCGTAGCCCCTTTTCATCACGCCCGGTAGGAATTCCAAATGTAATTTGCTCTTTCAGATGCTGCGCAAATTTCAGCTTTAACCGGGCGGCAGTCGCGTTATCAATTTGGCTGTCTTGTTCAGCAGCCTGATAGAGCGCTTTGATATCGTCATGCGGTGGCCGTTGCATGCCGACCAACACGCGCGCAACGTTTCCGGCAGTGGCGTCCCAATTCCCGACAATGTCGTCGATAGCTTGCCAGCCGCGCAGGTTGAGATAGCCGATGCAAAAATCTGCACGTTTGGACGTGACCAGCGTGCCCCGTAGTGCATCGAGTAGCTTCGCAGAGATGTTGTCAAAAATTCTTGGCATAGCACGAACTCTAATCGAGAATGGACCCATCAGTACAACAATTCCGGGCGATAAGTTAGCAAGATGGCATGCAAAAATTCCCATCGGCGCAACAGCCCCGCAAGATTCTGCGTTATGCTTAAAACATGGTCCTAGTCATCTACGCCCACCCCTACCCGCAGCATTCTCGTGCCAGTCGCGCGTTGCTCGCCGGGGTGCGGCAGTTGCCGGATGTGCAGGTGCGCTCGTTGTATGACCTATACCCGGATTTCGACATC
>Ga0163144_10017209_pt1 | contig 14733 bp, 8 predicted proteins | sample OliLak19BULKMAT1_FD_123175 | JGI IMG/M metagenome (GOLD analysis project Ga0163144, IMG submission 123175) | Freshwater microbial mat bacterial communities from Lake Vanda, McMurdo Dry Valleys, Antarctica - Oligotrophic Lake LV.19.BULKMAT1 | ecosystem: Environmental > Aquatic > Freshwater > Lake... | reverse complement strand
CGCGTGCGCGGCTTCGTCGCCAACCGCGCCGAGCGCGCGCTCGGCAGCGGCGGCGAGGCCGCCTTCTGGACACTGGCGAGCGCTGCCTATGGCGCCCTCGGACAAGCCCCCCTTACACCGCCGCAAGGCCTCGGCCTCACTGCGACCGCCAGCGGCGCGCGCTTGCCGCTCTCCACTGGCGTCGACGGCATCATTCGCATCGCGCTGCCGCGACCCGCGCAAGGTGACGCGGTGCGCGTATCCCTCGTGCCGAGCGCCGGCAGCGCGCCGCGACTCGCGCGACTCGAGATCACCTATGCGCGACCGAGCAACGCGCGCAGCGATGCGCCTCTGCGACTCTCCCTCAGCGGGGACGTCGGCTATGCCGGAGAGAGCAGCGCGCTCGAGATCGTCGTCGAGAACACCAGCGCCGCCGCGATCGAGACTCCGGTGCTCGAGATCGCCCTCCCTGCGGCTGCGCGCCTCGACGCCGAATTGCGCGCCACGCTGACCCGAGCGCCAGGAGTCGCCAGCGTCGAGGCTCCCGACGCGCGCGGGCTCCTCCGCCTCCACCTCACCGCGCTCGCTGCCGGTGAACGTCGAACTCTGCCGCTCGCGGTGCGCTGGGCGGCGCGTGGCCAGACGCGCGGCTTCGCGCTCGTCGCCTACGACGCGCCGCGCCCCAACCGGCTCAGCGTGCTCCCACCGCGCACGATGCTCCTCACTGCGCGCCCCGAAGATCGACTCGAGCGCGCAGCGACTGGCCAGTAGAGCGGGCGCGCATCATCGCGTGACGAGCCGGTGTCGCGCCTGATCCGCCGATGACCCAGGCGGTCCGTTCGGACAAGGTCATCCACCTGTCACCTAGTGGACATCTGCGCTTGGCACCGTCCGCCCGGAAGTCGCAACCGCGGAGACGACCATGTCACTCGTACGCAAGATGATTCTCGCAGCGGCCCTGCTCGTAGCAGCGCCGCTCGGCACCCTCAGCAGCGGATGTTCGGACGACGACGCCGACGGCCTTGGACCGATGGGCCTACCAGGTCCGGCGGGCACACCAGGTACGCCGGGCACCGCCGGGACACCTGGTACACCTGGCACCGATGGCACGAGTGGCACTGGCGGCACCAACGGTACCAATGGCACCAATGGCACCAACGGCGTCGATGCCACGACGCCGCCGCCACTCTCCGATCTGCCGTCGTACGTGGTCGCGCTCGCCGATGCTTATGCGCGCGACACGCTCGCCGATGACGTCGTCTTTCCGCTGTCGCCCGCCGGCACGGACGACGTGCGCGCGATCGAAGGACTCGGCGGCAACGTCGTCGCCAAATGGCGCGATCCGCTGACGTTCGACGGGTCCGCGAGCGCGCCGCGCTTCGGTGCGAACGCTGACTTCGCCGCGTTCATCGGTGACGGCTGGGAGGTCGACGGGAATCCGTACTTCGGAGGATCGAGCAGCGAGGGCTGGATTTGGGTCAACCACGAGTACATCAGCAACAACGCGCCCACCGCGACCAGCGCGCCGACCGGACAGGCGCTCACGCTCTCGCTCGATCTCGAGCGACTCGGCGTGCTCACCAACGATCCGACGCTGTCCGTGTGGGATACCCCGTCGATCGACAAGTACATCGTCGAGGCCAAGCGCTCCGTCGGTGGCTCGTGGATGCGCGTCGTGAAAGACCCGGCGACTGGCGAGTGGGCGATCGATCGCACCGCGCGCAACCGTCGCTTCGACGCGACCAGCGCCACCCGCGCACGCATCACCGGCATGACCATCCCCGGAGCCGACCAGGCTGACGACGGCGCGGCGTTGCCCGTCGGCGTCGCGCCGGGAATCGCGGGCGACTGCTCGGGCGGCCTGACGCCGTGGGGCACGATCATCACCGCCGAAGAGAACGTACAAGGCTATTATGGCGACCTCGAGCCGGTGTGGAGCTCGAACAACTTCGATCGTGGCGCCGGCTTCGATCCGGGCGCGAACATCACGCTCAACGCCGCGCCGACCTCGGGCGAGTATGGCAACCACTCATCGGTTTCCCAACGGCACCGCCGTGATGTGTATGGCTACCTCGTCGAGATCGACCCGACGCAGACCGCAGAGACGGTGTACGACGCGACCAGCGGCAACGGGCATCGCAAGCTCGGCGCACTCGGCCGCGCGCGCTGGGAGAACGCCGCGTTCGGCCTCGGCACGGACTTCCGCCTGGTCGCCGGCCGGCCAATCGTGCTCTACGCCGCGGACGATCGCCAGGGTGGCCGCGTCTACAAGTTCGTATCGAGCGCGCCCTACACCGCAGGCATGACGCGCGCGCAGACTCGCGCGCTGCTCGACGCTGGCAAGGTCTACGTGGCGCACTTCGCCGACCTCGACAACGGCACGGGCGACACCGTCGGTGGCGCGACGCCGACCGAGGCGACGCCGGGCAATGGCCGCTGGATCGAGCTCTCGCTCACCAGCACCGCCATCGCGCCCAACGCCACGGCGCTCGGCACCCCGACCAAGACGGTCGCCGCAGCGCTCGCCGATCTGAGCTGGAACGGAATCGGTGGATTCGCCACGGACGACACGGTGCGAATGGCTCTCTTCACCGCGTCGGCCAAGGTAGGTATCCGCGAACTCAACCGTCCCGAGGACGTCGAGTGGAACGCAACGACCTCCCAGCTGTTCATCGCCTTCACCGGACATGGTGGTCTGGTCGGCCTGCAGCCGAACGGCGTGCTCTACGGCCTCGATGCCACCGACGGCACGTGGGACACCGCGCGTCAGGCGGCGGCCCCGCGGCGCAGCGCCGATGTCAACAATGGCACCATCATGGCGCTCGAAGAGACCGGCGACGATCCGACCAACACCGGTGCATTCACGTTCTGGAGCGCGTGGAGCGGCCGCAACGCCGCCCGCTTTCAGGCGGAGCTGACCGCGGGGACACGCCAGGCCTGGGAGGCTGACTTCGTGGCGGCAGCGGTCGACAACCTGATGATCGACCGCTATGGCCATGTGTTCTTCGGCACCGACGGCAACCCGAACAACAACGGTGGTCACGCCGACGGCCTCTACTATCTCGACCTCGATCCCGCGCACAAGTCCGGCGCGCCGATGATCGTGCGTGCGACCTACGGACGCGCGTTCCGGCTGGTCGCCGGTCCGAGCGACTCCGAGGCGACCGGCCCGTGGATGACGCCCGATATGCGGACGATCTTCTTCAACGTGCAACATCCCGGTGAGAGCGTCTACAGCACCTTCCCCGATCCGTACTCGTCCGCGCGTCCGCTCTCCTCGCTCATCGCCATCACGTACACGCCGCGCGCCCTCGACTGACGCGTTCGATGTCGCTTCTTCGTACGCGGCCATCGGCCGAACCACACCGCACGCCCTCGGTCTTCGCGACCGCAGGCGCCCTCGCGCTCGTCGTCTCTGCTGCGAGCGCCGTCGCGCTCCAGGGCTGCGATCGCGCAGCCGCGGAGCCCATGGCGGGCGTCCCTGCGGGAGCGACCACAGCCTATGATCCGCTCGCGGTCGCGCGCGCGTCGATCGGCAAGACACGCAACCTCGAGGCTGGCGTGCCGTCGATGTGTTACACGCGCACCGCTGGCGTCTCCAACCCTTGCTGGACCTGCCACACCACGTCAGCGTTGCCGAACGCGCGCGACGACTGGGACCTGCAGCTCGAATATGCGTTCTCCGATGCTGCGCTCGAGAACCACTGGGGCAATCTCTTCGTCGACCGCAGCAGCGCGCTGCCGACGCTGAGCGATGCTGCGCTCCTCCGCTACGTGCGCACCGACAACTACGCACCGCTGCGCGCGGCGTTGACCGGTCGCGACGGGTATCGCGGCTATGTGCCGGACCTGGATTTCGCGCAGGGCTTCGACGAGCGTGGGTTTGCGCGCGATGGGAGCGGCTGGCGCGCGGTGCGCTACAAGCCGTTCCTCGGCACGTTCTGGCCCACCAACGGCAGCACCGACGACATGTTCATTCGTCTGCCGATTCCCTTTCGCGTCGATGCAACGGGGCAGTCGTCGAATCCGATCTACGAGGCCAACCTCGCTCTGTTGGAGCAGGCGATCGGGGGCGACGCGACCTCGCTCGAGGCGAGCCAGTTCGTCGGTGGCGCCGCGTCGATCGCAGTGACGGCTGGGCTCTATCCCGCTGGTACTGAGTTCCTGCACTCGGTGCGCTATCTCGATCCGGATTCGCCGACGTTCATGGCGCAGCGCATGAAGGAGCTGCGCTACATGAAGAAGGCAGCGTTCTTCGAGCGCGACGTCGTGCTCCTGCGCTACGAGGACGAGCTCGCGGAGAAGGAACTCGGACGTCTGCCCGAATATCCCGGTGATCCATTCGTCGGCTATCGAAACGCGTTTGGCTGGCAGCTACAAGGCTTCATCGAAGATGCCGAAGGCCGGCTGCGCGCGCAGACCGAGGAAGAGCATCGCTTCTGCATGGGCTGTCACACCGGCATCGGCGTGACCATTGATCAGACGTTCTCGTTTGCGCGCAAGGTGCCAGGCCTCGAAGGCTGGCGGCCGCAGGACGCGCGCGGCATCCGTGACGTTCCGCAGCGCGGTCATGCCCTGCCGGAATATGCTGAGTATCTGCTGCGCGTCGGCGGTGGCGACGAGCTGCGCGCCAACGACGAGATGCTCACGCGCTTCTTCCCGAACGGCGCGCTCGCGATGGACGAAGTGCGCCGCGCCGCACCGGGTGGTGATCGTGACATCACCCATCTGATCGTGCCGAGTCGCGCACGCGCGCTCGCGCTCGACCGCGCCTACCTCGTCACTGTGCAAGAACAGAGCTACACGCGCGGCCGCGACGCGACGGTGCGCCCCGCGGCCAACGTGCACGCACGCGTGGAGAACGGCGACACCGAGCTTGGGCGCACTGGGATGGTCTTTCGTGATGGGACGCTGCGGCTCGATTGGGGGGCAACTGAGCGCGGCGGCGCGAGCGAGGGCGACGCCACAACCGAACCGAACCCAAACGATCAGCCCGGCACTGCATACGGAGTCGCGAACCGACGCTCACGAACGAAGCCGCTGCCCTGACGGTCACGCGCCTCGACCTTCGCTCGGTGCTTCAGCTCCGCCGCAACCCGGCCTACCTCGCGAACGTCCCGAATCGACAGGTCAGCTGGCGAGACGACAGCCATGGAGAGCGCGCAGATCGGGAACTCGGCCACTTGCCCGCGCCGGTCGGTCGTGACGATCCCACCGCGGTCGAGATCGGCTGGCGCGTAGTGTTGCCGGATGCGCTCGTCGAACTGACGCCCGACCTCGACGCAGGCGCGATCGACATCCCCAGCACTGGCGACGACCACGAAATCATCGCCGCCGACGTGTCCGACGAATGGCTCGCCAAACGCCGCGCCGGAGAACACCTCGCTGAGGATCGTCGCGACGAGTCGAATGACCTCGTCCCCGGCGGCAAATCCATACACGTCGTTGTACGCCTTGAAGTTGTCGATGTCCGCGTAGACATAGGCCGCGTGCGGCTCGGCGGCGTCGAGCTGCTGGGTGATCCGCTGCTCGATGACGACGTTCCCAGGGAGCCCGGTGAGCGGTGATGCGTAACTGGCGTGCTGAATCTCGAGCTCGGTGGCGGCCTCGAGCAGCGCGCGGACTGTGACGACTCCCTGGTAGTAGCCGTCGCGTTCGACGATCACGTGGTCATACATCGCCAAGGTCGAGCGCGAGGTGGCGAGTCGCGACACGGTATCGAGCGGAGTCTGAGCGTCCACCTTCAGCGGAGCGCGGTCCATCATGTCGGAGCACGGCCGGCCTGCGCGCAGCGCGTATCCGTAGCGCCCCGAGGTCTGCTCTTGGAAGCGGTTGCGCATGACCAACCCGAGCACGCGCCGGTGCTCGTCCACCACCGGAAAGCCCGTGCTCTGCGGCTCACTACGGAACTGTGACTCGAGATCTTCCCCGGTGAGGCTCGGCGCGATCGACGGGTGGTCGCCGGCGAGCGCACCGATCTCGCGCGTGCGCATCGTATGAAAACGTCGGCTGCGCAGCTCCCTCGCGGAGCGCTGGATCAGGTCGCGCACCTCGAAGGTGAGCGGCGTGGCACGCGGCGCCGGCCGGCCGAGCAACCATCCCTGCGCCAGCGTCACGCCGGCGCGCAGGACGGCGACCAAGTCGGCGACTTCTTCGACGCCCTCCGCGATCACGTGCATCCCGCTGCGCTGGCCGAAGTCAGCGAGCGCACGCACCAGGTTCTGGCGCACGGGATCGCTCGCGAGTCCAGTGACGATGCTCTTGTCGAGCTTGAGCAGCTGTGGACGCAGCCGCACGAGCGCGGTGAGAGAGGCGTATCCCGCGCCTACATCGTCGAGCGCAATGCGAAATCCTTGCTCGGTGTAGTGTGGCAGGAGGCGCTCCACGCGCGCCTCTGCGAGCTGCGTATCACGCTCCGTGAGCTCGAGTACGAACCGCGCGGGCGGCAGTCGATGAAGGTCGAGCAGCGCGCGCGTGAAGCCCGGCGCAAAGCCCGGGTCTTCGGCGATGCGGGTGTCGACGTTCAGGAAGAACACCGTGGAGTCGTTGGCGTGATGGCGCGCGACATACTCCACGGCGAGCCGGCGCCAGGCGTGATCGAGCTGCATCAGTAGACCCTGCGCGACGCTGAGGTCGAGCAGCTCACTCGGCCCGAGGGCGCCGCCCTCGTCGGGTGCGAGCCGCGCAAGGCCAGGCGCGCGACCCAGCACCTCGTAGCCGAACACCTCTCCGTTGAGGAGATGGACGATCGGCTGATGCACCACCGACAGACCATCACCAGCGAGAAGAGCGCGCAGCATACGTCTCGGCGAACGTCGCATTCGCGCGTGGCCGTCGTGTGAATTAGCGACGACCTTGTCCGCACGAAACCGAGGCATTCCGACACGAATGTCACGAGAACGTCGCGCGTCTTTGGCGAAGATGGAACGGCGGCGGCTCTGCGCGAAGGGATAACCCGCAGATGAACGCCCGCGCTGTACTCGTCGCCTGCGTCGCAACACTGCTGAGCTGCGCCGACGCCACGCCCGCGCGTGAAGCGACGCTCATCGCGGCGATCACCGACGCCGACGAGACCCACATCCGCGCGCGACCGGGCTTTAGCGCTGGCAAATACGCGCGGATGGCGCGTGATGCGTACTCCTTCTTCCGCGGAAGCGTGCCTGTCTATCGAGGCGACTTTCGCGATCCGTCCATCGGAGTCGGGGTGACGCGGTTCCCGGCAGAGGGTCCCCTGCCGCCCGGTCTCGGCGATCCGCATCTCGAGAACTTCGGCTTGCTCGAGGGTGGCGACGGCGTGCTCGCGCTCGAGCCGAATGACTTCGATGCGGCCGATCGCTATCCGTATCACTGGGATCTGCGCCGACTGACGACCAGCCTCGTCTTGGCGTGCCGCCTTGGAAACGTGGAAGACGCCACTGCTCGAGCGGCGCTCGTCGCGAGCGAGCAGGACGTGGTGCGAGCGACCGTCGAGGGCTACGCCGAGGGCATCGCGAGCGCCGCTCGTACGCGCGTCGTAGGCGTCGACGATGCGCCGCTCGTCGTCGATCTCTTCCGTCGCGGGCGCCGTGATCAGCTCGCGCGGGCGGAGCTCAGCGGGCTCACAACGCTCGTCGATGGTCAGCGTCGCCTGCGCCGCGGAGTGCTCGATTCTGCGGACCCCGAAGAGGCTCTGCAGGAGCTCCCGATCCACAGCGTCGCAGCGCTGCCCGGCGCGCTGATGCGCTATCGCGCAACGCTGCTGATCGCGCCCGAGCCTGCGTTCTTCCAGGTCCTCGATGCCGTGCGCCAGGTAGGCAGTGGCGTCGCCAGCTGGCCGCGCGTGCGCGTCCTCGTGGTGGTGCGCGGCGCGACCGATTCGCCCGAAGACGACGTGGTGCTCGAGCTGAAGGAGGCGCTCGACTCGGGCGCCGATGGCTGGCTCCCGCCGGGAAGCTATGCCGACGACTTGCAAGATCGCATCCTCCGCACCACGCGCGAGGCGTGGGCCGTGCCCGACGCCGATCCGTTCTGGGGCGTCACGACCTGGCTCGGCTTCCCGATGCAAGTGCGCCGGGAGTCCGAGGCGCACAAGACGCTTCGCGTCGAGCGGATCGAAGGCGATGAGGGCAATACGGCGGCGATGCTCGCGCTGGCGCGGACTCTCGGCGCGCTGCTCGGGCGCATGCACGCGACTCCGACGCTCGGCGCGGAGAGCGCGCGCGCCGCGATCGCCGTGGCCATCACCCGCGATCCCGCCGGATTCGTCGACGACGAGGTGTCCGTCGCCGTCCGCTACGCGTCGCGTGTGCTCGACGACTACGCGCTCTTCCGGCACGCGCTGCGTGAGCGAGGCGCGACGCTCGGCGTACCAGCCGATGAGCGTGACCGCCCGAGCGCCGACCTACGCGCGGTGCTCGGGGAACCGGAGCCGGTGCAGCCATGGGAATGACACGAATCGTCCGTATCGCAGTGGTAGTGTTCGTCGGTCTCGCGGCCTCGGCGGCGACGGCGCGCGCTCAACAGCCCACCACAGCGGACTCGCCTCAGGCGGTGACGCCCGACACGTTTGCTGGAGAGACCGTCGGCGACGTGCGCGCGCCGATCGCGAGAGGCAACATCCCCTTTGCGTTCGAGCCCGGAGTGCAGCTGTTCGGCGAATACCGACTGACGCTGCCCAGAGGAGCAGACTACTTTCACGAGTTCGATGTCCCGCGCGCGTGGGCATGGATGTCGTTTCGCGCCAGTGACGTCGTTGGCCGCGTGCTGCTCGAGGCCACGCGTGCGGGCGGTGAAGGCTCGCTGATCGGCGTCGGCGGCGACTCACTCGTGCTGCGGCTTCGCGAAGCGTGGGCCGGATATCGGCTCGCTGATCTGGTGGAGCTACGCATTGGTGTCGTACCGCTGCCGACCAATATCATGCTGACTGCGATCTGGGGGAATCGCGCGCTCGCGCCCATTGGTCTGCGGCAGCTCGGGCCCTACGTGCTGATTCAGCCGAGCGACCTCGGCGCGACCGCGCGACTCGACATCCCGGGAGAGTGGGGCACGGTCGTCGCGGCCCTCACCAGCGGTGAAGGTTATGCTGCGCGCGAGCTCAATCGCGGCAAGACCTTCGAGCTCGCGGCGCAGCTGCATCCGCTCGCGCCGTTCCGCGCGCTGCGACCGCTCACGCTGACGCTGGCATTTCAGAACGGCTCGACGGGAACCGGCTCTGCGCGCGCCAACCGCTGGGTCGGTGGGCTCGCTTGGGCGGACCCGCGCTGGGGCGTGGGCGTCGAATCGGCATGGATATTGGGGCTCGAAGATCGCGGCGATCGCGAGGCTGTTTTGCTCGAGGCGTGGGGTCGCGTGGAGCCGCTCGAGGTCTTCCCTCTCCTGCTCGCCGCGCGCTTCTCCTACCTCCGGGCCGACACGCAGGAGGGCGCGACGATGTCGTCACTCGTGACCTTCACCGGCGCCATCGGGATACGCGTCGCGGCACCCCTGCGGGTGTTCGTCGCCGTCGACACGCGGCTGGCGGATGAGGAGTTCGCCTCCGCGGTGCCGGGCCTCGAGAGAACGAACCTGCGTCTGATCGTCGAGGGCAACCTCGCGGGACGCTTCGAAGGCAGCTTATGAGACTCGCTCCAAGGAATCGACCCATGAAGAACATGTATCGCATTGCTCTCCGTATGACGCTCATTCTCGCGATGCTCGGTGCGACCGCCTGCTCCGAAGGCAACTCCAACCCACCGGACTCCGGAGTCACGCGCGACTCCGGCACCGAAGAGCGAGACCTGGGCACCACGCTTGCCGATGCGTTCACTCCGGTGGATGGCGCTACTCGCCCCGACGCCACCGTGACGAGATTGAGCCTGGTGGTCAATGAGCTGCAGCCGCGCGGCGATGACTTCGCAGAGATCGTGAACACCGGCATCGCGCCCGCATCGCTCGACGGCTACTTCGTCGCCGACGCGGAAGGCATCGGCGAGCCTCCAGCAGATGTCACCCACCGTGTGGCGCTGCCGGCTGGTCTGACCCTCGCGCCGGGCGAGCACTTCGTAGTCGCGATGAACCTCGACACGGCGGTGATGACTGGAATCGTGACGACGGCCGCAAACTGCCGCGGGGCAGCCCGCTGCGTACAAACCGCCTTCGGCATGTCGGCCGGAAGTGGCGACTCCTTTGCCGTGCTCGACGCTGCGGGCGCCGTTGTCGCCGAGGCCGCCGTGCCTGGCGCTGCGACCGGCGACGACACCCTCTCGTGGTCGCGGCTGCCCGACGCCACTGGCGGCTTCTCTCCCGGAATGGCGACGCCCGGCGCGGTGAACGCCGCGGCTCCCTGAGGTCGACCGCGGCGCTCGTCACCGAGCCCTCACCGCACCCTCACCGGACCCGGTGCGCACTTCGGCCCGCGTTCTTCACGCGGTCGTGACTGTCGCGCAACATCCGCGATTGCTGCGACGGTCCCAGACTTGCAAGTTCGAGCGCGGTGGCCGGCCTCGCCTCGAAACCCCTGATCGCGTCTCACGCGGCGATGCGCGTAGGCGCGCCCCGAGCCGTGCGCGATCTCGTTGCTGCGCTCGTAATTGCTGTGGTCATTCGCTTCGCGCTCGTCGCGCTGGTCCCGGTAATTCCGGGCTGGGACGGCGTGCTCTATCTGCGCGGCGCGGAGCAGCTCGCAGAGGGGCGTGGCTATACGCAGCAGATGCTCGACCAATCTGCCCCACCCAAAGCGTCAGCGTTTTTCCCACCGGGCATGCCCGCGATCTTCGCCTCGTTGCGGCTGCTCGGCTTCGGCCCCCGCGCCGATCTCCCGCTGCAGGCGTTGGCGGGCGCGTTTCTCGTGGTGATCGCGTGGGCGCTCGGCAGGCGGCTCGGCGGGCGCCGTGCCGGACGCGTCGCCGCCTGGCTGGTCGCACTCTATCCAGGTGGGGTGTTGCTATCTGTCTCATATTTTGCGGAGCCGATCTTCGCGTTGGGTATCGGAATCGGGCTCATTCCACTGCTCTATGCGCGTCGGCGAAATCTGCTGCGCTGGCTGATGGTGATGGGCCTGTGTTTCGGCTTGATGGCCTACGTCCGCTCGACCTCGCTCATCATGGTGCCAATCGTGGCGGCGAGCGTGACCTGGCTGAGGTTCCGCTCGACGGCGTTCCCGCAGCGGCTGCGCAAGACGGCTGCGTGGACGCTGCTCGCGATGGCGTGCGCACTCGCGCCGCTTCTGCCGTGGGTCGTGCGCAACCAACGCGCGCTGGGTGAACCAGTCCTCGTGTCGACCAATGGTGGGCTCAATCTCTTGCTCGGCACCTTCGGCGAGGGCGGCTACGACAGCGTGCCCGCCGGGCAGAATGCGCCAATCGGCCTGCGCGAGCTCGAGGCCGATCGGTGGCGCAATCGACGCGCGCGCGAGCGCATCGCCGCAGACGTCCCGAGCTGGCTCGCGCGCGGTGCGCTCAAGCTGGTGAACACCTTCGGATACGAGCAGGCGCCAGCGCAATATGTCGCACAGGTGAATCGTCTCGCGCCGCGGACCGGCGAGCGCTTTTCCCTCTTCGCCATCGCGGCGTGCCGCGTCTATTGGATGATCCTCATCGCACTCGTATTCGTCGGCGCGGCGCGGCGGATCGCCAGCTGGCGCCACGCGCCGATGGGCCGCGCCGAGCTCATAGCGCTCGCGCCCTTGCTTGGCCTCGCGCTCCTGCACTTCGTCTACATCGGCGGCGACCGCTATCACGCTGCCGTCGTGCCGATGCTCGCCGCGCTCGCCGCGCTCGGCGCCGCGACGATCTTCCCCCGGCGTCCGGCGCCGGGGCAGCGGGCTGCGTAGCGATGGGCGCAACCAGAGCGTCACGCGGCGGCCGCACGAACGCGGCACAACCGTCGATCGCTGTTCACACCCGCGCCGCATGCAGGGCACGGTGAAGAGGCACCGTGCGCGCACCCCGATGCGCAAAATGGCACTCTTCGCCGGCCTCTGCGTCCTCACCATCAGCGGCTCTTGTCTCGTCGGAGTCCCTCTCTTGCCGGAGGCCGCAGGCGCGATCGTCGTGCACGCGAGCAGCCCGCAGCAAGGCTCGGTGCACGTCGCGGTGCGCGATGCGGCGAACGGCGCATTGATCCCGAGCCGCATTCGCGTCGAAGGCCTCGGCCTCAGCCGCACGCCCGATGTACGCGCGCCTCGCCGCGACTCTGTGTTGATCGACACGGTCGTCGCGGCGGGCGGTGAAGTGACACTGCCGCTCCCGCCCGGTGAGTATCGAATCCTCTGCACGCGCGGCCCCGAGTGGACGATCGCCTCACGCGATCTGCGCGTCGTCGCCGACCGACGCTCGACTCTCGAGATCCGTCTCACGCACGTCGCCCAGCCAGGCGACTGGGTCGCCAGCGACTTCCACGTACACTCCGACGAGAGCCCGGATTCAGCGGTGAGCGCCGAGCAACGCGTCGCCTCGCTGCTCGCCGAGGGCGTCCGCTTCGCCGTCGCCACCGAACACAACGTCGCGACCACGTATCCCGAGGACGCGCTCGAGCAGCCCACCGGAGAGCGACTCGGCACGACGGCTGGAGTGGAGATCACCACGTGGTCCCCCGAGGTCGGGCACTTCAACGCGTTCCCGCTGCCGATCGACGCCAACATGGAGCGACGCGGCGCGCCGGCGTACCACGGTCAGACACCTGCGTCGGTATTCGCGGCAGTCCATGCGCTGTCTCCCGACACGATCGTGCAAGTGAATCACCCGAGGCTCGAAGGCCACATCGCCTACTTCGATCTGCACGCGCTCGACCGCGCGTCCGGCAAAGGCGCTGAGTCGCTGAGCATGGACTTCGACGCGCTCGAGGTCTGGAACGGCTTTGACCTCGCGCGACCCGAGGCGGTGCGCGAGGTGATGGCGGACTGGATGGCGCTGCTCGCCCAAGGACGTCACATCGTCGCGACCGGAAACAGCGACTCACACGGCATTCGCCATCACCTGCCAGGCTATCCGCGAACTTATGTGTCGGTGCAAGGCGGCCGCAGCGACGACCCCGCGCTCATAACACGTGCCCTGCGCGCTGGACGCGCGTTCGTGACGAGCGGGCCGCTCCTCGACGTGCGCGCTGCCAGCGCCGGTGAGCATGCCATTCACGGCCCCGGTGACTCGGTTTCCCTGCGCGATGCAGCGCGGCGCGTCGACGTTCGCGTACAGGTGCGCGCGCCGGGATGGATGGATGTGCGCGTCATCGAGCTGTGGGTCGGCGGTCGCCTCCTGCGCACCGTGCGTATCGCGCCAGGGTCGATTTCCGAGCGCCGCTCGAAACTCCGCGCGGGCACGAAGTCTGATGTGGAGTATGCGGCGATGGGCGTACGCTTTGACCGCACGCTCCGCTTCGACGCGCCTCGCGACACGTTCGTCGTCGTGGTCGCGCGCGGCGAGCGAACGATGGATGCGCTGATGGGGCGCCGCGGAGTGCTCCCCTTCGCCTTCTCGAATCCGATCTGGATCGACTCCGAAGGAGACGGCCTCCATCGCGCCGTGGCTGCAAGCCCGACGCCGCGCGCGACCCCGGCCGCGGCACCGGCGCGGCTCGCCCGCAACGAGGCCCCGTGACCGCCGCAGCGCTCGACACTGCCGCGCTCGACACTCCCGCGAAGGCGACCCACGAACGCTGGCTCGCGCTCGACCTGCTGCGCTTCATCGCCGTGCTGCTCATGGTGCAAGGCCACACGTTCAACGTGGTGCTGAGCGCCGAGGCACGCGCCGCCGACTGGCATCGATACCACTCCTTCGTACACGGCCTCACGGCGCCGATGTTCCTCTTCGGTGCCGGGCTCGCCTTCGGCGTGACGACCTTTCGCAACTTCGAGCAACACACCCGCTTTGGCCCGGCGACCATCCAGCGCCTCAAGCGCTACGGCTGGCTGGTGCTGATCGGCTACGCGCTGCAGATGCCCTCGCTGTCGCTGCTGCGCACCCTCGAGCTGCCCGCGGACGCCGTGAGACACGCGCTGCACATCGGGCCGCTACAGCTCATCGGCGTCGCGCTCGCCGTCCTCGAGCTCGCCGCGATCGCACTGCGCACGCGCGGCCGCTACGTCGGCGCAGTGGCCATCAGCGGCCTCGCCATCGCGTTTGGCGCGCCGCTGCTCGAGCAGGTCCCGATCGAGCGCGTGTTGCCGCTCGCCATGACCGCGTTCCTCGACGCCCGCACCGGGTCCCTCTTCCCGCTGTTCCCATGGGGCGCCTATCTCTGCGCCGGAATCGTCGTCGCGCACCTCATCTGGGACGCACAGCTGCGCGCGCCGCGGCGCAACGTCGCGCTCCCGATGGCGCTCATTGGATTTGTGCTCTGCGGCGTGACGTACACCCTCTATCGCCTCCAGCTGAACATCTATGGTCCCCACGAATATTGGCGGACCGACCCGCAGTTCACCTTCTTCCGCCTCGGCGTCGTGTTGCTCGTCCTCGGCCCGCTCGCCGGATTGGTCACGACGCTCCAGCGCGCCGCCCGCGAGCGCGCTAGTCGAACTGGCGCCAATACCGCGCTCGTCGGCCTACGCGCAGCCGCGAACATCGGCCGTGAATCGCTGGTCATCTTCGTCGGCCACCTGCTCGTACTCTATGGCTCACCTCTGTGGCGCAGCCTCCGGCATCACCTCGGCGGCAAGCTCGACCTGTTCGATGCGTGCGTGATGGCCGCGGCGCTCATCGCCGCCATGGTGGCGCTCGCGCACGTCTGGACGATGCTGCGTACGAACCGTCAGCGCCCCTTCGAGGTGCTGAAGCTGTCGCTTGCGAGCGCGCTGTTCTATTT
>Ga0163144_10017208_pt1 | contig 14733 bp, 10 predicted proteins | sample OliLak19BULKMAT1_FD_123175 | JGI IMG/M metagenome (GOLD analysis project Ga0163144, IMG submission 123175) | Freshwater microbial mat bacterial communities from Lake Vanda, McMurdo Dry Valleys, Antarctica - Oligotrophic Lake LV.19.BULKMAT1 | ecosystem: Environmental > Aquatic > Freshwater >... | reverse complement strand
TGTGCTCGTGGTCGCGCCGGAGGTCAGGGCGACCAGCGTGCGCGAATTGATCGCACTTGCGAAGTCGCAGCCGGGCGTTCTCAACATGGCCTCCCAGGGCGTGGGCACCATCTCGCAACTCGAAGGCGAACTGTTCCAGCACATGGCCGGCATCGAGATGACGCACATTCCTTACAAGGGCAGCCAGCCCGCGCACGTGGACCTCATGGGCGGTCGTGTGCAGGTCATGTTCGACAGCGTCGCGGCAGCGCTGCCACAGATCCGTGCCGGCAAACTGCGCGCGTTGGGCGTGACCACGCCGGCTCGGGTCGCGCAGCTGCCGGACGTGCCGACGATCGCCGAGGCCGCGCTGCCCGGCTATCTGGCGGAGTCCTGGCTCGGCATCTTCGTTCCTGCCGGCGTTTCCCGGCCTGTGGTCGCACGCCTGTACGGTGCACTGTCGGTCATGGGCAGCGACAGGGTCTTCGCGCAGAAGCTCGCGGACAGCGGATTCGAGGTGAAGGTGCAGGGGCCGGAAGCCTACGCCCAGCTGATCCAGCGCGAGGCCGCGTACTGGGCGGTGGTGGTCAAGCGCGCCAATATCTCGCTCGAATAGGACCGCCGCCGTGGGACCGCTCGCGGGTATCCGCGTTCTCGATATGACCCGCATCCTCGCAGGACCGTTCGCCGGACAGATCCTGGCGGATCTCGGCGCCGAGGTCGTGAAGCTCGAGCGCCCCGGCATCGGCGACGACACGCGGTCGTGGGGTCCGCCCTATCTGAACGACCGCGACGGCAACGAGACCCGCGAGAGCACGTATTTCCTGTGCGCGAACCGGGGCAAGCGCTCCATCACGGTCGATCTCGCGCATGCCGACGGCCAGGCGCTCGTGCGCGGTCTCGCGATGAAGGCCGACGTGCTGCTGGAGAACTACAAGGTCGGCGATCTCGCGCGTTATGGTCTGGACTACGCGTCGCTCGCGGCAAGGAACCCGGCGCTTATCTATTGCTCCATTACCGGCTATGGTCAGGACGGTCCCTATGCGGCTCGTCCCGGCTACGACCCGATCGCTCAGGCGTTGGGCGGCTTGATGAGCGTCACCGGCGAGCGCGACGATCAGCCCGGCGGTGGTCCGCAACGCGCAGGGGTCGCCGTCATCGACGTGATGACCGGCATGTATGCGGCGCTCGCCGTGAATGCCGCGGTCCACTACCGACACATCACCGGCCAGGGTCAGCAGATCGACATGGCCCTGCTCGACGTGCAGGTCGCGAGCATGATCAACATTGCGCAGGCCTACCTCGGTGCCGGCGTCGTGCCGGGGCGCATCGGCAGCGGTCACCCCAGCGTAGTGCCGTCGCAGATCTTTCGTGCGTCCGATGGCTACCTGATGCTGACCGCCGGCAACGACGCTCAGTTTGCGCAATTCTGCGAAGTGGCTGGACGCCACGATCTGCTCGCCGATGCTCGCTTTGCGACCAATGAGGCCCGGGTCCGCAACCGCGATGCGACCGTTCCGGAGATCGCCGCGATCCTGGCGAAGCATCCCAGGGCGTTCTGGGTGGAACCGATGAACGCCGCCGGCGTGCCCTGCGCACCGATCAACGACGTCGCCCAGATGTTCTCTGATCCACAGGTGCGCTCGCGCGGCATGCGGATCGAACTGCCGGATCCCGTGGCGGGCACCCTAGGTCTGATCGGGAGCCCCATGCGGTTTTCGCAGAGCACGGTGGAGTACCACCTGCCGCCGCCGCGTCTGGGTGAACATACCGATGCGGTGCTGCACGACTGGCTCGACCTCGGCGCCGAGGAGGTTGCCCGGCTGCGGGCTTCGGGCGCGGTGTAGGGCAGTCTGTGTAACCAGCTTGAGCAGAAACGTACTGAAACCCCTTCGACACGAGGAGCAACAAGAGCACGAAGAATTGCCGAAACGCCGAAAGATCGTTTACCTGCAGATGGGTATTCCGCGTTGTTCGAGTACCGGCTTTTCTTCGTGTCCTTCGTGTTGAATGCTTTGCAACGACCTACCTCACGGAGCAAGAACAGATGATCGGAAATCCGGTAGCACTCACCATCCGCCGCACGTTCGAACGACCAGCGCCCGAGGTGCTCGAGGCCTTCCGCGACGCGCCGACCGGCTTCGTAACCGACGCCTTCAACGGCCGCGGCAGCCTGCACCATTCGATCAAGCCACTCGAGCCGACCATGCGTTTTTGTGGCACCGCGGTCACCGCATACTGCGGCCCCATGGACAACCTTGCGGCCATGGCGGTGCTCGACTTTCTCGAGGCCGGTGACGTCATCGTCATCGGGTCCGGCGGCAACGACACGGCGGCCGTGATCGGAGATCTTTGGGCGATCTGGGCGAAGCGCATCGGCGTCGCGGCCATCGTCTGCGATGGTCTCGTCCGCGATGTGCCGGGATTGCTGGCCGCCGGCATACCTGTGTTCACGCGCGGATGGTGTCCGAACGCCGGATACCGCAATGGCCCGGGCGAGGTCAATCTCGGCGTTACCTGCGGGGGTGTGCACGTCGGCCCCGGTGACGTGATCGTCGGCGATCGCGACGGCGTGGTCGTCGTGCCCCGCACCCAATCCCGGGAGGTCGCCGAGCGGCTCGCACTGGTAAAGCAGAAGGAGGCGGACGCCGAGGCCAAGGTGAAGCGTGGCGAGAAGCTCGCGTTCTGGGACGAAGCGGGGCTCGCGAGCCGTGGCGGAGTGCGCTACCTGGATTAGAGTCCGCGACGGGGAAACGCGAGGCCGCGCGGGCGGCGATTGGTACTGGATGTCCCGTGGATGGAGACCGCGATTCGCCTCGAGGATGGCCTAGAATGGAGGGCCGACCCAGACGGCGCGATCACGCGGTCTCCCGACATTTTCTCCGTGGCCCTGTTCTCCCTGATCCTCGCATTGCTGCTCGAGCAGTACCGTCCGGTCAATCCGAAGGGTCCGGTATTCGAATCCTTCGGACGTTTCGCCGACGCGCTCGCGTCGAATTTCAATGCCGGTGAGCGCCGGCAGGGCGCCGTCGGCTGGCTGTGCGCAGTGCTGTCCTGGGTGGCCGCAGCCAACGTGGGCTACTGGCTGCTGCACGACGTGAACTTCATCCTGGCGTGGGCCTGGAGCGTGGTCGTGCTGTATTTCACCATGGGCTTTCGCCAATTCAGCCATGGCTATACCGCCGTGCTGGAAGCCTTGCGTGCGGGACAACTCGACCGGGCGCGCATGATGCTGAGTCTGTGGCGCCGGGAGCCGGCGGACGAATTCACGCAGTCCGAAGTAGCGAAGGTGGCAATCGAGCAAGGGTTGCTAGGTGCACACCTGCATGCGTTCGGCGTGATCGCATGGTTCGTGTTCGTGCCGGCGTTGTCTGGCGCATTGCTGCCCGGCACTCTGGGCGCATTGTTCGCGGGTCCGGGCGGAGCGGTGCTCTATCGGCTGGCGGTTCTGCTCAACGAGCGATGGGGCACTCGGAAGGACCTCGAGTTCGCCCAGTTCGGCAGCTTCGCGCGCGATGCGTTCCGGATTCTCGACTGGGTGCCGGCCCGCCTCACGGCGATCTCGTTCGCGATCGTTGGCGATTTCGAGGACGCCGCATATTGCTGGCGATCACAGGCCGCGGGCTGGGGCGATCCGCAGCAGGGCGTCGTGCTCGCCAGCGGAGCCGGCGCTATCGGCGTACGGCTGGGCGAGACGCTCCACACCTCCGGGTCGGTGAGTTTCCGCCCCGAAATCGGGCTGGGCGAGGAGGCAGATCTCGAGCACATGCAGAGCGCGGTTGGCTTGATCTGGCGTGCGCTCGTGATGTGGGTGCTGGTGATCGCACTGGTCACTATCGCCTCGTGGATCGGATGAGGCGTTTCAGCGCTTCAGGTCGGCCAGAATGCGACGAAAGGACGCGAGCCGTCGCGCGCTGACCGTGCCATCGGCCTCGGCTGCCACCAGCGCACAGCCAGGCTCGGTGACATGCCTGCAGTTGCCGAAACGGCATTGGCCGAGGAGCGGCCGGAACTCTACGAAGGCGTGATCCAGATCTTCGGGGGCGAGGTGATGCAGACCGAACTCCTGCAGCCCGGGCGCATCGATGATGTGACTCGACGGATCCAGATGGTAGAGGCGAGCATGCGTCGTCGTATGACGTCCGGAGTCGAGCGCGATGGACATCTCCGCGGTGGCCGCGTGTGCCTCGGGCAGCAGCTGATTGATGATGGTCGACTTGCCCATGCCCGACTGGCCCACCAGCACCGACGTCTGAAGCGCCAGCCAGGGACCGAGCGGCGCCACATCGAGCTTCGCGGCGAGCGGCACGAGCGGGTAGCCGAGTTTCTCGTACAGGCGCAGCGATTCGAGGGCTGCGCCAGAGGTGTCCAGGTCCAGCTTGTTCAGCACGATCACCGCGCGGATCCGCGCATGCTCGGCGGCGACGAGGCAACGGTTCAACAGATCCTCGTAATAGCTCGGCGAGGCTGCAAGCACGATCACGACCTGGGTCACATTGGCGGCGATCAATTTCTGCCGATAGGCGTCCGAGCGATAGAACAGCGACGAGCGCGCATCGAATGCCTCTATGACGCCTTGAGCTTCTCCGGTGCGCGCGATCCGGACTCGATCGCCGCACGCGATCTCGCTGCGCTTGCCGCGCGGAAAACAGGTCAGCGTATCGCCGCCATCGAGTTCGACCCGATAGCTGCGCCCGAATGCGGCAACGACTGTGCCGGTACCGAGCTCGGACTGCGTGGAACGCGTTGAACGCGCGATGCTGGGCTACCCCTTGTCCGCGGCCGCGCGCGCGCGCCGTTCACGTACGCCGGCGGCGAGAGCGTCGAGCAGGCCGACGCTGTCGTCCCATCCGATGCAGCCGTCGGTGATGCTCTGGCCATGGACGAGCTTGCGGCCGGGCTCGAGGTCCTGGCGACCCGCGACCAAATGACTCTCCACCATCATGCCCACGATGCGCTCTTCGCCCGCGGCGAGTTGCGCGCTGACGTTGTCGCAGACCGAGAGTTGATTCTGCGGATTCTTCTGGCTGTTCGCATGACTCGCGTCGATCATCAAGTGCTGTGCAAGGCCCGCCTTGGCCAGATCGCCGGCCGCAGCGGCGACGCTCGGAGCATCGTAGTTGGGCACTTTGCCACCGCGCAAGATCACATGGCAGTCCTCGTTGCCCGCCGTGGAAACGATCGCCGAATGCCCGCCTTTGGTGACCGACAGGAAATGGTGCGGCTGCTGCGCGGCCTTGATCGCGTCGACCGCGATCTTCACATTGCCGTCGGTGCCATTCTTGAAACCCACCGGACACGACAGCCCCGAGGCGAGTTCTCGATGCACCTGGCTCTCGGTGGTGCGTGCGCCGATCGCGCCCCAGGCGACGAAATCGGCGATGTATTGCGGCGTGATCATGTCGAGAAACTCGCAGCCGGTCGGGACGCCGCGCTCGGTGATGTCGAGCAGCAGTTCGCGCGCGACGCGCAGTCCGCGGTTGATGTCGTAGCTGCCATCGAGTGCCGGGTCGTTGATCAGTCCTTTCCAGCCCACGGTCGTCCGCGGTTTTTCGAAGTAAACGCGCATCACGATCTCGAGATCGGCCGCGAGCCGCTCGCGTTCGGGCAGCAGACGATCGGCATACTCCCGCGCCGCGTCCGGATCGTGGATGGAACAGGGGCCGATGATTACGATCAACCGGTCGTCCATGCCATGCAGTATCCGATGCAGCGCCCGCCGCGTGCGCTCGACCAACTCGGCGGCGCGATTCGAACAGGGAAATTCGCGCAGCAGGTGGGACGGCGGCACGAGTTCCTTGATCTCGCGAATGCGCAGGTCATCGGTACGGTGGGTCATGGCGGTTGCGGTCGAATTCGAACGACACGCGAGTGTAACCCGGTGCATTAGCACAGGCGCGGCGCCTGCCCGGCGGCACCGGTCAAGCGCGGCGCAGTCGCCCGGGTCCGCAATCCGGCGAACCTCAGGCGGGTGCGTCCTCCACGTTCTTCCGCAACATGCCCACCAGTCCGCTGAACGCCCGATCGAACAGCGGCACGCTCACCATCACCGTCATCCGCCCCGTGCGCAACGCGCTCGTGATGTCGAACATGGAGAACTCGCCGATTTTCGTCCCTTTGCGGTTGGTGAAGAGATATGTGCCCCGGTAGGGGCTCACGTAGGACAGCCGCGCCTGCACCGTCGCTGCGCCTGCTTCGTGCAGTTCGATCCAGTCGCCTTCCTTGAACTGGAGCACGAGTTCGCTCCATTCGTCGCCTGCCGGCAGCGGGGCTTCCTCGCCCGGTACCGCGATGGCGAGACCGCTCCCGAAACCTGCGGCGCGTGGCGAAGCCGTGACCCCGGGCAGGTCGCCGAAGGAGACTTCCTCCAACTCGATGCTGCCGTCGCCGAACGGATTCTTCACCGTGACCGCGGGCAACGTCTCCGGCGCCGTGATCGGCCGCATCTCCGCCTGCATCTGGACTGCTGCCGAGGCGTTCGAATCGGGTTCGGACAATTCGATGCTCTCGACCACCGGAATTTCCATCGCCACTTCCTCGACGATCATGCCACCGGTATCGTCCGGGGGCGACGTTCGTTCAGCGGCGCTGCGGGCACGCGCTTGCGCCCGCTGCAACGCGGATTGCTCTGCGGACAGTGGCGTTTCGACGTCGGCGTGCGCGGCATCGCCGCCGCCGATCGCCTTGGCGTGGCAGCGCATGAGTACCGAGTTGAAACGCTCACGCGTCTGCGGCGCCGTGCCGACGATATCCATGCACATGGTCAACCGCTTGAGCAGTCCCGGCAGCACGGACACCAGTCGCTGGCGCTCTACGGTAGTCTGTTTCGGGGAGAGACTCCAGACCATGATGTCCATGGTCTCGACCAGGCTGTGCCAGGCGCGGCTTTCGCGCCCGCCCTTGGCATACGCGATGATCAGGAGTTTCAGCCATTCCGTGGCCAGGAAGCGGAGCACTGCGCGGGGCAACGCCTGCTTCTGTACGCGTGCCTTCACCTCGTTCTGCGCGAACAACCGGGCGACCTCGAGCCGCTCCTTGTCCTGGATGCGGCGCGACTCTTTCTTCGCAGCCTGATCGGCAGTCCGGTCGGCGTCCTGGATCAGCACCTCGAGTTCGGTCGTGACCCGATCGAAGATTCCGACATCGTCCTCGAACTCGTCCGCGACCTTCTGGAGAATGAGGTCGATGCGCTGGTAGAGCGCGCTGGCCGAGTCGAAGCCGTCGCCGAGCCCCACGGACAGTTCGCCGAGGGTGTCGAGCATGTGCCGGGCCGGATGGGTCTTCCTCGCGAAGAACGCCTTGTCCAGCACCGCGACCTTGAGCATCGGGATCTGCAGCCGGCCGATCAGTGCCTTCATGGCCGTCGGTATGCGTGGGTCGCCGAAGATCTGGTCGAACAGCATGGCCACGATGTCGAGTGTGACCGTGTCCATCTGGCCCATCTGGCTGGCGAGGCTGGTAGCCTTCAACGCGTGGAGCACGTTGCGCGTCGAGGCCGCTGCGCTCATGCCGGCGATGCCGCCGAAACCGCCTGGTAGCGTCCCCGTGCCGGCATCGAGCGATGCCAGCGCTGCCGGGACGTCTTCGCCCATGGTGCTGTAGTCGCCATGCTGCAAGCGCGTCAGGGAACCGATGAAAGTACCCGCGCTGCCTCCCCCCGCACTGCCAACGCTGCCGAGTCCGTTGAGAGTCGGTAAACCGGCGGCTTCTCCTCCCGGTGTGGTCGTGCCTGCACCCCCGGAAGAGCCACCGCCTCCTGAGCCACCGCGCTCGAAAGCGCCGGTACCACCGCCCCCACCACCGCCGGCGCCTGGCCTGCCGCCGCCGAATCCACCCGGAATTGCCATCCCGCCACCTTGACCGGGGGCTGCCGCAAGAGCACCGGACAGACCGGCCTGGCCGGGTTGAGCGCTGTCGCCGAATCCGACGGGGCCGCCCATGCCGGGGCCCGATGCAACACTCCCGTGACCGCCGGGCATCCCTGCGCCCATGCGACCCGGCGTTCCACGCGTCGCGAGGCCCATCATCAATTGCTGCAGCATCGCGAACGGATCCTGCCCCTCGGCCAGACCGGCGCCGCCAGCGGCCATGCCGCCCCCGGCGGATGCGATGCCAAGGCCCGGGATCGAAAGCCCGACGCCGCCGCCCGGCAACGACATGGTGACCGTGGCCCCGCCTGCGGCCGTGTTCCCGCCGACCAGCGGCAACGTCACGCTGCCCAGCACCTGCGAGCCGTCCGACCTGGCTCCTGCGCCCGGTACCGGTCCTGCACCCGATACCGGCTTCTTGCTGCGGCCATACCGGATCGTCGGCAGCACCCCGTGTTCCTTCAGGAGCTTGTTGATCTCGGCGTAGAGCTTCGGTACCGGAAAGCGCACACCCTGGTCGAAGTAGCGGACGAGGAGTTTCTTGAGCCTCGGGCCCGACTCCACCACGCCGAGCGCCGAACGGAAAGCATCGCAGATCGCCAGTGGCGAGAGCGGATTTTCGTGGCTCTCCATCGTCGGGCGATCGAGCAGCACAGCCATGCGCTGGTCGAGCGCGGCGAGTTCCTCGTCGGCGCCGTTGCGGATGCGTCCGGCGATGTCGGTGAAGCGGACGCTTTCATCGAGGTCGCCATCCGCGACCAGCGAGAGCTCGGCCCAAGGCGTCTGGACATTGGAGAAGTCGGGCTCCTCCTCGGTGTCGTCGGCGGGCTTGCGCTCGAATGCTTCCTCGAGGCGCTCGCGGAACCGCTGCTCGAGTCGCGGCCGAACCGTCGGCCATTGTTCCTTCGCCGACAGATAGAAGTCGCGATTCTCCCGATCGAGCGACTGTTCGGCGAGTTCGAAGAGTTCATCGACGACCGTATCAAGGGCTTTCGATACCGATTCGGTCAGCGCCTTGACGCTCTGGGTGCGGCACTCGCGCAGCAGTCCCGCCGGGGTCATGAGGTCGACAGGTTGTCCGGCTTTACCAGGCGGGAAGGCAATCACGTTAGAGGCCGCGGCGTTCATTTTCGTCTCACTCCCTCGATGCAGGTCACTTCATCGGGGACGTCGCGCGCGGCCTTCTGAAACGGTTTTGCATGGAAACGGGGACGGGCGCGATCGGAGCCTTCGGTACGATGGAGATCCGCTCCCCATCTGCTTCCGGCCTGCTGTTGCACCTGGCAGTCCCGCTGTCCTGGCGGGCGGTTAAGCCGCGGTAGACCGGAGACTTTGCGTCCCCATCTTTCGATGGGTTTGCCGTTGTTCAGTTGCGCGCGGACATCGGCCCGCTCGGGGATCGCTACCGCTATCGCCACCATGGCTCAGGTGTCGACGAGTTTCGCTCCCTTCCGCTATAACTGCCGTCGGCGGGAAAACTTTAGGGAAATTTCCGTTTTGCGCACCGATTGCCCCGCCGCCCCGTCATGGTGCGCGGGCGACTAGGATCGCGCGACAGTGGTGCGCGCGAGGCCCATGGAATCGAGCGACCGCGCCGCAGAAGGGTGCCCGAACCTTGGAGGACGCGAATGTGGTTCTATCAGATCGCTGAATTGGCGCAGATTTTATCTCGATCCATAGTCCCGGTACGGATGCTGCGAACTCGATGTGTTTCCCACGGTCGATTGCTGCGGCCTGCGCCCCGATCATGAAAGCCCTCAATTCCAACAAGCTCGCATTGTCAGCGCTGGTTTTCATCCTGCTGCTCATCGGCGCCGCGGTCGCCGCGCCCTGGATCGCCCCGTTTCCGCCGGAGGAGACGTTCTTCGACGGTCTCACGCTGGAGGGCGCGCCCCTACCCCCCAACCGGACGTACTGGCTGGGCACGGATCTGCTCGGCCGGGATGTGCTCTCGCGCGTGATCTTCGGCGCGCAGACCTCCCTCATTATCGGCATCGTGGCCAATAGCGTCGCCCTGGCTATCGGCACATTGGTGGGGGTGACCGCCGGTTTCGCGCGCGGCTGGATCGGCAGTGCACTCATGCGCTTCACCGATCTGATGATGTGCTTTCCCGCGCTGCTGCTCGCCATCGTGCTCGCCGCGATCTTTACCCCGAGCCTTTGGATCGTCGCGCTCGTGATTGCCATGGTGAACTGGGTGCAGATTGCGCGCGTGGTCTACACCCAGACCGCGTCCCTTGCGCAGCGCGGATTCGTCGAAGCCGTTGTGAGCCTCGGGGCGAGTTCGCCCCGCGTCCTTTTTCGCCACGTCGTGCCGCATCTCATGCCCACGATCATCGTGTGGGGGACGCTCGGCATCGCGACCACGGTCATGCTCGAGGCGACGCTGTCGTATCTCGGCATCGGCGTGCAGCCGCCCACGCCTTCGTGGGGCAACATCATCTACGAGAACCAGAGCTATTTCGCTACGGCACCGTGGCTCGTGTTCATTCCCGGCGCTGCGATCGTGCTGATGGCCGTGGCGTTCAATGTGCTGGGGGATGCGCTGCGCGAGGCGCTCGATCCGACTCTCGCGCATCGGCGGGGCGTAGGACACGACCGATGACGCGCTATATCGCGAACCGGATCGCCCAGGCGGCATTGCTGCTGGTCGGCGTGAGCGCCATCACCTTTCTGTTGCTCTACGTCCTGCCAGCCGATCCGGTGCGGCAGATTGCCGGTCGCAGCGCTACGCCAGAGACGGTGGAAACGATCCGCAAGCAGCTTGGCCTCGACCTGCCGTTTCACCAACAATACGGCCGCTACCTGGCAGCGCTCGTGCAAGGCGATCTTGGACGCTCGTATGCTCAGAAGACGGAAGTCGCGGAAATCGTCGGCGCGCGGCTGCCCGCGACGCTGCTGCTGATGCTTGCCGCCATCGTTTGCGAGCTGGCGATCGGAGTCGCCATCGGGATCTTCGGCGCTGTCCGTCAGGGCTCGCGCAGTGATACCGGCGTGATGGTGTTGTCGTTCATCGGGGTGTCCACGCCGCAGTTCGTCGCCGGCATCCTGATGCTCTACGTGTTCGCCGTGCGGCTCGACTGGTTCCCGGTGGGCGGCTATGGCGAGTTTCGTCATCTGGTCCTGCCTGCGCTGACGCTGGGCCTGCTCGGTGCAGGCTGGTACGCGCGCATGATGCGATCGTCGATGATCGAGGTGCTCACGCACGACTACGTCCGGACCGCACGCGCCAAGGGCGCGTCCGAGACTCGCGTGATCCTGTTGCACGCCCTGCGCAATGCGCTGCTGCCGATCATCCCGATGATCGGCATCGACATCGGATTGTTCATGAGCGGCTCGGTGGTGGTGGAGTCGGTGTTCGGCTGGCCCGGTATCGGCCAGCTCGCCTGGCAGGCGATCCAGCAGGTCGACATCCCCATCATCATGGGCGTGACGATCGTCGCTGCCGTGGCCATCGTGCTCGGCAACCTGCTGGCCGACCTGGTCGCACCGTTCATCGACCCCCGCATCCGCATCCACTGAGCCCATCGGCCGATCCATGGCATCACAAGAGGAGAACCATCCATGAAATGTCGTGCATACACGACCGCGGTCCTCGCGGTCCTCGCCGTCACTGCCGTTGTGCCTGCGCTCGCCGAGGAGCCTAGGCAGGGCGGGTCGATCATCGTCACCTACAAGGACGACATCGTCACGCTCGACCCGGCCATCGGCTACGACTGGGTGAACTGGTCGATCATAAAGAGCCTGTTCTCGCGCCTGATGGACTACAAGCCTGGTACCGCGGAGCTGACGCCGAGTCTCGCGGAGAGCTACGAGATCTCCAAGGATGGTCTCAACTACACGTTCAAGCTGCACCAGGGAGTCAAGTTCCACAACGGCCGCGAGGTCGTGGCCCAGGACGTCAAATACTCGCTCGAGCGCACCACGAATCCCAAGACGGAAAGCCCGGGTGGCGGCTTCTTCGATTCCATCTCCGGCATGGAGGCGTACAAGAAGGGCAAGGCCAGGGACGTGAAGGGCATCGCGGTGGTGGATCCGTACACGATCAAGTTCACCCTGACGCGGCCGGATGCCACCTTTCTGCACGTGATGGCGATCAATTTCTCTTCCGTTGTTCCGAAGGAAGCGGTGGACAAGGCGGGCAAGGATTTCGGCAAGAAGGTCGTCGGCAGCGGCGCTTTCATGCTCGCGGACTGGAAGATCGGGCAGGAACTCGTGCTGAAGCGCAACCCCGGCTACTTCATCAAGGGCGTGCCTCTGCTGGACCAGATCACCTTCCAGGTGGGTCTGGAGCCGATGACCGCCATCCTCAAGCTCGAGAAGGGCGAGGCGGATTTCGCCGGCGACGGCATTCCGCCCGCCAAGTTCGTGCAGATCCGCAATGACCCGAAGTACAAGGACCTCATCATCGAGGGCGGACAGCTGCAGACCGGCTACGTCACGATGAACGTCCAGATGAAACCGTTCGACAAGGTCGAAGTGCGTCAGGCGGTGAACATGGCGATCGACAAGGCCCGCATCGTGAAGATCATCAACAATCGCGCCGTGCCGGCGAACCAGCCGTTGCCTCCGACCATGCCGGGCTACGACAAGACGTTCAAGGGTTACGCGTACGATCCGGAGAAGGCGAAGGAGTTGCTGAAGCAGGCCGGTCTGGAGAAGGGCTTCGAGACCACGCTCTACGTCTTCAATGTCGATCCGAATCCCCGGATCGCTCAGGCGATCCAGGAGGACCTGTCGAAGATCGGCATCAAGGTGAAACTAAAGAACCTCGCGCAGGCCAACGTGATCGCCGCGGGCGGCAAGCCCAAGACGGCACCGATGGTCTGGTCCGGCGGCATGGCGTGGATCGCGGACTTCCCCGATCCATCCAATTTCTACGGTCCGATCCTCGGCTGCGCCGGCGCCACCAACGGCGGCTGGAACTGGGCGTGGTATTGCAACAAGGAACTCGACGAACGCGCAACGAAGGCCGATGCGATGTCCGATCCCGCGAAGGCCGCGGAGCGTGCCGAACTGTGGAGGACGATCTTCACCGATATCATGAAGGATGCTCCGTGGGCGCCGATCTTCAACGAGCAGCGCTTCACCATCCGGTCGAAGCGCGTGGGTGGAGCCGATGCCTTGTTCGTCGATCCGGTACGAATACCGATCAACTACGACCACGTGTACATCAAGGGCTGACGTCGAGGAGCCGGGGGCTTGCCGCGCCCGCCTCGGCTTGCGCGAGACCGCGTCGCGAGTGCCGATCGGTGCGATCTGATGTGCCGCTATTTTCCGTAGACGATCTGACTGTCGGTTTCGGCCGGGGCGACGCGCGCGTGCGCGTGGTCGAGGGTGTTTCGTTCGTGCTCGACCGCGGCGAGACGCTCGGTATCGTCGGTGAGTCGGGGTGCGGCAAGACCGTCACCGTGATGTCGTCGATCCGCCTTCTGCCTGCACCGCCCAGCCACCTCGACCGCGGCAGCATGCGTCTGGGCGAGATCGACCTGGCGAGGCTCCCGCCCAAGGCGCTGCGGGAGATCTGGGGCAATCGCATCGGCGTGGTGTTCCAGGATCCGATGACCAGTCTCAACCCGACTTTCAGCGTCGGCTTCCAGATGCGCGAGGCACTGCGTTTGCACCGGAGGATGACAGCCACCGAAGCCGACGAGCGCGTACTGCAGATGCTCGAGCGCGTCGGCATCGATGCGCCCGGGCGCCGGCTCGCCCAGTATCCACACGAACTCTCCGGAGGTCTGCGGCAGCGGGTGCTGATCGCGATGGCGCTCATCTGCGAGCCGGAACTGCTGATCGCAGACGAACCGACGAGCGCACTCGACGTGACATTGCAGGCCCAGATTCTCGACCTGCTGCGCAGCCTGCGCGACGAGCTCGGCATGGGAATCCTGATGATCACACACGACCTGGGTGTGGTTGCGGAGTTCTGTGATCGCGTGGCCGTGATGTACGCAGGACGCATCGTGGAGAGCGCGAGCGTCGCTGCGTTGTTCGCAGCGCCACGTCATCCCTACACTCACGGTCTGCTCTCCTCCATTCCGAAACTGTCCACCGCGAAGGGCTCGCGCCTGCCGGTGATCGAGGGCACCGTACCCCCGCCCGGAACGCGCCCGTCGGGCTGTGCATTCGCGGAGCGTTGCCCACATGCGCAGGCCAATTGTCGCGAAACCGCGCCCTCATTGGTCGGCACGCCCGATCACCGCTACGCGTGCTTCCATCCCGTGGGAGCGGGCGCGTGAACGTCCCGCTGCTCGACGTGTCCGATGTGGTGAAGACGTTCGCCCTGAAAGGCGGCCGGGGCGTGATCCGCGCCGTGGACGGCGTGAGCTTCACCCAGGCGCGCGGCGAGACCATCGGCATCGTAGGGGAATCGGGGTGCGGGAAATCCACTCTCGGCCGTCTGATCCTGCGCCTGATCGAACCGAACTCGGGCGACGTGCGCTTCCTCGGGAAGGATGTCACGCTGCTTCCGGGGGTCGAGTTGCGCGCCATGCGCCGACACATGCAGATGATCTTCCAGGATCCGTTCGCCTCGCTGGATCCGCGCATGCGCGTGAGGCGTCTGATCGCGGAGCCGCTCGTCATCCACGGTATCGGCACGGCTGCCGAGCGCGAGCGCGAAGTGGCGCGGTTGCTCGAGACCGTCGGACTGCCCGTGGAGGCCGGGCGCCGCTATCCGCACGAATTCTCCGGCGGTCAGAGGCAGCGGATCTGCATCGCGCGTGCTCTTGCCCTCCATCCCGAGCTAATCATCGCCGACGAACCCGTCTCGGCGCTGGATGTGTCGATCCAATCGCAGATCCTCAATCTCTTGATGGACCTGAAGCGCGATCGTGGACTGACCTATCTCTTCATCTCCCACAACCTCGCCGTGGTGAAATACGTG
>Ga0163144_10017205_pt1 | contig 14735 bp, 13 predicted proteins | sample OliLak19BULKMAT1_FD_123175 | JGI IMG/M metagenome (GOLD analysis project Ga0163144, IMG submission 123175) | Freshwater microbial mat bacterial communities from Lake Vanda, McMurdo Dry Valleys, Antarctica - Oligotrophic Lake LV.19.BULKMAT1 | ecosystem: Environmental > Aquatic > Freshwater >... | reverse complement strand
TGAGCCAGGGGTGCCAGAGCCAGGGGTGCCAGAGCCGCCAACTTGCCCAGCCGGAGCGGAAGCGCCAACCGCCGGCGCATCGCCGGAGTGATGTCGGTCTTGCGCCCGCCCCCTCATCCGTCCTCCCCGCTTGCCCTCGATTTCGAGAGCGATGTTGGTGTCGCGTAGTCTTTGATCGTCGCCAGCCGCTGTGTCGGCGCAATTGCGACACTGCTACTGGCTTACCACTACCAAGCAGCAGACTGTGACATTTCCGCGACAAGTGGAGGCACGGGCGTCAAAAAACAGCAACACTCCACCGGTCAACGATCGAGGCGGCAAAATTCGGGCAACCATGTTCATAGCAGGCAGCAGACGACCGGCTGCTCAGGATCACGCGCGATGTCAGTTGCGGCCTTCCAGCGCGCGCACTGTCTCGGCGGCCATAACGGCGTAAAGACCGGCGACGAAACCCGTCAGCATATTGACGCTGATGACCACGGAGATGGCCTGCGCAAGTTCCGGCGAGAGCACAGTTTGCAGGAGCGCCAAAGTAAGTTCGTCGAACTTCTGCTTGAGCAGGAACAGCATCTCGCTGCCCTGAGCCAGCGTCGGGCGCGCAGATAAGTTGAACAACAAATCCCAGCCGATCTTGGCGTAGGTTGGCGCGGGCAAAAACGCCATTGCAGTTGAAAAAATCACGCCGAGCGGAACGCCGATGCGAAAATAGCCCCAGCGTCCGGGGCGCGCATCGAAGCGGTTGGTCAGCCAGCGCAAGACGCTCGAGCCAGCAAAGATGGCAATGGCGAGCACGATTGCGACCCACAACAGCCGGTTGGCGTCGGTGCCCGAAAACGTCACCAGCGCCACGACACCGGCCAGCGCCGCTTTGAACAGCGCTTCCGTCAACGCGACGAGCCACAGCCAGATGCTGGCCCGCGCTGGAGCCGAGGCTGCCGGCCCGTGTGTGTCGCGATCGAAATAGAACCCGAGCTCGTTTTGCAGGCGCAGCACCTCGAGGCGGGAACCAATGGCAAGCGCGACCGCAAACGTCAGGGCGGCAAACCATAAAGGTTCGAAATAGCCCAAAGCCGCCACGCCGACGATCAGCGCGAGTTCGACCACGAGGATCAGCAGGTTGACAAACGCCCGTATGAGAAACATCAGCCGCCCTCTGAGAGCCTGTCAAAAAAGGCCCGGATCCCGTCTGCGTCCCATATCCCACTGTGAGCGTCCAAGCCATGGCGTTGAACGATAAAGCCGCTCGCGGCAGCCGTGCCACGCTCGCCGACCTTGTCGCCGTCATGGCAGCCTTGCGGACGCCGGGCTCGGGGTGTCCCTGGGATCTGGCTCAGACCTTCGAGACGATCGCGCCCTACACCATCGAAGAGGCCTACGAGGTTGCCGATGCCATCGCACGAGCCGATTTGCCCGACCTCAAGGACGAACTCGGCGACCTGTTGTTGCAGGTCGTCTACCACTCGCGAATTGCCGAGGAGGACGGTGCGTTTGATCTGGCCGACGTCACCGACGCTATCACGGCGAAAATGATCCGCCGCCATCCCCATGTGTTCGGGTCACCGGAAGAACGGGCCACTGGTGCGGCACCTGGCTTTTGGGAGCGCATCAAAGCTGAGGAACGAGCGGCCAAGGGACGCCAGCGCGCCGCCGTCCAAGTTGAAGAACCAGCACAAAATTCGCAGCCCGCCGTCAGTGGGTCTACGCTTGATGGCGTTCCAGCCGGTCTTCCAGGCCTGACGCGGGCGATCAAGTTGCAGGCAAAAGCGGCCCGCGTGGGCTTCGACTGGCCCGACCTTGCGCCGGTCCTGGACAAGGTCCGGGAAGAGATCGCAGAACTGACAGAGGCCATCGAAACTGGGGAGCGCGGCCAGGTCGAGGAGGAGTTCGGCGATCTCCTGTTCGTCATGGCCAACGTCGCCCGCCACCTCGCCATCGACCCGGAAGCAGCCCTACGCGGCGCGAATCAAAAATTCACCCGCCGGTTCGCCCACATCGAGCAGCGGTTGGCCGAGAGCGGACGGACGCCGTCGCAATCCGGCCTCGACGAGATGGACCGGTTGTGGGACGAGGCAAAACGCGCCGAGAAACGGGGCTGATAACTTGCCCGACCTGCTTTCTGAGGACTTTCCGGCCGTCAACGCCTAGCATTCGATCGCCGCCGGACGGCCTCCCGCGATGCCTCAGCTTCGGCCAGCGCGAGTAAAGCCGCTAGCGTGCGTTCGTCCGCGCGCCGGGCCATCCCGCACAACTCGGAAATCAGGTCGGCCATATAATCGAGTTGGTCGGTCGACAATTGTTCGCGCTTACCTTGATCTTCAGCGGTCGTCCTTGGCGTAAATTCGTTGTTCATGAAATAGTCCCCTTAGTCAGCCAGAAACTAGGCTTAGCACCACCCTAAATTGCATTCAATGTTTTGATACACTTTTTAGTAACAGGTTTGACAACCGCCGCCCGGGTCACCCATGGTCCGCGCCATCCCCGCTGCCGATCCGATAAGCGATCCGGACGGCAGACCACACCGGCTGCGCCGTGCGTACTTGTTTTGGTTTGGCAGACCGATTTCAAAGGTTGCAGATGAACGTCGTAATTGTGGAATCGGCCGCAAAGGCCAAGACGATCAACAAGTACCTGGGCCCCAGCTACAAAGTGATCGCCTCCTATGGGCATGTGCGCGACCTGCCGTCAAAGGACGGGGCGGTCGAGCCCGACAACGATTTTGCGATGCACTGGCAGGTCGACGAAGAGCGCTCCAAGAAGGTGCTGCGCGAAATCACAGAGGCCGTCCGCAAGGCCGACAAGCTCATTCTGGCGACCGACCCCGATCGCGAGGGCGAGGCGATCTCGTGGCACCTGTTGCAGATCCTGACCGACAATAAGTCGATCAAAAAGGGCATGCCGGTCGAGCGGGTGGCGTTCAACGCCGTAACCAAATCGGCGATCCTCGAAGCGCTCGCTCACCCGCGCGAAATCGATGCGCCGCTGGTCGATGCCTACTTGGCCCGCCGCGCCCTCGATTACCTCGTCGGGTTTAACATTTCGCCAGTGCTGTGGCGCAAGTTGCCTGGCGCGCGATCGGCCGGCCGGGTGCAATCGGTGGCGCTGCGGCTGGTTTGTGACCGCGAGTCCGAGATCGAAGCGTTCCGCTCCGAGGAATACTGGTCGATCGAAGCCGACCTGCTGACCGGCAAGCAGGAACCCTTGCGTGCCCGCCTGCAGGCCATTGCTGGCGAAACCATCCGCCGGCTCGACATCAAAAACGAGGCATCCGCTCTGGCCGTCAAAGCGGCAGTCCAGCAGCAGCCGTTCGTCGTGTCGTCGGTCGACAAAAAGGCCGTGCGGCGCAACCCCTACGCCCCGTTCACAACCTCGACATTGCAGCAGGAGGCCTCGCGCAAGCTCGGGTTTTCCGCCAAGCAGACGATGAACGTCGCCCAGCGCCTTTATGAAGGCGTCGACATTGGCGGCGAAACGGTGGGGCTCATCACCTACATGCGGACCGACGGTGTCTCGATCATCCCCGAGGCCGTCACCGAAATCCGCCGCCACATCGAGACGGCGTTCTCGAAGCGTTACGTCGCGCCGTTCATCCGCGAGTACAAATCCAAGGCCAAAAACGCGCAGGAAGCCCACGAGGCGATCCGGCCGACCGATGTGCGCCGCACGCCCGACAAAATGCGCAACCTGCCCGCCGATCAGGCCCGCCTCTACGACCTGATCTGGAAACGCGCCGTCGCCAGCCAAATGGCGTCTGCCGAACTCGAACAAACCACGGCCGACCTTGCCGTCAAGGGCCGCGACGGCAAGCCGTACACCTTCCGGGCCAGCGGTTCGATCGTGGTGTTCGAGGGCTTCCTCAAACTCTATCAAGAAACGCGCGACGATCCGCTTCCTGGTTCCGAGGATGACGACGACGCCTCGCGCCGCCTCCCGCCATTGAGCCAGAACGACCAGCTGACCAATACCACTGTTGAGGCCAAACAGCATTTCACCGAGCCGCCACCGCGCTATTCGGAAGCGACGCTCGTCAAACGCCTCGAGGAACTGGGTATCGGGCGGCCGTCGACCTACGCGTCCACGCTCGCTGTTCTCGTCGAACGCAATTATGTGCGCCTCGACAAGAAGCGGCTGATCCCGGAAGGCAACGGTCGGCTTGTCACGGCGTTCCTCGGCAAGTTCTTCACCAAGTACCTGCAGTACGACTACACGGCCGACCTTGAGGAAAAGCTCGACCTCATCTCGGACGCCAAGCTCGACTACAAGACCGTGTTGCGCGATTTCTGGCTCGAATTTACCGCCACGGTCGCCGACAGCAAGGAACTCCGGGTCTCGGAGGTGCTCGAAACGCTGAACGAAATCCTCGCGCCATTGCTGTTCCCGCCCAAAGACGACGGTAGCGATCCGCGTGGTTGCCCCAAGTGTGGCACCGGCCGGTTGAGCCTCAAGCCGTCGCGCCAAGGTAGCCCGTTCATCGGTTGCCAGAACTATCCCGAGTGCAGTTACACCCGACAGTTTGCCCAAGACCCGAACGACCCGAATGCCGCGCTCGATGGCCGCGAATTGGGCTTCGACCCTGTAACAGGCGAGCCGGTCGTTCTGAAATCGGGCCGGTTTGGTCCTTACGTGCAGCTCGGCGAAGCCAAGGACAAGGACGACAAACCCAAACGGTCGAGCGTGCCCAAGGGCATCGATGCGGCCACGATCGACCTCGAAACCGCGCTCAACCTGTTGCGCCTGCCGCGCGAGGTCGGAGTCCACCCCGAAGACGGAAAGATCATCCAGGCGGGCCTTGGCCGCTTCGGTCCCTTCGTGCTGCACGACGGCACGTATGCTAACGTCGAGAGCATCCAGGACGTGTTCGAAATCGGCGTGAACCGCGCCGTGACGATCCTGGCCGAGAAGCGCGCTGGCGGCGGCAAGAGCCGGTTTTCACGCGGCGCACCCAAACCGTTGCGCGAGCTTGGCGACCACCCGACGCTCGGCGCAAAGGTCAACGTGTTCGAAGGCAAATACGGCCCGTACGTCGCCTGTGATGGCAACAACGCGACGATCACCAAGGGCAAAGACGCGGCGACGATCACGCTCGACGAGGCCGTGGCGCTGATCGACGAGCGCATCGCGTCGGGCGGTGGTAAAAAGAAGAAGGGCAAGGCCCCGGCGAAAAAGGCAGCAGCAAAGAAGGCGGCAACCGGTGACGCGAAGCCGACGGCACGCCGCGCGCCATCAAAAGCTGCAGCCAAGGCTGGAGCCAAAACCGTATCAGTCAAAACCACCGCGACCAAGAATCCTTCGGCTGCAAAAACAGCCGCCAAGGCAAAGTCATGACGTGGCCGCCTAGACAGCCAACCCTTTCCGCATCCGGGCTCTCGCCATGACGAAGCCGCCGCGCAAAACAACGTTCCGCGCCGATGCAAAAGCGCGCAAGGAGACCCGCGCCCGTATCAAAGCTGAGGCTGGAGCCCGCCATCACCACCCCCAGGCCGCTGGCGCCAGTGGTGGACCGCGCGACCCAGGCGATAGCGACCCAGGCGATGGCGACCTCCCGTCGCGAGCCAACATCCTGTCGTTCATCGCAGCCTCACCCGGCCGCGTCGGCAAGCGCGAAATCGCGGCCCATTTCGGCATCAAGGGCGAACACCGTCTGGCGTTGAAGGCGCTGTTGGCCGAACTCGGCGACGGCGGCGCCATCGCCGGCAACCGCAAAGCGATGCGCGCGCGCGCCAGCCTTACTGCGCTGTCGACGCTGGTCGTGACCGCACGGACCGCTGACGGTGACCTCGTCGGCGAACCACTCGATTGGGATGACGACGAAGGGTCGCGGCCGAAAGTCTTGATCGAGGCAGCGCGCGAAGCTGCCGGGGAAGCGGCCATCGGCCTCGGCGACCGGATCGTCGCCAAGGTGCTGCCGCTGGCTGAGACCGAAGACGGCTGCATGTATCGTGGCAGCGTCGTCCGCCGCCTACCGCGCGAGGAGCGGCGTCCTCTGGGCATCTACCGGGCGCGCAGCGAAGGCGGCGGCACCATCGAACCGATCGACCGCAAAGAATTGCGATCTTGGCCGGTGTTTCGCGGCGATGAAGGCAAGGCCCGCGACGGCGATCTCGTGCGCTTCGAGTTAAACCGCCGCCAGCGCCAAACCCATCCGCGCGCGCTCGTAGTCGAGGTGATCGGCAATCCCTCCGACCAGCGCCAGATCAGCCTGATCGCAATCCACGCCCATGGGATCCCGGATCATTTTCCCGAAAGCGTCATCGCTGAAAGCGAGCTCGTCGGCCCACCGGCAGCCGATACGCGCAAGGATCTGACCGGCCTGCCGTTCGTGACGATCGATCCCATCGACGCCCGCGACCACGACGACGCCGTATACGCCTGCCCCGACACGGACGCGAGAAATCCTGGCGGTTTCATCCTCCATGTCGCAATCGCCGATGTCGCGCACTTCGTGACGCCCGGCTCCGCCCTCGACCGCGAAGCTGCAATCCGCGGCAACTCTGTCTATTTCCCCGACCGCGTTGTGCCGATGCTGCCGGAGCGCATCTCAAACGACCTTTGCTCGCTCCGCGAAGGCGAAATCCGCTCGGTCCTCGTTGCGCGGATGGTGTTTGATGCTTTCGGGGACAAGCGCTCGCAAAGCCTCGAACGCGGATTGATCCGCTCGCACGCCAAGCTCGCCTACGAGGAAGCGCAGGCCGCGATCGACGGTGCACCGAGCGAAAAGTGCGCTGGGCTCATGGGCCATGTACTGGAGCCCCTGTGGGCGGCCTACGCCAAGCTCGCCGCTGCTCGTGACCGCCGAGGGCCACTCGATCTCGATTTGCCCGAGCGCCGCGTGCGGCTCGATGCCGAGGGCCGTGTCGCGTCGATCCATGTTCCCAAACGCCTCGACGCCCACCGGCTGATCGAGGAATGCATGATCCAGGCGAACGTCGCCGCCGCCGAACTGCTAGAGCAAAAGCGCGCTCCGGTGGTCTACCGGGTCCACGATCAACCGTCGAAAGAGAAGCTCAAGGGGCTGAAAGACTTCCTCGAAACGCTCGACTTGCACTTGCCCAACGCTGGCCAGTTAAAGCCCGCAGCACTCAACCACGTGCTGCACGAGGCCAAGGAACTCCCGGTCCCCGAACTCGTCAACGAGGTCGTGCTGCGCTCGCAAAGTCAGGCCGAATACAACACGGTCAACATCGGCCACTTCGGGCTGAACCTCGCCCGGTACGCGCATTTCACCTCGCCGATCCGCCGCTATGCTGACCTGGTCGTGCACCGGTCGCTGGTCAAAGCGATGAAGCTCGGCTCGGGCGCGCTCGACGATGCTGCCGTGGCAAAGTTACCCGGCGTGTGCGAGACGATCTCGCGCGCAGAACGCCGCGCCATGGCCGCCGAGCGCGAGACCATCGACCGGCTGACTGCCGCCCACCTTGCCGACCGCGTCGGCGCGACGTTCCAGGCACGGATTGCTGGCGTGACGCGATCTGGTCTGTTCGTGAAGCTGAATGATACGGGTGCCGACGGCTTCATCCCGGTCGCAACGCTCGGCACCGAATATTTCCAGCATATCGAGATGGCCCACGCCTTACTCGGCACGCGGTCCAACCGCGGCTACCGGCTCGGCGACAAGGTCGAGGTCAAACTACTCGAGGTCGTCGCAAGCGCTGGCGCCATGCGGTTCGAGATGATGAGCGAGGCCACACCGCTTGCGATCGACTTGCGCAAAGCCGTTCGTAGTCAGCGCCACGTCCGCGCGAGGCCCGGTGGGAGCGACCGCGGCGGCGACCGCTTCCGCAGTCGGCGGCGGTAGGATTAGCGCTCGACCGGACCACGGTGGCTTTCCTGTGCCGACGGCTGGCACTGCCCCACGGCAGGCCGCGCGTCGATAGGCCCCTTGACCGGGTAGACGTCGTGGTGGACCGTCGACCTCAAACAACCCCGAGTGGCATCCATGGCCGACATTGATTTTGACCCGCACGCAGATCGCGATACGTTTCCAGCCATGCGGCGCGGCATTAGCTTGAAATGCCCGGCGTGCGGAAACGGCCCGATGTTCCAGAGCTACCTTTCGGTTGCCCCCAAATGCACCTCCTGCGGTGAAGAGTTGCATCACCAGCGCGCCGACGATGCGCCAGCCTACTTCACGATGTTCATCGTTGGCCACATCGTCATCGGGTTGGTGCTGGCGTTGGAACAGGCTTACGCCCCGCCGACATGGGTCCACACCATCATCTTCGTTCCGATGCTCGTCATCTTGAGCCTTGTGCTGTTGCCGATCGTCAAAGGCGCTCTGATCGGCCTCCAATGGGCAAAACGCATGCACGGGTTTGGCGGGGACCACGACGATCAGGATGTGATCGTGGTCGGCCAACCGCCCACACGACCATCGACCAAACCCGCGCCGAACCGTGGCTCCGCCTGACGAGACTGCGATGTCCTCGGCCGACAGCACGACTGCTCCCCCCTCCTCTGCGGTCGCCAAAGCCGCCCTGGTGCCGCGTGACGCAGCAACGCTTATCCTGGTCGACCGATCCGGGAGCAAACCGCGCGTACTGATGGGCCGACGCCGCGACGACCTCGTGTTCTTACCCGGAAAATATGTATTTCCTGGCGGCCGCGTCGATCAGGCCGACCGCATCGGCCCGACGGACCGCTTACCTGCAACCGTGGCGTCCCGATTGATGATGCGAATGCGCGGCAGGCCGTCCTTGACGCGGGCGCACGCACTGGCCCGCGCCGCCGTGCGCGAGACGTATGAGGAGACCGGCTTGCGCGTCGCCGCATCGATCGACGAGGCACTGGCCGGTCTCGCCTTCGTGGCGCGTGCCGTCACGCCACCGGGCCGCATCCGCCGCTATGACACGCGGTTTTTTCTCGCCGATGCGGCACTGGTCACCGACCACCAGATGGCAGGCGACGGAGAGCTTTCAAAACTCGATTGGTTCACCTTCGACGAGATGCGCCAGCTTGAACTTCCCGGCATCACACGTCTTGTGGTGGAAGATATTGCGCAACTTTCGCACGTTGGTGGTAGCGACGCCAAGTCTACGTATGACGCTGCAATACCCTATTATTTCCATCGCGCTGGCTCATTCCAACGCGACCTGCTGTAATAGGCCGACCCCAGCTTGACAGATCGACGACGCTGAGTATGGTCCGCGCTTCGAATTGACCCGAAGAGTAGTTCCGCCATGGCAAAGCCAGTCGTTCAAAAGATCAAGCTGTTGTCGTCCGCCGGGACGGGCTTCTTCTACGTAACAAAGAAAAATCCACGCACGTCGACTGAAAAGCTCGTGTTCAAAAAGTACGATCCAGTCGTACGGAAGCATGTCGAATTTAAAGAGACGAAGATCAAGTAAGGAACCGCCACTCCCGTTGGACGTTGATCCAACAAACGGGGCTGATCGGACGACCGAGCCACGAGCGGCTGAAACACTTGACGCGCTCGAACTTGAAAATTTTAAGGCATTCGAGACCCACGCATCGGCGCGCGGCGAATATTCCCGCTGTTTTCCGCAGTTTGAATGGAAGCGCCAGGGCTCTGCGTATCTCGTCAGCGGGGTACGAAGCGAGGTCGGCAAGAACCCTGGCGCGAACCGAGCATGCGTCGAAGAGGGCGTCGACGGCCTGCTCGGAACGGAACCCTGGCTCGACTCCGCATTGGAGGCGGCTCCAGCTAGGGATAAGGCTGACCATAGTCAGAAAACGTGAAACAGTTCAAGTTCTGACTTGACGAACTGATTCTGCAATGATTCACCTCGTGAAATTGCTGTTAATATCAATAACCTATGACGTAGCAGTGTGTCTACTTTGACACGGCGGATAAGTTCCGAGCCAGCTTTGCAACCGAAAACTGGACCAATTCGACGCCACGTCGGCTTAAGCCGCCTCGGCTTCAACCCGGTTGCGCCCTGCACGCTTCGCAGCATAAAGGGCGCGATCTGCCCGCTTAAGTAGTACATCTGGCGTATCCTCGGCACGCTCGAGCGTGGCGACACCCACACTTGCGGTGACCTTGATCCGCTTTCCACCCTGAACGCTGAATTCGTCAGCCGCCACGCAAGCTCTGAGCCGCTCGGCCACTTGTGATGCCCGCTCGATGTCGGTATCGGGCATGATGATCACAAATTCTTCGCCGCCGAGCCGACCCGCCAGGTCGATGCCGCGCGTGTTTCGGCGGAAGCGCTGGGAAAATTCGCGCAACACCATATCGCCGACGTCGTGACCAAAGCTGTCGTTCACCAACTTGAAATGGTCGATATCGGCGATCAGCACGGAGAGCGAGCGGCCTTGTTGCATCGATTGGTTGACCAGCGTGCGCAGGTGGCCCTCGAGATAACGTCGATTGTGCAGTCCAGTCAGACTGTCCGTGATCGATTGCTCGACGGTCTCTTCAAGACGATTGCGCAGGAAGTCGGAGTGACGTTTGCGCTTGGCTTGCGTTTTGACACGCGCCAGCAACTCATGGCGCTCGATCGGCCGCATGACATAATCGTTGATGCCCATGTCGAGGCCGCGCATCAACCGGGCCTCGTCACCCGGTTCAACCATGATCACGATTGGCAGGTGGCGCGTACTTTCAAGCGAACGGATCTGCGAGCAAAGCCGCAAGCCGTCGGCCGTCATCAGCGAGAGGCTGACCAGCACGACATCGAAGCTGTCCTCGGCCAAACGCGTCAGGGCCGAAGTCACATCGCGTTCGGCAACGGTGTCGTAACCCTTACCGAGGGCCTCGACGAGACGGACCGACGAGCGGGGATGGTCGTCGACGACCATGATGCGTCCACCTTCGTCGCCCATCACGCGGGCCAGCGCTTCGTCGTCAGACACGCCGAGCTGGCGGCTGGTCACGGCGCGCATCGCCATTTCGTCGGTCAGCATTTTGAGGCGGGCAAGATTTTTGACCCGAGTGACGAGCGCGATATCGTCGACCGGCTTGGTCAGGAAATCGTCGGCCCCAGCTTCGAGACCTTGAATGCGATCCGACGGTTGGTCGAGCGCGGTGACCATGATCACCGGCAAATGGTGGGTGTGCGGGTCAGCCTTGAGGCGGCGGCAGACCTCGAAACCATCCATCCCGGGCATCATCACGTCGAGCAACACGACGTCGACGCGTTCACGCGCGCAGATGTCGAGCGCCTGCTGGCCGCTCGATGCGCTAAGCACATCGAAGTACTCGGCGGTCAGCCGAGCGCCGAGCAGCTTCACGTTGGCTATGATATCGTCAACGACGAGAACACGGGCGGTCATAACGCAAAACGAACCTTAAACAGACGCCACGGTCGGCACCCCGGCAAACCGGCGCACGGTTTCGAGGAAGGTAACAACGGAGATCGGCTTCGAGATGTAGGCTTGGCAACCACCGGCGCGGATGCGATTTTCGTCGCCCTTCATGGCGAAGGCGGTCACTGCAATCACAGGGATGCGGCACAATTCGTCGTCATCCTTGAGCCAACGGGTCACTTCGAGACCCGAGACCTCCGGCAATTGGATATCCATCAAGATGACGTCGGGCTTGTGCAGCCGGGCAAGCGCCAGCGCATCGAGCCCCGACCGCGTCTGCACCGTGCGGAATCCGTGGGCGTCCAACAGGTCGTGGAAGAGCTTCATGTTGAGCTCGTTGTCTTCGACGATGAGGACAGTTTTAGACATGGGACCCGGACTTTTGCTTGCAAGCGCCGGGACTTACCGGTTCGGCCTCGCGGACACGAGACAAATGCCTCGATTCGCGGCACGATACGCAAGGCACTATGCTGAGTGAGCTGTAACCAACAGTTTAAACTCGAAGAATACCAAGATACTGGGACGTTCAGCTCTTCTTCATAGGATCAAGCAAGATGCGTTCCCGGCGGACCCGCTTTGGCATCGACCGTGCCGAGGAAATTGCAATCGATGGTTTATCTTTCCTTGCTGGCAGTGCCGACCAGATGGGGCGGTTCCTGTCGCTGACCGGAATCGGACCGTCGGCGCTATCGGACGCGCTCGGTGACCCAGCCCTGCTGGCCGCCGTCCTCGAGCACATCATCGGGGACGAGCCGTTGTTGCTGGAGTTGTCCGCCAACCGAAACATTTCGCCTGAAGACATCATCCTCGCCTGGGACCTGCTGACGTTGGCTGTCGCCGAACAATCGCGGTCGTGAGGGATTGATCGCGGCTACGAACCTGCGTCTCGGGATCGATCTCGGCGGGACCAAGATCGAAGGCGCCGTTTTGGGACGATCTGGCGAAATCACGGCCCGTCGCCGGATCGCTGCCCCGCAAGGCGATTACCGCGCGACGGTCGACGCCGTTGCCAGCCTTGCCGAAGGCTTACAACGCGAAGCGGGCGCACCATGTACGATTGGCCTCGGCATGCCCGGATCGATCTCGCCCAGAACCGGCCGCGTGCAGAACGCCAATTCGACGTGGCTCAACGGCACGGCGTTCCATCGCGATCTCGAAGCCCGCCTCGGCAACAACCTTGCGACGAGCTCCGGGACCAGCTTCGACGGTGCCGTGCGCTTTGCCAACGACGCCAACTGCTTCGCACTCTCGGAGGCGACCGACGGCGCCGGGGCTGGAGCCCATACCGTGTTCGGCGTCATTCTCGGTACCGGCTGTGGGGGCGGCATCGTGATAGACGGTCGCCTCGTCGATGGTCCGCGCGGCATCGGCGGCGAATGGGGCCATAACCCGCTGCCATGGCCGACAGTCGACGAGTTGCAGATCGATCCGTGCTGGTGTGGCCGTCGCGGCTGCCTTGAGACGTGGTTATCCGGCCCTGCCGTTGCGGCCGACCATCGGCGCGTCACGGGTAAGGTGCTCACGTGCGAGGCGATTGCAGAGTCGGCGGCGAACGGCGATCCTCTTTCGCAGGCAACGCTCGCCCGTCATGCCGACCGCGTGGCGCGCGCGCTGGCAACCGTTATCAACCTCATCGACCCGGATGTGATCGTCATCGGCGGCGGGCTCTCGGCTCTGCCCCATCTCTACGACGAGGTGCCACGCCTCACCGCGCCCTCCGTGTTCGCCGACAAACCAGCCGTCGACATTCGACCACCGCGCTGGGGCGACGCCAGCGGCGTGCGCGGCGCAGCATGGCTATGGGACTAGAGGACGTGGCGACGGGCAACCGCAATCTCGCACGCGTCTACTTCCCGCACTTGGTCTCGGGCAGGAATGTGATCTCGCTCAGTTCGCCCTTCAGCGCGAAATCGCCGTAGTCGAGAACCAGCCGGGTCGAGACGCCGTTCTCGTAGAACCGCGCCTGCATCTCGTGGCTTGGCACCGCGTCCTGACCCGCTAAAGCAGCTGTCTTCTCGAAATAGCTGGTCGCGATCGGCCAATAGCGCACGTTGGCCATTTTGGCCTTGGCTGACGCGGGGAGCACCTCATTGCCCTCGGTCGAGGGTTTGCCGACGAACGTCGTCGTCGCCGAAACGCGGTCCCCCTTTTCGGAGCCGTCGTAGAGATCGGCCTCGAACTTCGTGCCACCAGCGCGCGCGATGTCGAGCAATGCGATCGAATGTTGAATAGGAAAGTATACTGCCGCGCTGAGCGATAATTGGCGCGCCTCGGGCTTTTTTAACTCGACCTTGACGCCCGGTTCGGTTTTTGTCACGGCGTCTTTATCCGTTGGCTGTCCTCCCGGCGTGCCGCCGGCCGGCTTCGCTCCAGACGTGCGCGCAGCCCGACCCTCGGTCACTTGCGTCTGACTATCGATGTGGTGCGTCGTGGAGAAATCGAGCCGCTCGCCGCCGGCCTCCTCGAAGCTCGAGGTGCGGATGTCGTTCAGCTGTTCCGAACCGTCGCTGGAGGTCGCGCGCGTCACGAACCGCATGTTCTGTGTGAAGCCTTCGCACACAGCCCCGGTGAATTCATAAACCAGCCGTCCGTTCATCTCGCTGACGCCCGACCCCGAGGACGAGCGCGACAAGGTCAGGTCGTAGATGGCGCGGTGCGGTTGCAATGCCACCGGACTGGCCGATGCTGCCCCCGATGCTGCCCCCGCCGCTGCCCCCGCCGCCTCCGCAGCTTTCGACGGTTCCGCGAACGCAAACATGCCAAGGCTACATGTTGCTGCAATCGACAGCACGGCGGAACGGGCGGGACGGATCATCGGGTAACTCCTGGCGGGCGGCGGCAAAGTGAGTTTGATCAACCTGGACGCAGGTCGGTCTTGAGGTGTGTAAGCCCCAACGCGCGTACAATCCCCCCACGCGGATGGTAGGCAGTAAGCATGCCCTATGCAAAGCGTTTCAATCGCCGCTGTATCGATGCCGTCGATGACCGGCGGCGGTCGACAATGCCATAAACGACATCTCGCATAAGACATCCACCTGGACGATGCCATGACCACAAACCCATCGAGCCCACCGGCCACGACATCAGCCAACATCGCAGCACGGCTTCACGCGTTGGGCCTCACATTGCCACCAGCACCGGCCGCCGTGGGCGCTTATGCAGCGACCGTCGTCTCCCGACAAATCTCTCCGGGCGGCCTGCTCGCCGTCTACGGCCAGCTGTCGCGGCGCGGCGACGGTACGCTGATCACCGGCCGGATTGGCGGCGACCTGTCGCTCGAAGACGGGATCGAAGCAGCCAGATGGTCCGGCCTCAACATCCTCGCCCAGGCCACCAGCGCGCTGGGCGATTTGTCGCGCATTACAGGAACGTTACGCCTCAACGGCTTTATCCAGACCGCGCCGGATTTCACTGGCCACGCGACGGTTCTCAACGGCGCGTCCGATCTGATCGCGGCCGTCCTCGGCGAG
>Ga0163144_10017204_pt1 | contig 14735 bp, 14 predicted proteins | sample OliLak19BULKMAT1_FD_123175 | JGI IMG/M metagenome (GOLD analysis project Ga0163144, IMG submission 123175) | Freshwater microbial mat bacterial communities from Lake Vanda, McMurdo Dry Valleys, Antarctica - Oligotrophic Lake LV.19.BULKMAT1 | ecosystem: Environmental > Aquatic > Freshwater >... | reverse complement strand
GAATCTACAGTGCACCCGCGTCGGCGACCGGAGCGCCCGACCCGATTACGGGCGAGACGTTCGGCTTCCCCAACATCCTCTCCCCTTTCAGTCCCGCGTATGACACCGACGAAATCGTCGGTATCGGGAAAGGCGGTAGCCTCACGTTGTCGTTCTCGGCACCCGTGCTGGTGACCGGCGCGTCAGAGGTCGGTGTGTTCACCAATTTCGGCCTGTCGGACGACGACTATCCCGCCGGTACGAACTCCGACCCTGCCGGTACGTTCGGGCTATTTCGGGAGGCCAACGTTTCCGTCCGCGCGGTAGGCGGCGGGTGGGTCGATCTCGGGCCCGTGCGGTTCGACGCGCCGACCAACTACTTCACCAACGCGACGTCGCCCTACCTCACCGTAGCGCCAACGACCCCAACATTTGCTGACTTTAGCAAGCCGTTCGACAACCCCCTGTCGAGCTTCAACGGTTTGAATTGGGAGAACACGCTCGTAAATCTCGACGGCTCGGCCGGTGGAGAGTGGATCGACGTCCCGACGAACGTCGGGCTGACCGAATTCAGCTTCATTCGTTTCGACATCCCGTCGGCAGGGTTTAACGGGACGGGCAACACGCTGTTCGTAGACGCCGTGAGCGTCGCGGCGTCGTCGGTACCGGAGCCGACGGGGCTCGTGCTGCTCGCCGTCGGCGCGGGAAGTTTGCTCTTGCGTCGTCGGAGGGGAATTCGATGAAAATCCGCGCGAGGTTCGAACAACTTCGTGACGTCACCCCGCCCGCCGCGCGCCCGCGCGTGCGGCGGGCGGGGTTTACGCTGGTCGAACTGCTGACCGTCGTGGGCATTATTGCGCTCCTCGTCAGCCTCCTCCTTCCGGCGCTGAACATCGCGTCCGACCAAGCCAAGGCCGTGCAGTGCCTTAGCAACCTGCGCCAAGTCATGGTCGCGACGCAGATTTACCTCGACCAGCACAAGGGCACCTATCCGCTTGCCAATTACACCGCCACGCACGGCACGCTCAAGTACAGCTACAACTGGGATTTCACGACCCTTCGCAATACCGCCACGTCCATCACGACGATGATCCCCGGGCTGGTCTGGGGCACGAAAACGAACCTGCGCGTGCAGCAATGTCCAGTCTACGAAGGCCCGAGCATGACCGCAGGCGGGGCGTACGTCGGCGACCCCTACACCGGTTACAACTACAACACCAGTTACGTCGGTGGGGAGTACGTATCGTCGCTCGGGCTCTACACGCCTACGACCAAAGCCAACCAAGTCCGTCGTCCGTCGGACACGGCGGTGTTCGGGGACGGCGCTTATCGCGTCGGGTCGAACCGGATCGGTGCGAACAAGTTCATGCGTGCACCGTTAACAGACTCGACTGCGAATGACGCCTACTGGGACGTGACGTTTCGTTACGCCGGCACGCAGGCCTACCGGCACCGCCGCAAGACCAACGTCGCGTACGCGGACGGTCATGCGTCGCAAGTGAGCGACCGATTCAACTCCGACACGCGTGACGTCGCGAAGCAGACGGGGTTTCTGTCGAACGACAATTCCGCGTACGACCTGAGGTAGAGCGTTTGCCCCGTCTTCAACTTCCCCGCGATTTGGAGATTCTTGCTCGGACGGTTTAAACTCCGGCGACGTCGGGTAAGGAATGTCATTTTTCAAGGGAATCAATATGCCGGTCAAATTAGGCGCTTCATTGGTCGCGGAGTTCGTCGGGACGTTCGCGTTGTGCTTTGTCGGGATTCTGGCGATCCATCACAGCGGCGGGAATTTGCTTTTGGTGGCGCTGGCGCACGGGCTGATTTTGGCAACGATGATCAGCGCGACGCTACAGACGTCGGGCGGGCAGTTCAACCCCGCCGTCACGGCGTCGTTGATGGTGACGGGGAAGATCAAGCTGTTGGACGGGCTGGCGTACATTTTCATCCAGTTGCTCGCCGGCACCGTCGCGGCTGTGGCGTGTCTGGCGTTGTACGGGGCGAAAACGGTGTACGAAGGCACGCCTGCGTTCGACCCGGAGAAGGTGAGCGTCGGTCAGGCGTTGCTCGCCGAGGGGATCGTGACGTTCTTCCTGGTCTTTGCGGTGTGGGGGACCGCTGCCGACCCGCGCGCCCGGAACGTGGGCGGATTTGCGATCGGCCTGACCGTCGCCGCGAACATCCTGGCGGTCGGTCCGCTCACGGGCGCGAGCATGAACCCCGCGCGCAGCTTCGGCCCGACGCTGGTCGCGGCGCTGGACCCGAGTTTCAGCCGGTGGTCCCAGCACTGGGTCTACTGGGTCGCGCCGCTAGCGGGTGGGATTCTGGCCGGTGCCGTGTATCACGTCGTCCTTTGGCCCCGTGACAAGCGCGGCAACGAACCCGGTACCGCCAACGTCCCGCCCGCGGTCCGACCGTGAACCGAACGGCAGGTCGTCTCGATACAAACCAAACGGCCCCCATCGGAAGGTGGGGGTTCGTGTTCGGGAATTGCATTGAGTCAACGATCAACCCCGGGCTTCCGCCCGGGGCTATTTTTTTGTTTTTTGGTCGTGGTGTATTGGTGCGTTCCGGCTGATTTTTTCCGTGTGGCGACGGTTCGAAGAACCGGATTATGTGCGTCATGCAGGAATAGGCCTGATCTCTGAACCGTCGCGCGACGGAAGCAACGTGGTGCAATGCACCTGTCGTCCGGCGCGACTATCTCAAATCCTGCCTGTCGCGCTGGACGACCGCGGGAACTTCGACGCCTTTGCCGTTCACCTCTGCGATGATTTTTCCGTCCTTGTCGATGCGTCCGGTGACGCGGATGCGGGTGCTGAAGATGTCGACGTCGGCTTGGATTTCGCCGTCGCGCGTGCCGTAGAAACCCTGGAATTTTCCGTGGGACGTTCGGCCGTGCACTTCCATCTGGTCGGGCATGCGGAGCATGAAGGGGGGTTCGAACCACGCGACGGATTTGACTGAAGGCATGTAATGACTGTCGCCCGGCGTCCACCCGCCGTTGGTCGCGAGGTAGGCTTGCAGGGCTTTGCCGATGACGCTTTGGGTGACGTTGTCGCCCGCCTCTTGCGCGACAGCCCATTCGTCGCGGGCTTGCATCGGTCCGAGCTTGATGAAAAACACCAGCCCGACGACGAGCAGCAGCGCGACCGCGAGGGTGGGGTATTTCCAGTCGATGTGGAACGAAGAGCCGCGCCCGGTGGCGTCGGGCCGCTGGCGAGACTTAAGCACCGACCGCGCCGCCAGCGTGTCGCGCACGTCGGGCACGCTTGACGGCTGAGCCTTACCGAGCGCGATCGGCCGGGCACGCGGCAGCCCTTCAGGTTCCGGCGTCATTGACATTTCGAACACGGGAGACACGTCCACCGGCCCGATCGCAAGATCCGACAGCAAATCCCCAAGCGATTCCGGATCGAGTGATTGCTCGACGGCCGTTTCGCGGGCGCGCTCCGGAAACGCCAGTGTCGGTTTGTTGACCACGACCGGCCTTGAAATCGGGGGCTTTTCCCGCGCGACACTTTTGGGCGCGACCGGCTTGATCGCGTCGCCCGCGCCCGTCGCCGGGATGATCAACACCGCACCACAGCCGACGCACTTGCACTTCTTCCCCGCGTCCAAGGCTTTGGCCCGCAGCATTTTTCCGCACGCACAGGTGAGGGTGACAGTCGACATCGCGGCGCTCCGGTTAACCGACCGAAGCGTAACGACTAGGACACGCGGGGTGAAGGGAGGGGGCGTGGTGAAGGGAGGGGGCGTGGTGATTGGTGATTGGTGCGTGACCGCAGGTCTGGTCCGGTCACGTATGAATCACCGATCTCCACTTTCGTCCGTCATCACTTTTCCATCACCCATGATCCAGTTCTGCTCCGATAACCTTACCCGGCGAAAATTGCGTGTTCACCAATCAAGTCACGACCTGTGCCGTCCGATTAGATCAGTGCATCCATCGTTCGACTTGCGTGTCGGAGATGGCTCGGGTCGGTCGTAATGTGCGACCGGTTCATGGCGCGGTTTGCGTGTGCACCCCTCTCTGGCCGAATGGTCGTGAGCGAGGGGAAAGGTTGGTCGCCAAAGGTTCAAAGGAGAACATCATGAAGGCGATTTTCAAGAAGCTCGTTCGCGACGAACAGGGTGGCGAAGTGATCGAATACGCCCTGATCGCGGGTCTGGTTGTCATTGCCGCTATCGCGGTCATCACCACCGTCGGCACCAAAGTGGTTGCCCGTTGGTCTGCCGTCGGTTCGGCGCTGTGAGCGAACTGATTCAATCGACACGGGCGTGGGATCGGACGCACCACGCGTCGGACCTCACGCCCGTCGTCGCGTTGAACGTTCTTCGAGAAGCAGAACGGAAGGTAACGTGATGCGAGATCAACTCAGAAAACTGTGGCGTGACGAAACCGGTGGCGAGGTGATCGAGTACGCGCTGATCGCCGGTCTCATTGTCGTAGCCGCCGTTGCGACGATCAGAATCGTCGGGACCAAGGTCGTGGCCAAGTGGGGCACGATCGGGTCGGCTATCTAACGACGTGCGACCGACTCAAAGGACGTAAGGATGCGGATTGGCACGGACATGCTCGTTTACTTACCGCTGCTACTGGCGCTGGCCTACGCGTCGGTGGTGGACGTGCGTGAACGCAAGATTCGCAACTGGCTCACGTTCGGGCTGGCGCTGGCGGGGCTGGGTCAGGCATTGGCTTCTGCACTTTTACCGGCATGGATCGCGCCGGTCTCTCCCGTCTCGGCAGGAATGTCGCTCGCGGGATTTTTCACAGGTTTCGCCCTGACTTTCGTACTGTTTGCGATGGGCGGGCTCGGGGGCGGGGACGTCAAGTTACTCGCCGCCGTCGGGGCGTGGGTGGGGCCGGTGCCCGTACTTTTGATCTTTGCGGTCGAAGCATTGATGGGTATGGGCATCGTCCTGGTGCAGGCCGGTCAGCAGGGCAAGTTGTCGCTCCTGTTCAAGAACAGCGCCACGATTGCGGTGAACGTGATCAACGTCAACCACCTCGGCGTCGACCACGTGTCGGCGACGGGACAATCGTGCCGGTCCATTGACCGTCCACTGCCTTACGCGGTGCCGGTATTCGGCGCGACCCTGGTCGTGCTGGTGGCAAAGGCCTCCGGCTGGATCGGCTGAGCAGATCGACTGAACCGACTGGGCGTACGGGCCGATGAACGGGCAGTGAAAGGGTGACAGACATGATCTCCGAAAATCCCTCGGCCAACACGACAGACGCCACGAGCGAGCAGTTGCACGCCATGCTGAACGGTGCGAGTCAACAGCTCCGACGTGACGACGCGCCGCCGCAGTCCACCGCGACCGAGGGCCGGGTGCTTCACGCGGACTTCTTGCCCTTCGGCAGGCTCGCGCGTCGCTGGACGCCGTTACGGCATTCAATGGCGCGTGGGACTTCGCTGATTGAGATGACGGTGGTGTTGGTAGTGTTGCTGATCATCAGCTTCGGCATGGCCGAGTTTTCGTACGCATTCTTCGTGAAGAACACGCTCGAAGCCGCCGCCCGGGAAGGGGCTCGTGCGGGGATCGTCAGCAGCGCGGTCACGACCGACGTCGAACCCGCCGTCGCGGCGCAGCTCAGGGCCGCGGGGCTTCAGACGAGCGCGACGGTCGTCGACACTGCAAAATTTACGCTCACACTTAGCCCCACCAACCCCGCGACGATGGCGGTCGGCGCGACGTTCCAGGTCACGGTGGCCCTTAGGCGGTGGGACGGCCTGCCCGCGGGCGTGCGTCCGATGAGCACGATGCTCGGCTCGGGCGCGCTGGGTTACGTCAATCCGCTTCCCGGTAGCAAATCGATCTCCGCGTCGGCGACGATGCGGAAAGAGGGCTGACCCGGCTCGCGCGGTGGCGATCGGCCCGGAATTCGGGCGAAACTAGAAATCCTTTGATCCAGCAATGCCCGGTAACTTGTTGCCGGGCGTTGCCGTTGGCGCACGTCCCAAAACTAGGACCGAAGATTCCGTCTATTCGGGCAGGACGTTCTAAACCGACTGATTCATTGGTCCGACGTAGAGAACGTACGGGCTGTGGCGCGACCGGGCGGGTCGATCGTGCCGACCTTCCGCCCGAGAGTCCAAGCCCGTTCGCAGGAGCAACTCAGATGAACAAGAAAGCACTTATTCCGTTGGCGGTCGCGATCGTACTGGGCCTGGGCGCCGCGATCATCGCACGCGGCATGTTCTCCAAGAAGTCCCCCGTCGTCGAGATTCCACTGGTCAGTGCACCAGTAGAAAAGGTGACGCTGGTCGTCGCCAAGTCGACGCTCCCGCCGGGCAAGATGATCATGCCCGACGACCTGACCGTCGGTGACGTGCAGGCCAAGGAAACGCCCGCAGGCGCATTCACCGACGCGAACTTGCTCCCCGGTCGCGTGTTGCGGACGGCGCTATTTCGGGGCCAACCGGTGATGGAAACGCATCTCGCGCCCGTCGGAGCGGGAAGCGGCTTGCAGGCTTTGATCCCGACCGGGATGCGAGCAGTCACCATCGACATCAACGAAGTCACCGGCGTGTCAGGCATGTTGACGCCCGGTTGCCGCGTCGACGTCCTGTCGACCCTCAACGACGAGAACAAGAACCCGCAGCGGTCGAAGGTGATCTTGGAGAACATCAAGGTGCAGGCGGTGGGCACGAACGTGTCCGACCTACCGGCCCCGACGCCCGCGCCGGGCGAGGAGCGCCAGAACGCGCCGATGGCCCGGACCGTGACGCTGCTCGCGACGCCCGACCAGGCCGCGACGATCGAACTCGCGGGCACGATCGGCCGGCTCCGGCTGGTGCTCCGCGCCGCGGGCGACGAAAGCCCGGCGCTGACCAGCGGTGTGACGCTCGCCTCGCTCCAGACCGCGGGCCTCGCGTCGGCGGGGGAGTCGGAGCGTGAAAAGGCGTCGCTTCGCAAGATCGAACAGTCGACCACCCGTCCGACCACGACCAAACGCATCGTCACCATCATCCGCGGCGGGGTGGAGACGAACGTCGTCGTCGAAGAGCCCGTGCGTCCGGAGTCGGGACACCACGAAGCCCCGATCATGACCGGCACTGACACAAGCCCCTTCTAAGCCACCGCCCCTTGTGCGACGTGTGATGCAAAAAACCCTGAACGGATTCGGAGACCCACCATGAAATTGATGAACCTCAAAAAGTCGAGCTACAAAGGCCTGATCGCGACTGCGACCGCGCTGACGCTGACCTTGTCGGCGGCGACCATCGTCGCGCAGGACGCCCCGACCACCACGCCGACCACTCGGCCGTCGGTCCTGACCTCCCCGGCGGGTGGCGCGATCAACATGACCGTGAACAAGAGCCGGGTCTTGACGACGCGCACGCCCTACAGCCGCGTGAGCGTCAGCCAGGCCGAGGTCGCCGACGTAAATCTCGTCGGGCCTAGCTCGGTCCTTCTAACCGCCAAAAAACCCGGCTTGACTCAGATCATCATCTGGGACGAGAACGGTCATTCCGACATGATCGACGTGCAGGTCTCTCCGGACCTCGCGGTGTTGCAAGAGCAACTCCGTACGCTCTTCCCCGGCATCGACATTGAGGCGCTCGGCGCCGGCCCGGACGTCGCGCTCAAAGGGCGCGTCCCCAACCTCCAGACCGCCGAGCGCGCGGTGCTGCTCGCGACGCCGTACGGGACCAAGGTCCTCAACTTCCTCGAAGTCGCCGGCGGACAGCAGGTGATGCTCAAGGTCAAGTTCATGGAAGTCTCCCGCGGGGCGCTGAAGAACCTGGGCTTCAACCTGACGTCGCTTTATTCCAACTCCGAGTGGTCGGTCGGCGTGAACCTCACGCCAGCCGCCGTCGGGGCACCTGCGGGGAACCTCACGGGCGCGGGCGCATTCGGCAACTTCACGTTCGACGCCATGATCGACGCCCTCGAACGCAACAGCCTTTCGCGTGTGCTCGCACAACCCAATCTCGTCGCGGTCAGTGGACAGGAAGCCACCTTCCTGGCCGGCGGTGAGTTCCCGATCCCCGTCCCCCAAGCCGGAAGCGGCGGGGCGACGACGATCACTGTCGAATACAAAGAGTTCGGCGTGCGCCTGAAGTTCGTCCCCGTCATCCTCGGTGACGGACGCATCCGCTTGAAAGTCGCCCCGGAAGTGAGCGATCTGGATTATTCCAACGGCGTGACCATCAGCGGCTTCACGATTCCCGGCGTGACCAAGCGCAGCTTGAACACCACCGTCGAAATGCAGGAAGGCCAGACCCTCGCGCTCGGCGGGCTGCTCAATGAGCGCGTCAGCGCCCTGCGCAGTCAGACGCCCGGCCTGGGCTCGTTGCCCGTCATCGGCACGCTGTTCCGCTCCGTACGGTACGAACGCAGCGAGACCGAACTGCTCGTGCTCGTGACGCCCGTCTATGTCGAAGGTATTTCCCCCGCGCAGGTCAAGTCCGGCCCTGGTGAGAAGTGGCGCGACCCCAACGACGTCGAACTTTACTTCAACGCCCAGATGGGCAAGGACGTCGGGGATCCGAGCAAGGCCGCGACCACGCGTCCCGCGAACCTCGCCGCCCCGCGCTACCGTGGCGCCTACGGGTACCGCGACGCGACCAAAGCCACCGACTCCGCGACCAAGGCTACCGAGGCCGCGACCAAGGCGAGCGAACCGGCGGCAACGGCCGTCGAGCCCCTGGCCGAAGTTGTGGAGCCGGTCGCGTCGACGCCCGAGCCGGCGGCGGTCGTGCCCGTCGCGTCGGTTGAAACGAATGTGCAGACGGTGCAAAGCGGACCCGTCGAATCGCCGAAAGTAGAAATGGGTGGCGCGCCGACGGACGCCGCGCAGCCCACCGCCGTTACGGAGATCGCGCCCGTGGCGCAGTAGGCCTCGGGGATCGGTCGGGTTGGAATCAGAACTCCCTAGTCGAGTTTCATTGGAACGGGTGACGTTATGTACGTTCAGATCAACGCAGTCCTGATCGACGGGGACGCATCGAACCGGGCCGAGATGTCGACGTTTCTCTCCCAGTACGGGGTGAACGTTGCCGCCCAGTTGCCCAACCCCGACGGACTGTCCGCGTTGTTGTCGCGCTCGGACGCACCGCAGCTCGCGATCATCAACCTCGACCCGAACGCGCCGGAGATGCTCAAGCGCATCAGCAACCTTCCGCGTCAGCACGGCGCCGTCAGCTTCTTCCTGATGAGCCAGACGCTCGACGCAAACCTGCTGATGGAGGCGATGCACCTGGGCGTGAAGGAATTCATCCCGCTCCCGATCGCCGAGCAGAAATTTGCCGCCGCGGTGGAGCGCGTGGCGCAGAACCACGGGATGGGCAAGACGTCCAAGGTGATCCACGTCATCCCGACCATCGGCGGGTGCGGGTCGACCACAATCTCCTGCAACGTCGCGGCCAGCCTGGCGATGACCACCAAGGCCAAGACCGCGCTGATCGACCTGGACCTAATTCGCGGCGGCGTTGCCAGCGCGTTCGACACACGTCCGCGCTACACGATCGCGGACGTGATGGCGACTTCCGACCGGGTCGACCGGCAGTTGCTCGACAACGCCCTGGCGATGCACAAAAAGAGCAATCTCGCGATCCTGGCGCGTCCCGACCTGCCCGAGGACACGCAACGCGTGAACCAGCCGGGCCTGCAACGCTTGCTGGCGGTGTTCGGTCGCATGTTCGATTACGTCGTGCTCGACTCACTCATGAGTATCGACCCGCTCTACGCCACCGCCGTGCAGGCCGCCGACGTGAATCTAGTGGTCATGCAGTTGAACATTCCGAGCGCGAAGAACGCCGAGCGGTTCGTCGGCGCGCTGCGTCGGATGGGGATCGAAAGCAGCAAGATCAAGATCGTCGTCAACCGGTACGTGAAGAAGGGATACGACATCAGCCCCGACGAAGTCGAGCGGGCGCTGGGGTTGAAGATCAGTTGGATGGTTCCGAACGATTTCAAGAACGCGATCGACGCGATCAACTTCGGCGAGCCGTGCGTCATCCGCACGCCGCGCGCCGAAATCAGCACGAGCCTCAGCGGGCTTGCACAACTGATCGCCGGTAAAGGCGAGGCGATGTCGATCGCGGCGTGAGCCGTGCCGTTTCGCCGTGAGCTCACTCACGCTTGGTCTTTGCTCGGGGTCAAGCGTGAGCAAGCTCACGGTTAAACGGGTTTGAGTACGGACAGTTGAGGAGTCTGGTAGTTTACGAAAGGTCGGATTCAATGGGATTGTTCACACGAAGCGCAACGGTCAAGGCTCCGGGTCAGCCCGCGGCCGAGGCGTTGCCCGAAGCACAGAAGCTACCCGTCGACGTGATCGCGACCGCGCCGGTTATCGCGACCGAGCGCCCCGTGCACTCGGCCGCCGAGGCGTCGCGCGTCGCGGAGTCCCACGTCATCCCCGCCGCGCAGTTGTCCGAGCGCCACCATTACCTGCAACAGCTCAAGGTGCGCATTCACCAGCAGTTGGTCGAACGCCTGGACGTGCAGAACTTGCGTTCGCTCCCGCCGGACACCGTGCGAAACGAAGTGCGTGTGCTCGTGCGTGACTTGTGTCAGAACGAAAAGGGATTGCTCAACAGCGCCGATCAGGAAGCCCTGATGGACGACGTCATGAACGAGACGTTCGGCCTCGGGCCGCTCGAGACGCTGCTGAAAGACCCGACGATTTCCGACATCATGGTCAACCGATTCGACCGGATTTACGTCGAAAAGCGTGGCCGGATCGAGCTGACCGAAACGCGATTCCGCGACAACCAGCACTTGCGTCAGATCATCGACCGCATCGTCGGTCTGGTCGGCCGGCGCATTGACGAAACCTGCCCGATGGCCGACGCCCGCCTGGGCGACGGCAGCCGAGTGAACGCGATCATCCCGCCTCTGGCGCTCGACGGCCCGGCGATGTCGATTCGTCGCTTCGGGTCCAAGCCCATGCAACTCGAAGACTTGATCCGTCACGGCGCGTTCCCCGCGCCGGTGATGGACTTCCTCAGTGCCGCCGTCCAGTCGCGTGCGAACGTGCTGATTTCCGGTGGAACCGGGTCGGGTAAGACGACGCTGCTGAACTGTTTGAGTCGGTACATCCCGGTCGACGAGCGCGTCATCACCATCGAAGACGCCGCCGAGCTTCAGTTGCAACAGCCGCACGTCGTGCGCCTTGAAACGCGCCCGGCCAACATCGAAGGCAAAGGCGAAGTCGCGCAGCGTGACCTGGTGAAGAACTGTCTGCGTATGCGTCCCGACCGCATCATCATCGGCGAGTGTCGTGGCGCCGAAGCGCTGGACATGCTGCAGGCGATGAACACCGGTCACGACGGTTCGATGACCACCGTCCACGCCAACAACGCCCGCGACGCGATCGCGCGCCTGGAAGTCATGATCCTGATGTCGGGCTTTGACATTCCGATGCGGGCCTTGCGAACACAGATCTCCAGCGCCGTGCAGATCGTCGTACAGGCTCGCCGTCTGACCGGCGGTAAGCGAAAGGTCACCAGCGTGACCGAGATCACGGGCATGGAAGGCGAAAACATCCAGATGCACGATCTGTTCACGTACGAGCAGACCGGCGTCGACGAGAAAGGGTGCGCCACTGGTTTCTTTAACTGTGCCGGCATTCGTCCCAAGTGCGCCGACCGAATCGAGTCGCGCGGTATCCGACTTCCGGGCGACCTGTTCGCGCGGCGCAGAATGGATACGAACGCCTGAGTCTGAATTCGTCGGAAGCAAGCGTTGGATCGGTCCACGAACCGCCCGTTCAATGGCCGAGGAAAAGCTATGAGTGACCTGATCGTCCCCATTATCGTTGCCGTCGTCGTCGCCCTCGTGACGTACAGGGGGTTCCTCGCGCTTTCGCCGATACTTTTTTCGGACAAGCGTAAACTGCACAAGCGTCTGAGTAATGAAGGCGCCGAGCAAGTCGTGGCGGCGAGTTTGAACACGGCGCGCCAGATCACGCGGACCACGCAGGTGAAGGGGCTTTCGGGAAAGCTCGTCCAGTATCGTTTTTTTGACAATATGAACCGGAAGCTGATGCACAGCTACCCGGACGTGACACTGATCCGATTTCTTACGATCGCCGGCGGGATCGGGGTGATGTCGTTCATGCTGGTCGGGCTTGTGACCGGCTCCATCCTGCTCGCGCCGGTCGCCGGAGCGCTGGGCGGGTACCTGCCATTCTTCATGGTGGGTCACGTGCGAAACAAGCGTCAGCAGACGATCGCACTTCAGTTGCCCGAGGCGATGGAATTCCTCAGCCGTGTGTTGAAGGCGGGTCACTCGCTTTCGACCGGGTTGCAGATGATGGGCGAGGAGCTTCCCGCGCCACTGGCCGAGGAGTTTCGTCGCTGCTACGACCAGCACAGCCTGGGCTTGTCTCTGGAAGACTCGCTCCGGGACATGGTGACGCGCATCGAATCAACCGACTTCGCGTTCTTCGTCACAGCGGTCCTGATTCAACGCCAGACCGGTGGTGACTTGAGCGAAGTGCTGGGCAATATCGGCGGGATGATCCGTCAGCGCATTCGCCTTCAGCAGCACGTCAAAGCCAAGACCGCCGAGGGACGATTCACCGGGTACATCCTGGTCGCGTTCCCTGCGATTCTGTTCGTGCTCGTGTATTACATGAGCCCGGATTACGCGGGGACAATGCTGCACACCCGCACCGGGCTGATGCTGCTTGGTCTGGCGTTCACGTTGCAGATGATCGGGCTGTTCACGATCCGCAAGATCACCACGGTCAAGGTGTAGATCGGGCAGAGTCAAAGGCTGGAAGTCAGGTTAAATCATGGAACAAGATCAGATCATCTTCGTCGCCATCGTGTTCGGGACCGTCGTCCTGGTCATGTACTTCGTCACGATGTTGCTGATGAACGGCGGGCAGCAGAGCAAGCTGCGCGAACGTCTCACAGGCGCGGCTATTCTAGACGTGAAAAACACACGCAAGAAGTCGCTCAAAGGATGGCTCGTACACTTCGGTCAGGCCGCGGCCGAGCCGTTCATGCCGAAGAAGCGGGAGACGCAGAGCCAGATCCGCCAGCAACTCGGATACGCCGGCCTGTACAACCCGTCGGCGATGAAAATGGTGTCGGGCTTCAAGGTGATTTTCACGATCGCGGGCGTAACGCTCGGGTACGGAGTGGGGCTTTTGATGAAAATGCCGATGCTCGGTTTTGCGGTGGGGGGGTTGATCGGATATATGGCGCCGAAAATCTGGCTCCGTCGCAAAATCAGCGCGAATCAGAAGGCACTCAGGTTTGGTCTGCCCGACGCGTTGGACTTGATGGTGGTGTGTGTCGAAGCGGGCCTGACGGTCGACAGCGCGATGCAGCGCGTCGGTACGGAGATGGCCGCCGCGCACCCCGCGATCAGCCGGGAGCTGGGCATCGCCAACATGGAAACCCGCGTCGGATTGCCCCGGTCGGAGGCGCTTCGCAACCTGGGCGTCCGCACGGGCGCGCCGGCGTTGCAATCGCTGTCGGCGATGCTGATCCAGGCCGAGCGGTTCGGGACGAGCATCGCGCAGGCGCTACGGGTCCATGCCGACACGTTGCGTGTCCAGCGCCAACTGGCCGCCGAGGAATTGGCGGCCAAGGCGTCGGTCAAACTCAGCTTCCCGCTCGTGCTCTTCATCTTCCCGGCGACGTTCATCGTTTTGCTCGGGCCGACCGTGATGAGCATCATGAAGAGCTCACTTTTTACCGATTAAACAGACGGGCCCGCACGTGTCGTCTTTGACGGACGTGCTGGGAACCGGGTCATTCAGACACTTACTTTGAGGCCGGATATGAAAAAGCAATTGAACAAGCGTTCGTTCACGGTCGGTGCGTTCACCGTCGCGTTACTGGTGTTCGCCGTCGGGTGCAAACAGGACACGCGAACGATGTCCGACGGATTCTTCCCCGAACCCGAAGGGTATCGCGCGACGACGGCGACGTTCGACGCGCAGGCCGGAAACGGCGCGCGTCACGACGCGATGCTCCGTCCCGTGCACTTCAATGGTGGTGCACTCAACTCCACCGGCGCCGACAAGATCAACCGTCTACTCGGTGCCGACGCCGGCGAACCCGTCGCCGTCTATCTGAACGTCCCGACCGACGACAAGGCGCTCTACGCCTCACGCGAGGCCTCGGTCACGCGTTATCTCAAGGACGCCGGCCTGGCCGACTCGCAAATGAAAGTCGTCGCCGGCGCCAATCCCGACGCATGGAGTCCTTCGGAAAAGCAGATCGAGAAGTTCTCTCGCACCGACAGTGGCTCGTCCGGCTCGTCCGACTCGTCGAGTATGAGCACGAGCAGCTCGTCCAGTGACTTGAGCGCCAAGTAATAGCCTCCGTGTCTAGATCACGATTGTCGTCTTCCGGACGGGAGAACGGCCACTCGTGCGAAGGCGACGCAAGTCACCTCCGCACGTTTTGGCGTTATTACAGCGGGAGCGGGGGAGCTGCCAACACGCCAAGTGACGTTCCCGAAAGCATGTACGGCTACACTTTTGGAAAATGTTTTCAGCAGAAAATTCGCGTCTCCGCGCGTTCGCGTGGGATCGAATCTAGGTTGCACGCGATGAAGCTAAGACATGAAGAGCAGAGCGAGGATGGTCGCAACGCACTTCATTCTGTGCGTTCGTTGTTGTCCTTGGCGTTTCTCCGTTTTCCGACCGTGAAACGCGTGGAATGCCGCGAGCGATTTAATAAGCGAATATCATCGCACGTACAATTCTTGTAACTGTTTACCGCCCACCTACCCCGACGTAGACGTGAGCAGGTCGGTCGGTCTGCCGGCCAGGTGGG
>Ga0163144_10017203_pt1 | contig 14735 bp, 10 predicted proteins | sample OliLak19BULKMAT1_FD_123175 | JGI IMG/M metagenome (GOLD analysis project Ga0163144, IMG submission 123175) | Freshwater microbial mat bacterial communities from Lake Vanda, McMurdo Dry Valleys, Antarctica - Oligotrophic Lake LV.19.BULKMAT1 | ecosystem: Environmental > Aquatic > Freshwater >... | reverse complement strand
TTTGAGGAGTTCGAGTTCGGACGGGGTGGCGGGCTGGAACTCATCGATGTAGGACTTGGAGAAGTTATCGAAGACGTCGACGTCTTCGGTTTTGATGATGAAGTTGTGGCTGTAGAGGCCGTGTTTTAAGGCGTTGAGAGAAGATTTGAATTTGCCTTCACGCGTTTTGGGGCCGGTGCAATTCTTGGCATTGGCGCGGTTGGCGGCGAGGGCGGCTTCGGACATGGTTTTCTTGCGTGGCTGGACCACGGTCGAGGGATCGTTATCGATGTTGAGAGCTTCGTTCCGTTCGCTGTTCTCTTCGTTGCTCTGTTCATTGTTCACTGGATTTCTCCTGAGTAGAAATTAGCAGGCGGTGTGGTGGGCTTAATGTTTGAGGCCTGGCTGGAAATATTTCGAATCAACAGTTTAGAGAGAAAAGAAATCTGAAAATATTTGTGAACCGCCCCGGGCTTAATGTTGGATTGGGTAAGGGGAAAGGGATTTGCAGGAGGGTGGGGTCGACACCGATGCGCTTGCCCTCGAGTTGAAAGAAGTCGTTTTTTTTGGGGTCCCAGCCGAGGCTGTTGCGGGCGTCGATGCATTCGAAGTTGACCTGTCCCTTTGCGTTTTCGGGAAAATTGGGGCCACAGATGGGAGGGAGTTTGAAATCGATGCGAGCGCAGTGGATCTGGGTAAGAGTCTTTTTATGAGCGGGTTAGCCACCCATATGTGGCGCAGGACTGAGGAAGCTCGCTGTGGATGGCTGGCAGTCGGATCGCGAAAAACTAGCAAAAACGCCAATGAAATGCATAGTGACGGGTCAGGCTGCTGCCTATTCCAGCGTACAGCCAAGAAAAGCTATGAGGGTCATAATTCGAAACATCTGCGTATTCTCCTGGTGAACTATTAGATCGCTCCGGACGGGCACAAGTTTCTCTGAATGATCGGATTTAGTTCAATCCGCTTTGGCTCCAGATGAATGCATAGCTCAAGCCCGGTACTTAAAAAGTTGCGCGAATGGCGGCAGAGGCGACTCATAATTGACATTGTGAACGATATCGGATCACTCGCAGCATTTGGGCGAAAGTCTGGGGATTTCAAGAAGCAGCTCTTGTGATTCGTGGCAGCAATGCGAGAGGTGAAATCCGCTTTATAAGGTTAAAAGGGGGCCGCTTAGAGGATTCGATCTAGTTGGAATCAAAGCGGTTTGTGCGCCAGAGCTTTTTCATCCACTCGGCACGCCATGATCCCTTGCCCGGTAGCATGGCGACTTCACGATAAAGCGGCTCAAGCAGCTTTTTTGCTTCAGATCGTTTGCCGTGGGCGACCAGAGCACTGGCTTGAACTGCGTTGCCGTAGGCCCGCATCCAATGCCCTGGGGCCAACGCCTGACTGAGGATTGACTGCGCTTCGGTTGCTGGCGCAAGGGCCAGGTGCGCACGTCCACATTCCACCAGCGCCGTCGCTAGTACGATTCGTGCGAAGCCCCGTTCCACTCGGGGTTTAGGATTTAAATTGTCCATGGCGGATACTACCTCCGCCGCCAGTTGCAATGCCTCTTGCGGACGGTCCTGTTCGAGGCGTAGATTGGCAATCTTAAGTTGTGTATTCCAATACGGCTGCTTGTCTTTGCCGGTGGTTTGCTCATGTACATCCCGGACTTTTTCGAGCGTTACCGCTGCGGCATCCAGTTGGCCGACGCTCTGCTGTGCGATGGCAAGGTTTGACATCGACACTGCAAGTTCTGCGCTGTCATCGCCGAGGAATTTACGGTACAACTCGTGGGCGGATTGGTAGGTCGCAATCGATTCTTTGAATTGGCGCAGGGTCGTTTGCGTGTTCGCGATGTTGTTGAGTGTGCGCGCAACACTGACGTGGCCCTCAGGGTAAAGCTTACGTTCTTGCGCCAAAGCTTGATCGAAGAAGCGAATCGAATCGAGAAACTTTCCTTGCCGGAAGAAGAGACCGCCCAATTCGTCGAGAGCAATTGCAGCGGTTGGATTGTTGCGGCCGTTCACGGATTGGGCCAAGTTGAGAGAACGCTTGAGGGAAGCCTCAGCCCCCGCGAAATCACCGATGTTTTTCTGTGCACGGCCTAAGCTGCGCAGGTAGTGCGCCAGATTGAGACTGGGCAGACTGGCCCGCTCAGCTTGTTTTACGGCTTCAGCACAGAGCGGTGTGGCCTGGGCATAATTGGCAGCCATATATTGCGCCAGACAATGCTGCTCAAGAGCCTCAGCTTCAGCGCCGGGATCGGTGGGGCGCAGGCGGCGGGCGGTAGCGGTCGCCTGGAGGGCATTTTTCACGGCGGGCTCGTGCTGGCCCAGTTGGGCCTGGGCATTGGCCAACTGAGAAAGGGCGTGCACTGTGCGGCGGGAATCAGCGCTATCCATTTGGATCATAGATTCATAAAGCCGGATGGCCTCGTTGAAAAGGCCGAGACCCGCATAAGCTTCCGCCATGGTCTGCGTCAATTCGGCCCGAGCATCTGTGTCAAGCGCCGAGGATTGGATCGACTTTGCACCTTGGTCCAGCAATTGGCGGATCGTCAGGCGGTTGCCTTGATTTACCTCCGGGTCTGAAGCCTGAAAGAGACTTTGCAAAAAGCTGGCCACGGTAGCCGCGCGCTCTCGCTCGTGCAAAACCTGCTGATTTTTGACCAGCGTCAGTCCCACAGCGGTCAGCAAAGCTATTATCGCGAGAATTGCCATTGAGACGGCGGCCACATGCCGGCGGATGAACTTGTAGACGACGTAGCGGACATTGCCCCGACGAGCTTCCACAGGCAAGCCCTTGCGATAGCACGCCAGGTCTGCGGCGAGATCTGCAGCCGAGTCGTAACGATCTTTAGCATCTTCCCGGGTGGCCTTGGCGGCAATCGCGGAAAGGTCAGCTTCCCGAGTGTCCGGCAGCAGCTTCGACAGCAAGACACCGAGCGAATAAATATCCGTTGCCGTTGTAAGTGGTTCGCCACGCATTTGTTCCGGACTGGCATAAGCCGGGGTTGCGGCGCGGAAAAAAGTAGCGGTCCTCTCGTCGCCTATCTCGAGCCCACCAGGATCGAGAGACTTGGCAATACCAAAATCCAGAAGCTTAGGATGGCCATCGGCGGTGACCAAAATATTGGAAGGCTTTAAGTCCCGGTGCACGACCAGGCGCTGGTGAGCGTAATGAACGGCGAGAGCCACTTGTTCCAAGACACCGATCCAATTTGCGAGCGGGACCCGCCTGGCGTAGCTGAGAAAGTCTTCTCCTTCCACGTACTCAAGCACGAGGTAAGGGGTACCGTCCGTTTGAAGACCACCATCGAGTAGCTTACAAATGTTTGGGTGTTCCAGCCGGGCAACAATTTGGCGCTCGGATTCAAATCGGCTCTGGATTTGATGTGCCATCGCACCGGTTAACAGAACGGGAAGTGCGATGATCTTGATCGCCACGCGCTGGTCGTAGCCAGACACACGTTCTCCCCGGAAGACGAAGCTCATACCGCCTTGACCGATTTGATCGACCAGCTTCCAGGGCCCAATCTGTGTGCCGAGGCCGGGCTTGACAGCAGAGACTACGTTGCCTTCAAGATATCCGGATGAGGCCTCGCAAGCGGCTAGCAAACTATTCACCTCCGCTCTCACCTCCGGTTCACACTCAGGGTGGCCGGCCCACGCTTTTGTTCGCTCGGCTTCCGGCAAAGCAAGCAAGTGGTCGAGGATTGCGGCACTTCGTTCGTAAAGATCAGGCTTCAATTTCGTTTTCCACCGCAGCTTTCAATTCCCGATATAGCCAGGAACGGGCAATCAACCAATCCCGCTGAACCGTCGCCGTGCTAATCGCCAGATACTGGGCGATTTCTTCTCCGCTCATGCCACCGAAATAACGCAGCTCCACAACTTGGGCGCGGCGTTTATCGAGAGTCGCCAATCGCTCCAGGGCCTCGTCTAATTGGTCATAAATGGCACAGTCTGGACCCAAAACCGCAAATTCATCCAGATGTAGCTTTATGCCAGGATTCCGTTTTTTCGTTTGCTGCTTTCGCGCGTGATCGACCAGAATCCGGCGCATCGCTTTAGCGGCGACAGCGAAAAAATGACCGCGACTCTCCCAGTCTACATGGCTCTGTCCTAGCAACCGGAGGTACGCTTCATGAACCAAAGCAGTGCCCTGCAGGGTATGGCCGGGATTCTCGCCGGAGAGATAGCTCTGCGCTAAACGCCTTAATTCTGCGTAGAGCAAGGGGAACAAGTCGCAAAAAGCAGACTCATCTCCCTCACGCCAACGTTGCAGTAAACGTGTTATCTCTGCCATCGGAACTAACCTAACAAAAATATTTGGAAAGAAATGATCAAAACGTCCGACCGCTTGCGCTGAATGGGCAAAACCATGAAACTAATCCTTCCAATCCTTGGTTTGCTGATCGCCGTGCCGTTGGTGTCGACGGCGGCCACCCTGACGCTTACATCCCAAGAACTCTACTTTCATATCGGGGCCAATCCGTCGATACTTTATGACGGCGCAAGCCCTGAATATTTTAGTTCGCTAGGACCCGACAACTTTGGCGCCTACGGTTGGCAAGTGACAAATCAAACGGCGAGCACCTGGACGCAGTTTTCGATTTTCTTCTTTCTTGACGCCGAGTGGGACATAATCGAGAACCTGGTTTCCAATGAATATGCCGAATTCCTGGGGCTTGGCCTGGCGCCGGGTGCGCCTCCCGGTGCCTTTGCACCTTCGGCATGGGAAATCGACGAGCCGGGCTATGTGTTTGGAGACATCTACGACAACGTATCCTTTTTCGGAATTCTGGACGGAATGAACGCGGTGCCGTCGTCGTCGCCCGATGACGTCTCGCTTGCACTGGGTTGGTCTGTGCTTGCGTTGGCTCCCGGAGAAAGCATTAGCATCACAATCCAACATCTGAGCGCATCCACCTTGGGTATCGGGCATTTTGACCCCGATTCGATGGGCGCGGTCTATGTCAATGGCTGGATGGAAATCATTGCGGCACCGCCTGGGCCGGGAGGACCGGAAATTCCCGAGCCGTCAACGAACGCCCTGGGGGGGCTTGGCCTGGCGGCTATCGGCTTTGGAATCTGGAATCGGAATCAAAGGAACTAGTGATGAAACAAAGTAAATGGCTGATGTTGCCCCTGGCCTTGCTCGCCTCAATAGCGTTATTTGAAGGACAGGCGAACCCGGATCTTACGGTGGAGGCAATTTCCACCGCAAGCCTGAGCATCGATAGCCAAACCCTCGCAATAAGCGGTAGCTTGCAGCCGACAATCCGCAATTTGGGTGCAGCTACAAGCGTGCCTTTCACCGTCCAGGTTTTTGAAGATCGCAACGGTAATCGCACTTTCGAGGCCGGAACGGACTTGCAACTCGGTACGGCCGTGATCAGTTCACTGGCAGCAGGCGCCAGCACAAGCCCCGTGATTCCGGTCAGCGGAACCATTCTCTTTGCCGGTAACATCCTATACGTCCGCGCCGATTCAGGCAACGCGATCCTAGAGCCGAACGAGGCGAACAACATTCGTTTCACCGGACAGAATTTTACCTTTCAACCGGCCCAAGGCGGGTTGAATCCCACTTTGTTGTGGGAACGCAAGACTTTCGTACTCTCTCCCACAAAACGCCGTTCGACCGGCCCGGTCGCCGTAGGTGACATCGATGGGGATGGATTTCCAGAGATAGTCTTCGTCGCCTCTGTGGGTGGCATTTTTGCTGACGGTATACTGCGTGTTCTCGACGGACGCGATGGCAGCGAAAAAGTGGCGGTAGTGGACCCCACACTGGAGTTGAGGCCGACGGCGGGAATTACCTTAGGCGATATCGATAACGACAATTTGGGGGAAATTATTACACTCGACGAGCAATGCCGTCTGATTGTCTTCGAGAACGACGGCAGCTTGAAATGGCGCGGTACGGAAACACACTTTTCCTCCGGCAGCAGTTGCATTGGCGGCGCGGCTCTTGCCGACCTCGACAAGAACGGCTCGCCAGAGATTATCATCGGCCGGAGCGCCTATTCCGCAACTGGTACCCTGCTCTGGCAAGGCACTGGCAAGGTGGGCGGCGCGAATGGGCCGATGTCATTCGCGGCAGACGTGGACGGCGACGGCACCCTCGAAGTGGTGGCCGGGCCTACTGTTTACAACGCCAGCGGCGGTATCGTCTTCAACCGTGCTGAGTTCGGCGAAGCTTACTCGGCGGTAGGCAATCTTGATGCCGACCCGCAAGCGGAAATTGTCTTCAAGCCCCGGACGGGTAATGCGCTTATCGCGTTGGAACACGACGGTACCATCAAATGGCAGGCACCCTGGGCCGTTGCCGGTGGGGGCCCGCCCACGATTGGAAACTTTGATAGCGATGCCGCCGCTGAAATTGGCATTGCCGGTAGCGTAGAGTACCGCGTTTACGAAGCCGACGGAACCCTGAAATGGGCCAACCCCATCATCGATCAAAGTTCGGGCATTACTTCGGCGACCCTCTTTGATTTTGACGCCGATGGCGAAGTGGAAGTTGTCTTCGCCGATGAGCAGTTCTTATACATTTGGCGGGGGCGGGATGGTTTCGAGCTTTTCAAAGCGCCACGCCCCCACAATACCGGCGTGGAAATGCCTGTCGTGGTGGACGTGAACTCAGATGGCAATGCTGAGATTGTCGTTCCATTGAGCGGAGGCACCGCCGCAACGCAGGGAATCCAGGTTTACCGGGGGGCGAACGGAAATTGGGCTCACACACGCCGAATCTGGAATCAGCCAGCTTATTCGATCTTTCATATTCTTGATAACTTGAAGGTCCCGGCGAGCTTTACATCGAATTGGCTGGTGGAGGGCTATAACAATTTCCGGCTGAATACGTTTCTGCCAGGACAAGGGCAGGCCCCCAATTCGATCGGTGATTTTACGATCTCTTTTCTTCGCCGCGACGATCGCGATTTCCCCGCCAAGACTTCACTGATCGCCAGGATCGGCAACGGCGGCTCCGCGCTGCTACCGCTGGCTTCCTTCCGATTCACTGCGGGAGTCGGCGGTGCCACCATCTGCGGAGGCACAACCACGCGACTTCTGGCTCCAGGCCAATTTGAAGACGTCTCGTGCGAATACCTGAATCCAACGCCTGGCGCACAGAACGTAGTCGGCCAGGTCGATTTTGCCGCATTGATCCCCGAAGGAGACGAAAACAACAACAGCATGGGGGTGAATCTGGTGATTGGCCAGGGGCCAGCAGTAATGGTCAGCGATTTGACCGTGCGTGCGCGGGACCGGGCAATGGACGTAAAGTGGACGCCTGTTCCCGGTGCGGCCGGCTACAACATTTACCGACGGGTTGGGGAAGGAAACTATGTCTTGCATCAGGCATCGTATAACAATGCACTAGGTGCGTTTGCGGATACGGGGCTGACCAACAACACTGTTTATTGGTATCACGTCCGATGGCTGAACTCGGCTGGGGTGGAGTCTCCGCTGGGCACAGAGGCCAGCGCGATGCCGATTCCACGCACCCAGCGTGGCGACACCGCGCCTACGATCACCAGTATCCCCATCACTCAAAGCCGCACCGGGCTGGAATATCGATACCAAGTGGCGGCGTCCGATCCTGACACTGGGGACGTGCTGACTTTTGAGCTGTTAGCGCCGCCAACCGGTATGGTGATTGGGGCTAACTCCGGGGTCATTACATGGCTTCCTCAGGCCAATCAAGCGGGCAGCTTCCGAATCCAAGCAGCCGTCCGCGACTCGCGGAATCGCGTCACCAGCCAGTACTTCCCTCTGTTCATAGAGACGCAGATAACGAACAACCCACCGCGATTCACCAGCGTGCCTGTCACGCAGGCAACTGTTGGCCGCAGCTATGCCTACACTGCGCGGGCCAGCGACCCCGACGCAGGTGAGTTGCTCACCTTCAGCCGGACTGCCGGACCTGCCGGGCTCAGTATTCACCCCACCACAGGGCTCATTTCCTGGCTGCCCTCACTCGCTCAAACCGGTTCCTATCCCGTCGGCATTCGGGTGACCGATCTTTCTGGATTGGGTGAGGCGCAAAACTTCCAAGTTCAGGTCAGCAACCCGAACCAACAGCCAACCATTACCAGCACAGCTCCAACCAGTGTGCTCCTCGGCAGTACATACAGCTACGCTCCAACGGCTAGCGATCCCGATCCCGGGGATGTTCTCACCTGGTCGCTTCCGGTTGGTCCTACAGGTTTCACTATCAACAGCAGTACCGGAGCCATTCTTTTTAATCCTGCCGGTATTGGCACTTACGCCTTCACACTCGAAGTAATGGACGCGCTGGGGGCCTTCCATCGGCAATCGTTCGCCGTGAATGTCAGTGCCATTCTAAACCAGGCCCCGGTATTCACTTCATTGGCACCCACTGTAGCCGAACCAGGACAAAGCTACGTCTATGCGGCTGCCGGTTCTGATCCCGATGGGGACGCCGTGGCCTTTAGCCTCGTCACCGGGCCAGCGGGCATGATGGTCACCACTGCGGGCGTTGTGCGTTGGACGGTACCGGGCAATGCCACGGGTTCGGTTCCCGTCACGCTGCGCATTGCCGATCCTCTGGGAGCAAACACGCTGCAAAACTTCACGATTACAATCGCGCCAGTCGACAGTACTGCGCCAACTCTAAGCATCTCCAGCCCCGCCGCCAATGCATTGGTCAGCGGCGAAGTGTCTGTAACTGGAACGGTTGAAGACCCCAACCTTGTGAACTGGCGGTTGGAATACCAGATCATGGGAGGCAGCCAGTGGATAGCCTTGAATCAAGGCACTGCCAATGTAGTCAATGGTCTGCTGGGAGTTCTACCGGCGACGATGCTGGCCAACAATCCTTATGCGCTTCGCTTGACGGCGTTTGACCGCCGTCAGGGCGCTTTTGTACAAAACATTGTTCGCGTCGGCGGTGACGCCGTAAAACTCGGTGCTTTCACGCTGGCTTATACAGACCTGCGCCTACCGGCTTTGGTGATGCCGATTGAAATCCGGCGGGTCTATGATTCCCGTAAGCCCTACTGGAATGACTTTGGCACTGGCTGGGCGTTGGGTTTTTCTGAAACCGATCTTCGGATTGATGGAAACTACAATGCTTACGTCACCTTACCCAATGGCAGGCAGGCGATCTTCGCTTTCTTGCCTGTTCAGACTTCCCCCGTTTTTCCCGCACTGGAGAACCGATATCAGGCTCCTGTGGGAGTGGGCGACAAACTCGAAAACCTGGATTGCCCAAGCTTTCTCGGCGCTGGACAAAATCTGGTTTGCCTTGGCGGCGACACGCCCTTTCAGGCATATAATCCCCGGCGCTGGCGCTTAACTACAAAAGAGGGCACGCAATTCATAATCGAAAACTCGACCATTAAACGCATTGAAGATCGCAATGGAAACTGGGTACAAATTGCCACCACAGGGGTGAGTTCTTCTAACGGGCAGAACGTCACGTTCACGCGGGATTCCGCTGGCCGGATCACGCAGATATCCGACGCTCGAGGCCACCGACAAACCTATGCTTACGACGGCGCAGGGCGTCTGATCCAGCACACGGATACGAAGAATCAGTTGAGTACTTTTGAATACCAGCCAACCTCGCATCTGATCACTCGAATTCTCCAGGCCGGGGGCTGCCAAGCGGTGCGTCAGGAGTTTGACTTGAGCGGTCGCCTCACCGCCCGCATCGACAGCGACGGCCGCCGGACAGAATATGCCTACGATCTCGCTGCCCGCCGATTGACGAAAACCTTTCCCGGCGGCATATCCACCTCTGAGACCTATGACGAAGGCGGAAATGTTCTATCCTTCACCGACGGTGAAGGACAGACGAGAGCGTTTAGCTATGACACCAGTGGGCGCCGCATTCTTACTACCCTTCCAGGTGGCCGCCGGGTTGCGCGAACTTACGATGCCAGCGGAAACGTTTCATCGGAGGAAGACGGGCCTAACGGTGGGCCATACTTACTGACCGCTTACGAGTGGACGTCAGGTAACGTTCTTTCCCGTATCAGCCGTCCCAATGGCGATTACCAGACATTCTCGTACAATACCGCCGGGAGTCTTCTGACCACGCAAATCTTCAATGCCGGTGGATCGCTTGCCGAGGAATACACATACAGTTACGACGCCGCAGGCCGGCTCTTATCGGAAAACAGCCGCTCGGGAGTTTTTAACTACACATACGATGCCACAGGGAATCTGACGCGTATCACCGATGGGGCACTTCGGACACAGAATTTTGTCTATGACGCCAACGGCAACGTCGTCACTGCCTACAACGGCGGGGGCCAGCGCTATGACCGGGCCTGGGATGAGTTTGGATTGCCAGGGAATGGAAGCGCCTCCGGTCTGACTACGCGCACACAAACCTGGAATAGCTTTGGCTTGCCTGCCTCGGTAGGTAACTCGCTTGGCCAGCAATATCAGTTCAGTTATTCCTGTTCCGGCCTGCTGAGCGAGGTTCGAGACCCGCTGAACGGGCGAACCCAATACGAACGCAATGCACTAGGCCGTATCTTGCAACGCCGGGATGCGTTGAACCAGATCACTACGCATACTTACGACCGGAACGGATTGCCGCTGAGCGACACAAGCGCTGCAGGCGACGTGAAAACAAAGACTTATACAGCGGACGGACTGTTGGCGGGAGTAAATCGCGGACTCGGTAACATTGCCACCACTTATGATGCCTACGGCCGCAAGGCAACCGAAGTCTCGCCCAGCCGATCAGATACTTACACTTACGATATGCGCGGCCGAGTCGCCTCGATCGTCTCAACCGGTAATGCGGCGGGCACGATGAGCTTTACACGAGATGCCGCAGACCGCCTTCTTTCGGCAACGGATCGTTTCGGCCGTACCGTGACCTATACATACGATTCCAAGGGCCGAAGGTCTTCCATGACCGCGCCAGATGCCTCCGTGACAACATATATCTACGATGCTGGCGGCAATATAAGCCGTATCACCACCGATGGACGCTGGGCGGAGTACAGCTACGATTTGAGCGGCCGCCGCACTGGCCTGATCTATAGCAATGGCGTGCGCGCGGCCTATAGTTGGAACCCACGCAACCAATTGGCCAGCTTGACATGGTTTTCGCCGGCAAACGCGATCATTCGTTCCTGGAATTATTCCTATGACGCCGGGGGCCGCCGCACTGCCGCTACGCTAAACGATGGAAGCGTCAATTGGTCGTACGACAGTCTGGGCAGGCTCAGTTCGGAAATCATTTCCAGCACGCTATGGGGAAACCGGAGCGCCTCATGGACCTATGACAGCGTAGGTAACCGTCTGGACGCTGGCGCAGTATTCGGCAGCGACCATCGCTTGACCAACCTCGGTGCGGAAGTGATTTCGCACGACGCGGCAGGGAACATGACTTCGATGAACGCTTCTCCTTTGGGCTACGATGCGCACAACCGGGTCGTTTCCACCTCAACGAACGAATACCGGTACAACGGCCTCGGCCGCCGGGATCAATTGACTGGCACTGCGGCACGCACCTATATCGTAGATGGCCACAACACACTGGGGATTTTCAGCGGTAACACGTTCAGTCATCGCTACACGAACGGTCTGAATGTCGATGAATTGCTCTTTGCCCGCAACGCGAGTGTTTACCGCTTCTATCTTACCGACGAGCAGGGGTCGGTAATTGCAACGACGGATGAAAGCGGCACGTTACTCCATCAATACGCTTACAACGCCTGGGGCGAGCGTGTCTTCAACGCTGCGGCCGTCTCCAGCGCTTTAGGTTCCAGCAACTACAATCCTTTTGAGTTCCAAGCCAAGGAGAAGATGAATGTCAATGAGCTTTACTTCTTCCGCGCCCGGCCTTACCGCGCCGGGATCGGCCGCTTTGCGCAGAAGGATCCGGCACAAGGATCGAGCTTTCTTCCCGCCAGCCGGCATCCTTATCAATTCGCCTTCAACCGGCCTACCCAGTTTGTCGATCCTTCCGGTTGGTCGGCAACGCAGTATGCACTTTTGGTCAAAGAGAACAAAGCGGCTGAAGCCACCGGTATCATAATCGGCTTCCTAAACAGTTTTGGAGGAACGAATCTTAGTTTCCTTGGAAACTTCCTGGATAGCAGGGTGAAATATCCAGAAGAATCGATATCCGCAAGTGTGCAAGTCGCCCTCGACTCGACAACGAAGGACATGGAGACGGTGCTGGAGGAATTCGAAGACTGGTTTACTGAGGATGGTGCGAGTGTCGCTCAGGGATTGGCCACAGGCGTGAGCTATGGTATACCGGCCGGAACCTATTGGATTAACTATTTCGTTCTAGGCACTTTGCCCTTCTAGCTCGAATCCATGCCACTTAGAGCATTGTTGTGCCATTACCATCCCGGAGGCGCTGGAATGGTTCGCGGATCTCGGATTATATGGGCCTCGAGATCTTGGCGAAGTGGATCACGCAGGCCCATGTGCAGGCTGTTTTGGATTGGACCGGCTTGACCTCCAAACGGTATCACCCCAAATGAGCACGAACAGTTTGCAGCGCATCCAGTTGGGCAGCACCCGCTTGACATCCTTGCAATCGAGAACGCGCTCGATCTGGAGGCGGTCTCTGTAGTCCTGGAAAAGACGCGATGGGGAGCATGATCATGGGTGGCTGCGCCTTCATCGGGTAGTCCTTAACGGCCCAGAGTTTTCAGAATCTGGATGGCGACCGGCTGCTCTATTGAGCGATGGCCGGATTTGGCCTGGCCAGTCCACTCGATTCGCCGGGCCATTTGTTAGGGCTCGCGGTTCAGAGTTTCCAATTCCGCCATGGAGAGGCCGAATTCTGCGAGCAGTGGCTCGAATTGTTTGTTGAAGGGGAAGAGTTCGACCCAGGGATCGAAGGTGCGGTGCCTGGCGATGTTTTGGATTTTGGCGACAGACATTTGGTTGTGCGGGGTGACTTGTCAGGCGTTGTTAGGGCCGCCTGCCTAGGGCCAGTTCTGGGCGAGTAGCACGAATGGGGTGGCTAAGAGAATGAGGTGCATTGCGTGTTGAGTGTATCGCTATATGCTGGAGGCTGGAGGTGGTGATGTCTTATTCGAGACTGCTGACGTGCGGTGCTTGTGGGACGCAGAACCGGATTCATGCCCGGTTCCTGGCGAGTACCGGGCGGTGTGGGGTTTGTAAGGGGGAGCTTGCGCCTTTGAGTTTGCCGCTGGATGTGGATGAGTCTACTTTCGATGAGATTGTTGGAGCGGTTAAGGTGCCGGTGCTGGTGGACTTTTGGGCTGAGTGGTGTGGGCCTTGCAAGATGGCTGCACCGGAGGTGAAGGAGTTGGCGCGGGAGATGGCGGGGCGGGCGATTGTGTTGAAGGTGGATACGGAGGCGAACCGGGGGCTGGGGGCGAGGTATCGAGTGCAGTCGATTCCGAATTTTATGGTGTTTCGGGGTGGGAAGGTGGTGATGCAGCAAGCTGGGGTGGTGCCGCGGGCTGCGATGCGGAGCTGGCTGGAGGGGGCGAGTTAGGCGGCCGAGTCGAGTCGCGAGACTGACACTTTCACTCGGTAGCCCAAGGCGGCGAGGAGGCGAATCAGAAGATCGCTTGAGACGTTGTCCAGGTTTCCATTGAGGATTGAGGTGACTCTGGTACGGGAGGAGCCGCCCCGCCTTGCGACTTCTGCGTGGGTTAGGCCCTGGGTAAGAACGATCTGCCTGAGTCGCTTGAGAAGGGTGTGTTGTACTTGCCATTCTTGCGCTTCGAGGCCGCTGAGGCCGAGGGTTTTGGCCAAGGCTTCAGGGGTGTGGGCACTGATCATTTTAGTTTTCATCCTGCATCTCCTTTAGCCGCTTTCTCGCAAGTTGAATCTCAGAGGGCGGAGTCTGTTGTGTTTTCTTCACGAAGGCGTGAAGCACCAAAATGCCTTCGGCGCTTGCCTTGAAATAGAAGGTTCGAAATTGGCCATCTGCACTGTGGAGCCGCAATTCAGAAACGCCAGGTGCAACTTAGGGCATCGGCCTTGAGAGTGGCATGCCAGGTTGCTCACCAGCTTGAAGCAAAAAAAGCGCCTTACCAGCCGGTCACGAAGCTCAGGTGGAAATTCCCGAATGGTATCGCGAGCTCGTGGGTGAAAGACAACCGGCCTCACGATTTGGAGTGTATCAAAACTGGGACATGCCGTAGGCATGGAAATCGCAGAACGGCTAAAATGTGCATATGATACCGACAAAGAAGCTCGTCAAGGTGAAGAACGAATTTCAAGTTGTCATCCCCAAAAGTATGAGGGATCAGTTGTGCATCCATGTTGGGGATCAGCTTGAAGCGAGGATTGTGAATGGGAAGCTTTGCTTCACGCCCAAATCTTCAATCGACCAAAGCGTTACCGACGGTCTTGAAGATTTGAAGAATGGTCGTTGTCACGGCCCCTACGGCAGTGCCGAATCCGCAATTGTCGCCATCTCAAAACCACTGCTGCCAAGCTGGTGATCGCTGATGGTGTTGGAGGTGCCGTCTTTGGGGCCCGGTGTTGCAATTTCGTCTACACGGAAGGACCACGAGACAGGTACAGGCGCGGGTAGCACACTTCAGAATCCGTTGGAGGTGAGGTTGCCGCTGGCTCTTACTTTGAGTTCACAGGTGGTGCAGATGGTAGAGCCTTTGTTCTCGGCTGCGGCAGAGCCTGCGATCTTGAAGCTAGCCCGACTTTCGCAGTTGAGCCGATTCGAGTCAGCTAAGGTTATTAGAATCAGTAAAGGGATGCCGTAGGTCTTCACCACAAGAGTGAATCAACCTGCGACGGGGAGAGAAGGCTCTTCGA
>Ga0163144_10017202_pt1 | contig 14736 bp, 13 predicted proteins | sample OliLak19BULKMAT1_FD_123175 | JGI IMG/M metagenome (GOLD analysis project Ga0163144, IMG submission 123175) | Freshwater microbial mat bacterial communities from Lake Vanda, McMurdo Dry Valleys, Antarctica - Oligotrophic Lake LV.19.BULKMAT1 | ecosystem: Environmental > Aquatic > Freshwater >... | reverse complement strand
GCCCTCCCCGCAAGGGTGAGGGGGCCTGAAGGATTCTGAAGCAACCCCCGCTCAGTTATACCGCATTCCGCTTCTAGTGACTTTTCATGTTTTCGTGAATCAAACCCGCATTTGCATCTCAGAATAAAATCCGCAGATTTCGCTGATGTCACAGATGTTCTGGATAGAGCTTAGGGGACTTGCGCAGCGGCGATTGGCGGCACCGCGCCAACTTGCCCAATCTTTTGGAGCGCGGGCGATTCTTGCGCGGCCAAATCCGGCGCGCCCCGCAGGACGTTTTCGCCGGCGGACTGGGCGCGGTTGAGCATCGGTCCGGCGAACAGCCCGCCGCCGACCACCAACGCCGCGCAAAGAGCCGCGGCCAAAACCGGTCCGGGATTGTTCGCGTCGGGAATCACGCGGGTCGCGGGGCGGAAGTATATCACCGAGACCAATCGCAAGTAATAGGCCGCGGCGATCGCCGCGTTGAGCACTCCGACAATCGCCAGCGCCAAAAACCAGCCGTTCCAGTTGCCCGCTTCGCTAAGGCTCAGCTTGGTCACGCCGCTGGATTGCACGGCGCCGCTAAAGAGCGTGAGTTTCCCCCAGAAACCGGCCAGCGGCGGAATCCCCGCGAGGCTAAAGAGGAACACGGCCATGGCCAGCGCGGCCAGAGGATGCGTGGCCGAAAGCCCGGCCAGATCATCCACCTGTTCGACCCGGTCCTGGCTTCCCCCCAGCGCCGTCAACACGGCAAATACGCCGAGCGTGGCGAAGGTGTAAACGCAGACATAAAACAGCGACGAACCGACGCCGCTCACTTCACGCGCGGCTCCCGCCCCTTCGCCCCCTTGCAAGGCTTGATTCAAGCCGACCGACACGCCGATCAGCAGATACCCGCCGTGGGCGACCGAAGAATAAGCCAGCAGCCGCCGCAAATTATTTTGCCACAACGCGAGGATGTTCCCCAAGGTCATCGTCAATAGCGAGACCGCCAAGAGCACCTTCCACGCCAAGCCTTGCAACTCGTCGTAACCGGTCAGATTGACCGCCACCAACCGGACCAGCACCAGCAGCCCCGCCACCTTGGGCATCGTCGAAAGCAGCCCCGCGTTGGCGTGGCTGGTCCCTTGATAAACGTCGGGCGCGTAAAAGTGGAACGGCACCGCCGTTAAGCGGAAGCCCAATCCGGCGATCACCAGCAGCAGCCCCAATCCGGCCAGCGGATTCAGCCCGACCTGTTGTGAGAAGACCGCGGGCAAGTTGGCCAAATTGGTCGAACCGCCAACGCCGTACAAAAAGCTAAAGCCGTAAAGCAGCAGGGCCGACGAGAGGATGCTCAGAAAGAAATACTTGGTCGTCGCCTCTTGGGCGGCCGCGTCGCGCTTACCCAGGTAGAGCAGCACATAGGTTGGAATCGAAACCAACTCCAGCCCGACGAAGATCAAGACCAGTTCGTTGGCCGCGGCGCAGATCATTAACCCCACGATCAATAGCAAGAGCGACCCGGCGAACTCGCAGCGTTGTCGTTCGCCCGCCGGCTGCCGCATGAGCAATAGCAGCAACAGCCCGGCCGCCAAGGTGAACCACCGCGCCGCGTGGCCGAAATAATCAACCGCCAATGGCCCGCTGGCATAAGGAATGAATTCGGATCCCATGCCGCGGCCGCTATCCTGGATCCCCAACAGCACAAAGACCGCCCCGAACCCGAGTATGCCCAGCAACGTCGGTTGCGACTTATCCGGCGCGAACGCTCCGAGCAGGTAGATCAACGTCGCCACCCCCGTCAGGGTCAGCTCCGGCAGCAACAATTGAACGGTTTCCAATGTGGTCATTGCTTGTTTGCTTTTCTTGGATCTTCCAATGCGGGCAAATAATTGCGGATAATGTTGCGAGCGTTAGGCAGGGGACTAGGTGATCATTCTCAAATTCGGTCCGAAGGACCGTTCGTTGTTAGCCCGGACCGTCAGGTCCGGGATCGCGTCGCACAACCAAGATTAGGTCCGCAGGGCCGAAAGAATCGATGACACTCTTTCGGCCCTGCGGGCCTAATTCAAACTCTGGTTCGTAATCTCGGCCCTGACGGGCCGAGCTACCCACGGCAGGCCCTTCGGGCCGATTTCGCTGCCTGTACTCGTCTCATTTCCTTCGCCTGGTTTATTCCATGCCTTTGATTCGTTATCCGCAACCGCCCCGGCCGAAGCGTTGGCGGCATTCAGCACGGCCGCCGCCGGTTCGCCAATGGTTGCCCAAAGCGGCGTCAACGGTTGCAAAAAGTGTTGCGGAAACAGGCCGATCCAAAAGACAAAAACCAGCAATGGGGCCAAGGCGAAAAACTCGCGCCAGTTCATATCGCCAGGGCCGGGAGGCAACGCTGGCTCGGCATGGCCGTGACCGTGATCGTGATCGTGGCTGCCGAGTTCGTGACTGTGGTCATGACCTTGGCTTAATTCCGCGCGATCGTGCGCGTGGGCATGGCTTTCGGGCGCGAATTTGTCAACAACGGGAGCCGCGTGCGCTTCAGCGTGTTCGTGGGCCGCGTGATCGGTTTGCGGTTCGTACAGCGGTCCAAAGAAGACACGCTGGACCAGGTAGAGCATGTACCACGCCCCCAGCACCACGCCGCTTACCGCAAGGACGGAGATCCACATCATGACGGTTCCCTGTACGGCGGGCGTTTGCCAGCCTCGTTGGAACATGCCGGTCAGGACCATAAACTCGCCCACAAAGCCATTCAACCCCGGTAGGCCGATGCTGCTGAAAGTGAAGAGCAACATCGCCAGCGACAACCACGGCAACCGCCGCGCCAGCCCGCTCAGTTGGCTAATCTGCCGCGTGTGGTAACGTTCATAAATCATCCCCACAACCGCGAACAGCCCGCCGGTCGAAAGGCCATGGTTGACCATTTGGATCAAGCCCCCTTCGAGACCGATCTTGTTGAGGGCAAAAATTCCCAACATGCAAAAGCCCAAGTGGCTCACGCTGGAATAAGCAATCAATCGCTTGATATCGCTTTGAGCGAGCGCGACCAGCGCGCCATAAATGATGCCTGTGACCGAGAGGGCCAAAATCCACGGCATGCATTGCACGGTGGCGTCCGGCAGCATCGGCAGGCTAAACCGGGCGAAGCCGTAGGTGCCGATCTTGAGTAACACACCGGCCAGAATGACCGAGCCGGCGGTGGGGGCTTGGACGTGGGCTAGCGGCAGCCAGGTATGCAGCGGAAAAAGGGGAACCTTGATCGCAAAGCCCGCGAACAGGCCCAGGAAAATCCACAACTGCCAATAGCCGGCCGCGGCGTCGTTAGGGATCGGGTGGTCGCGGAGGATCGCCGTCAGTTCGGGGATCGAAAACGTGAGCGCGCCGTTGGGGGTGTAGCGGCCGGCATAAAGCACGATCGCCAACAGCGATAAAAACGTGAGCATGCTCCCCGCCAGCGTGAACAAGAAAAACTTGATCGCGGCGTAGTGCCGTTCCTCGCTCCCCCAGATGCCGATCAGGAAAAAGAGCGGAATCAGCGTGAATTCAAAAAAGACGTAAAACAACAAGATATCGCGGGCGACGAAGACGCCGAGCATCCCCGTTTCGAGCAATAACAACAGCGAATAAAACCCGGGCTGGCGTTCGGTGATCGCGGTCCAACTGACGAGTACAGAGGTGACGGAAAGCAACGCGGCCAGCCCGTACATCCACAAGCCCAGTCCATCCAGCCCGACGGAGAACTGGACGCGCAAGGCGGAATCGTCTCCCAGCCAACTCCAATCGGTCAGCGCGAAGGGGGCTGATTGTTGCGCGCCGTAATACGTTACGGTTCCGGCGAAGCAAAGGGTTATTAACGTGGTGGCCAGCGCAATCCCCTTGGACCATTCCGGCGCGGTCGCGGTCGAAATGGCAATGAAGAGCGCGCCGAGTAACGGCAGCGCCAGCGAGATCAGCAGTAAACCAGACATGCTATCCATATCAATGCGGCGCGTTAGGCTCCGTAAAACACCATTCCCCAAATCAACACGATCAATCCCAAGACCATCGCCAGCGCGTAGAACTGGACCATACCGTTTTGCAGCAGTCGCATCGCGCGGCCTCCCCACCGGGGCAATTCGCCCACAAGGTTCACCACGCCGTCAATCAGCCAGCGATCAACCACATAACACAAAAACGCCAACACCGTGAGCGGAAAGACGAACAGCACCAGGTAGAGTTGATCGATGAAGAACTTGCCGTAGGAAAGCTGATAGAGGGGTTGAAACGCGGCCGCCAGGGCGTTGACCTCGGTCTTTTCACCCAGGTAGAGATAGGCCGCTAAACCGATACCCAATAGCGCGACCGCCGTTCCCCAAAACGCGATATCGAGGTGCAAGCCGGGGGCGTGGACGCCGCGAAACTCGCCATAAGCCAGCGACGGCGTCCGCTGCAGCAATCCAAAAAACGCGTGCGTCGGACCGAGCGCCATTCCCACCAACACCGAGCAGACCGCCAAGATGATCAACGGCGTGGTCATCACCGACGGCGATTCATGGGCATGATGCCCGGCCTCAGGCGGGATTTTTTCCTCGCCATAGAACGTGAGGAAAAACGCGCGGAAAGTGTAAAACGCGGTCATGCCCGCGCAGATCAAGGCGAGCCAATAGAGGCCGCCATAAAGCCGCGCTGAGAATTTGCCGGAATGCGCGGCCGCTGCGCTTGCGGATGATTCGTTTGCGGAGGTTGCGTCACGCGGCGGCAATGCGACGGATAACATGATCTCTCGCGCGGCCTCGCCATTGGCCGCCAATACAACCGGTTGTCCAAGCGTAGTTTGAATGGCATGGGACGATGATTCGGTATGAGCCGCGGGATGGGCTTTTTCATGCAGCGCGGCGAGGATATCGTCTTTGCTCCAAAAACCGGCCAGCGGCACGATCCCCGCCAATGCCAGACAGCCGACCGCGAAAGTGGCAAACGTGACCGGCATCAGCTTGCGCAGCCCGCCGAATTGCCGGATGTCGATGACGCCCCCCATTGCGTGCATCACGCTCCCCGCGCCGAGGAACAACAGGGCTTTGAAAAACGCGTGGGTAAAGAGATGGAACATGCCGGCGACGATTCCCAACAGCGAGCCGGTCCCCAGGCTGAGGAACATGTAACCGAGTTGGCTCACGGTGGAATAGGCCAACACGCGCTTGAGGTCGTTTTGCGTTAGCGCGATCAGCCCGGCCAAGAGCGCGGTGAACCCGCCGATGACCGAGACGAGCATTTGGGCGGTGAACGCTTCTTCCCCGACCATGAACAGCGGCGTCGGCCCGGCCGCCATGAACAGCGGCGTGCAGCGCGTGACCATATAAACGCCGGCAGTGACCATCGTCGCCGCGTGGATCAAAGCGCTGACGGGCGTGGGGCCTTCCATCGCGTCGGGGAGCCAGATGTGCAGGGGAAACTGGGCGCTTTTGCCGCAGGCACCCAGCATTAGCAGACTGCAAATCGCCACCGCGATGCCGCCGCCGATGAACAAGCTCGGATCGGCGAGCCGCGTTTGCCCCAACACGCCGGCGATCAGGCCGCTGTCGTGATAATTGAGCGTGCCGTAATTCGTCCAAATCAAAAACAGCCCCAACGCGAAACCAAAGTCCCCTACACGGTTGACCAGGAACGCCTTCTTGCCGGCGGCGACCGCTTCGGGCTTTTGATACCAAAAGCCGATCAGCAAATACGAACAGGCCCCGACCGCTTCCCAAAAGACGAACAGCAGAGCGAAGTTGCTCACGCTCACCAGCATCGTCATCGAAAAGACGAATAGCCCGATATAGGCAAAGAACCGCCAATAGCCGCGGTCGCCGCGCATGTACCCGCTGGCGTAAACGGCGACCAACGTGCTGATGAACGTGACCATGCAAAGCATGATTGCGGTCAGCGGATCGGCGCGCAAGGCGACGTCGATCTTAAAGGGGACACTGGCATTGCCCGCCGCGGCGGTTGCGGAACCTTTGGCCGCGGGAAACGGCGCGTCGGGGGTGTAAGCATCGGGAATGTCGGCCCAGGTCCAGAGCGTGACCACGCGTTCGTAACCGACTTGCCCGGCCGTCAGATCAAGCGATTCTCTCCGAACTTCATTCAACACGCCAAGACTACAGACAAACGCCAGCGCGAACGACGCCACGATCGGCCAATGTGCCCGCTCGCCCAGCTTCCAACCGCCCAGCGCGACGACCAATGCCCCCAAGAGAGGCAACGCGGGCACGGCGATCAGGAGGGTTTCAAAGGTCATGCCGGTTCAGGTCTGCTTGCGTTGTGAATGGGAAAGTTGAGGGATGCTGGCGTGTCTTATTGCTTTGCCGGGTGGCACTGGTGGCTTGTCCACCAGTGTTTTATTGTGGTGCCGAATTGCGGAACACTTGTAGCAAGCTACCTGTGGCACACTCTTCAACGGACTACCATAGGAATGAATTACATCTGCTCGCGGTGTTCGTCACCTTCGGTGTCGGGCGGGGGTTGCACGCCGGCGACGGTCAACTTGGGCCACTGTTGCGGTTCGCTCACGAATTCATCGAGTTCCTGATCCTTGTAGGCGGGGATCGATTCCTCGCGGAGTTCGCTCCAAGCGGCGATGTCCAACCGGCCGGAGCGCTGAAAGAGCATCAACACCAGCGCGAGCATCAGGCCCGCCTCGCAAGCGGCGACGGTGAGGATAAACACCACGAGCATTTGGCCTCCCCAATCGTTGTGGTAGCGGCCCCAGGCGATCAGGCTCACGGCGACCCCTTGGAGCATCATTTCGGCACAGAGAAACATGACGATCATGTTCCGCCGCGCTAAAAACCCGATCAGCCCGAGGCCGAAAAGGAGTGCACCGACGATCAGCGAATTGTTCAGCAGGGCGACTTCATCCATGGCGGGGAGCTCCCGTGCTGGAGACGGCCGGTTCGCGCGTGGTTGCAAGAAGCGGCGTTGCGGCGGCGTTTGCGCCAATCACGTTCTCGCTTGCGTTACGCGGCGAGCGCAACAAAGGGGCCGCATGGCCGATCGGCACGTTATCGCGCGGCTGCGGCGAAGTCCGTTGCGAACGGTCGTGGCTCAGAATCGCCACCGCCCCGACCAAAGCGATTAAGAGCAGCGTCCCCGCCACCTCGACCGCGATCAAATGTTGCGAAAATAAAACGGCGCCCAACTTGGCCACATGCTCGGGATGCAAAATATTGCCGGCGCGGGTTTCTTTGTCGTTGACATGCCGCGGGGCTGGGGCGGTCGAGCGGATCAATAGCACCACTTCGAGCTGCCCGTTCGGGCCGGTTAATTCTGGATTCGCGGTTAGCAAACCCTTTAGCTTGGCGATCAACGGGGCAGTGATCTGCGGCGCGGTGCCGGGAGCGAGTTCCAATTCGATTTTCGTCGTGCCAGCCGGATTGGGCAACACGCGGGCTCGCTGGATCATCGCGGCGGTGATGGTTTTTTCGGGATCGGCGGCCAGCGCGGCCAGAACGCGTTCGTCGCGCGGGGGCTGCCAAACGCGGACCACCGTCATCGTCAGGATTCCCACCAGCACCGCTCCGGTCACCGAGGCGAGTAATCCTTCCCAACTGACGCGATCGTAATAGGCGTGTCCCCCCGGCTGGGCGAGCATGAGCACAAACAGGAACGTGACCAGAATCGCCCCGGCATAGACGACGATTGTCGCCACGCCGAGAAACTGCGCCCCTTGCAGCATAAACAAACCGGCCGTGGCCAACAGCGACAAGGCGAACCAGATCGCGCAATAGACGGGGCTGCGGAACGTGACGGCCATGGCGGCGGCGGCGACGGCCACAGCGGCGGTCGTGCCGAAAACCAAATCGGCCGAGATGCTCCCCAGCGATTTGCCCAGCAGAATAAACGCGACCAGCGACAATGCGCTGAGTCCGCCGCCGAGCAAACGCCCTCCCTTACGGCCGCGCGGCAGCATTAGCCACATGCCGAGGGCGGCGAGGATCATCGCCGCCGCGCCGAGGATAAAGTGTTGGGGGGACATGGGCAAGCGCGTTAGTCGGTGAAATAGGGGAAGAGCAACTCGCGTTAATGTTATCCGCAAGTGGCGTGGTTATTTGCAGGGGGCTTGGCCGAGTTCCTGCGACTTCATCGGTTCGGCGTCTTTGGTCATGTCGTACACGCTGAGGAGTTTTTCCTTGTCGAAGATCATCTCCTCGCGGCTGCGGCCGGTCAGGTCCAACAGGCTGGTCAATTCGATCGCATCGACCGGGCAAGCCTCTTCGCACATGCCGCAAAAGATACACCGTAACTCGTCAATCGAGAAGGACTCGGGATACTTTTCGCGGTCCGGCCAGGGACTGGGCGAAGCGACGATATCGATGCAATGGGCTGGGCAAGCGGTCGCGCAGAGGAAACAAGCCACGCATTTCACCCGCCCCGCGTCGTCTTTATTCAACCGATGCACGCCCCGATAGATCAGCGGATTGCCGACGATGGGGCGTTCCTCAGGAAAGCTGACCGTCAGCTTAGGACTGAAGAGGTGCTTCATCGTGGTTGTGAGTCCCTGAACAAATAACGGCAAATACATCTTGCCGGAGATGCCCAGTTGAGGCTCGTCGATCCATTTGATGGCGGGGTCGGTGGCTAGCATTTTGGGCGTTGGGGATTGGGCGTTGGGGTTTGGGCGTTGGGGATCGGTCAGCAGCGGAATGGTTTAATCTTCAACCTTTTCCCTTTTTCCTTTGTATGAAATTTTGCTTTCCGCATTTTCCCTCATCCACCGTCTCTCGTCTCTTGCCGCCTCACGTCAACATCTGCTCCGGCTCCATCAATCCGGCCGGGCCGAGGCGGGGGCGGTTGTCGGTTTTTAACGGCGAGATCATCGCCGCGCCAATCCAGGTCACCAGCATGACGATCCAACCCACCAACATGAACGTGCCGTGAACGTTGCCGCTGATGGCGCCGGTCATTTCCATTTCGACCAGGATCGCCGTCGCGGTCAGGTTCACCAACCCCATCGGCAGCATCACTTTCCAGGCCAGCGTCATCAGTTGATCGAAGCGAAACCGCGGCCAGCTCCACCGCACCAGCATGAAAAACAGCACCACGAGCATGAACTTGGTCACAAAGACCACGATCCGCAGCAGCGCGCCAATCCACGTTACGTCGTTATCCGAACCGGTGACTCCCCACAGGTGCCAGCCGCCGAAAAATAAAATCACGATCAAGAAGGCGGCCGTGATCATGTGCAAAAATTCGGCAATCAGAAACAAAATCAGCTTCATCCCGGCATATTCGGTGTGATACCCGCCGATGAGTTCCTGCTCGGCCTCGGGCAAGTCGAAGGGAAGCCGGGCAGCTTCGGCGAAGGCGGCGATGGTGAACACGATGAGCCCGAGCGGTTGCGTGAAGGCGTTCCACCAGCCGGAGGAGGCCTGTACACCAATGATCGCATCGAGCCTGAGCGAGCCGGTGGTCAACACGATCCCCAGGATGCCCAAGCCCATCGCAATTTCATAGGCAATGAGCTGTGCGCTCCTGCGCATCCCGCCGAGGAAACTGTATTTGTTATTGCGCGCCCAACCGCCGAGAATCACGCCATAGACAGCGATGCTCGACAGGGCAAAGACGTAGATCAGCCCGACATCGACGCCGGGGGCAACCAGCAGGTTGACGGAATCGCCGGTGAATTTGTAACCGAAAAGTTCAAAATCCGGGACGACGCTCCCAAACGGAATCACGGCGAAGATCGCCAGCGCGGCGGAAAGGATAATGACCGGCGCGATCGCGAAGAGCGCCTTATCGACATGCTTGGGGGTGTAGTGTTCCTTGAAGATGAACTTCAACCCGTCGGCCAACGGCTGGCCCAGTCCGAAGAGCTTGATATCGGTCCAGGGAATGCCAACGCGGTTGGGCCCTTTGCGGTCCTGCACCCAAGCGGCCATCCACCGTTCGAGCAACACCAGATACGCGGCCGCCGTCATCAACCCCGCGATGAGCAAGGCGATTTTGACCAGCGCGGCGATAAGTTCGGGGGACATGAGTGATAGACTGAGTGATGCTTTGAAATTTTGGAAATCTTTATACTAACGGCAAATGACAATCAACCGTCCTTAACGCGAATGACATAGGTAACCTTCTGGACCATCTCACTAGGCTCCATGTTGTCGTGCATCCATTCCAAATAACGAATGATTTCACCGATCGTGCGAGCATTCTGCTTACAATAGGCCACTCCGAGATGAGGTGTATTGTTCGCCGCCAGAACTAAGAAATCCTCGTCGCGAGTAAAACAACGCGTTGTTCGTTCAGACCGAATTCCAAATGTTCTTCATCCTCCGCGGCCAACAAATTCGTATCACTAGTGTAGTGCGTCACTTTTGCATGAACTTATTAAAGGGCCGGAAATTGTGCGTATGCGAGCCAGCGATACAATTTTCAGGGGTTTGAAGCACTCCGCATAAGTTCAGGTCTGATTGCTGCACTACAATAGTTGATTGACTCTCAGGGGGATTTCGAGGACTGCAAAATTTCAACAAGTCGTGAAAAAGGCAAAACTGAAACGAAGTAGTTCCATCATGGGGCGAATTCGATTTTTCCTATGAGTTCCTCTTGTTGCATGCACCCGTGCATGATCAAGAGATAGTGAATGATCTGGCTCACGGAATGTTCATTCTTCTTCTTGTTGCAAAATACGATGCCGGGATCATCGGGGTAAACTTCGGAAAGACCAATAAAGTCGCTGTCGAAGGTAATTACTACTCCGGCAATGAATAATTGGACATTGGATTTGCTGGCTACGCCGCGCAACCAGCCTAAACAACGAACAACTACGTTCATTTAATTATTGCCGGAGTAGTAATACCCGCTACTCTCGGATCGCAAACTCCAATTGCTCGGGATCGGATGCCTTCAATAGTCCAACTTCCGCGGAAATTGTCACGTCAATTTTATGGCGACGCAGGCTTCTACCTATGACGCCATCGACGCTTTCATCAAGATGAAAAATCATCTTTCCAGCGTCCTTGTTGGCGTAGTTTCGTTTCTAATGGTCCGGGACCATGCTTCCGCCGATACTCTTCGGCGATCTCCACGTCTTCTCGAATGTGTTGACGAATCTCATCAACATGGTCGTAAAAATAAGTCAATGCGGCATGAACGTCGGCTAAGTTGAGGTGCGGGTAAGCCTCGATAATCTCATCAATCGACTGTCCCATGCCCTCATACATCACCGCCACATGCTGCACCTTGATCCGCGTCCCCGCGATCCGCGGCTTGCCGCCGCAGGTGCCGGGGGTCATCACGATGTGCTCTTTTTCGATCCGAGCGTTGGATGGTGTTTCGGTGCTCATGTTGCGGCCGCGACGGCGGCTCCGGATTCGGCCAATTGGTTGACTCTCAAATCGACACCGGCCGGCGGAATCTTGTTCAACCCGGCCACCGCTGAAAACGCCGGAATCTCCGCCGCCAATTCTTGCAGAACGGTACGGGCGTTGTATAGCCCTTTGCGGCCGAGCATCGTCCAGGCGAGATGCCCCTCGACCTTACACCCCGCCGGGGGGCGCACGGCCCAGTCAAAGGTTTGCAGCCGCTCATTTCGGTTCACATACGATCCGGCCCGCTCGGCATAACCGCCGCCGGGCAGTTGATAGGTCGCCAAGCCCTGCAACGGCGATTCAAACAGATCCTGGACCACGATCAGCGGCACCGCGGCGAATTTGCCCGCCGTGGCGTTGTCGATCCATGCTTCCGGGTAGCCGGCGGCGAACCAGACTGCTTTCAGGCTACTGCCGTTGGTCGTGCCGGCCGCTTTGGCCAAAAAGTCGTCCCAGGGAATGAGCGGGCCGAAATGGCCCAACACCATTTCCACGCCGCGGCGATTGGGACATTTTTCGGCGCTGATCGTGAAGCCGCCGGGGAATGATTCGTCGGCGCCACGGATCGGGATTGGTCCCATTGCCAGCAGCGCCTGGGCATCGAGGCTGCGCGCCATCTGGCAGAGCAAATATGCGTCTTCCGCCGTTTGAAACGGCGAAATCACCATAGCCAATCGCCCGGCGTGCGCGAGTTCGGCGCGAATGTCGGCGGCGACCATTTTCGGCACGTCCGGCCATTCGATATTGAGCATATCCTGCGGGCCGTAGCCCTTTCCTTTGCGGCGGCGCGGGCCGTTGAGCCGTTCAGGTTTGTGGATATGGCCGTAACCGTACCGCCCTTCGTCGCACATCCACCACTTGTTGACATGCGGGTTCTCACGCGGCTTGAGACGAAAGACAGAATCTTGGTTTTCGTCGATTGTGATCGAACAGCCGGTCGCGCAGCCGGAGCAGACGCCGTTGTGCTGCTTCATGAACCAGACGCGCTGCTTGTACAAAAAGTCGCGATCACCCAACGCCCCGACCGGGCAAAGATCGACCACGTTGCCCGAGAGCTTGTTATCCAACGGATAGCCCTCGAAGACGTCAATCTCTTCGTGGCTGCCGCGATTGATGACCATCAGTTCGGAGGTGCCGGTCACTTCGCGCGTGAACCGAACGCAACGGGTACACATGACGCAACGGTCGATAAAGAGCGTGACCGTGTCGCCGATATCTTTGCGGCGGCTAGTGAAGGGGCGGATGTCGGCGCGGCGCTGGTCCTGGCCGTGTTCAAAATGATAATCCTGCAGCAAACACTCGCCCGCCTTGTCGCAGATGGGGCAATCGATGGGGTGATCGATGAGGAGATCCTCTTCGACCATCGCGCGGTATTGCTTGACCTTGTCGCTATTGGTGATGAAGACCGTGCCGTCTTTGGCGGGCGTTTGGCAGGCTGGCACGACGCGCGGGACCATGTTGATTTTTCCGGTCGCGGCGTCTTTGGTTCCCATTTCGACCAGGCACATCCGGCAACTGGCGACCACCGAAAGGCCGGGATGCCAGCAATAATGCGGCACCGCGATCCCGGCGCGCGCGGCCGCCTGAATGCCGTTGAGCCGTTCATGATCGGCGACCGGAACTTCGATGTTGTCAACGAGTACTGTTCCCATGGATCAAATCAACTTGAGAAATGCGAAAAATGTGTTTTGGATCAGGCTTTGAGTCTTCATTCAGGTCGATTACGGAGCGATTTGTCTTGTCCTAAACGCCGTTCGTTGGCGAGTTCCAGAGGGGCGTCGGCCAGAATTTTCAAAAACAGTTGGCGGCGCTCTTCGTCTTCCGGGTCGAGCCGCTTCAGAATTCGCTGGGGCTCAATCTTGGGGAGATGAAGTTTGACCAATTCCATGATGTCGGCTTGATCGCGTAACCGTTTGGCGAGCAGTTTAAAAAACAACAGGTCATGCAAGCCAATAACGGGGAGCCCTTCGATCAAACCGGCTTGTTCAAGTTCCTGCGGTTCGGGGAAATAATAAGGTGAACCTAAGTCAGCGAGGTCGCGTCCTTTCAAAAAGTCAACGCTCATGCCGGTGGGACGACAGAGAAACGCATAGGCGCGGATTTCCAAACGCTCCCAATCCGGGTGAACCTCTAAGTGGTATCCAAACTTGTCGGCTTCGCGATAACTCAATAAGACATCGCGGTCTTTAGTGGTTCTTTCATAGCCGTGAAAAATCACCGCCGCGCCACTGACAATCAACGGCGAAACGCCGCATTCTACGGCCCGTTCATGCAACAGCCGCAAAGTGGCGTCGTAGCCTTGAAACATTTGATCGCTCATACGACATAAGCCCTCAAGGACCGCAGTTGGACCCGCGGACCGAAATTCATTGAGCAGCGAATTCGAGGTAGTAAACGACATCAGTCAAATGAATCCGTCTAATAGCGTAAGATCAATGGGAGCCGAGCGTCACTAAGGCTTCTACCGGCTCAGTCTCCATGTACCCGCCGGGGTTGGTTCGCTTGATGTAATCCTCGAACTCGCCGCGAAATTTGCGGATCGCGTTTTTGATCGGCCAGGCGGCGCCGTCCGATAGTCCGCAGATTGTGGTGCCGTGGGTGATGCCGATCGTGTCGCCGATTTCCAGGAGCAAGTCCAGGTCCTTGATCCGTCCCTTGCCCGCTTTGATCCGCTGCATCATCGTCATCGCCCAGGCGGTCCCTTCGCGGCAGGGAGTACACTGCCCGCAGCTTTCGTGTTTGAAGAACTGGCTGCTGTTATGGAGGAAATCGACCATCGACACGGTTTCGTCCATGACCACGACCGCGGCGGTTCCTAATCCCAAGCAGCCAACCTTGCCCAGCGAGCCGAAATCGAGCGGCGTGTCGAACTCCGGCTCCGACAAAATCCCCATGCTGATCCCGCCAGGAATGGCCGCCTTTCCTTTGCGCCCTTTCCAGATGCCGCCGCCGTATTCGTCGATCAGTTCGCGACAGGTGATCCCGAGCGGCGCTTCGTAACAGCCCGGCTTGTTGATGTGGCCGCTGAGGCAGAAAAGTTTTGGCCCGTAACTCCCGGCGTCGTTCTTGACGTTTGGACTGGACGGCACGCCGATCGATTTGAACCATTCGACGCCGCGATTGATGATGTGCGTCACGCAAGCGACCGTTTCAATGTTGTTCACCACGGTCGGTTTGCGAAAGGCCCCTTCGATGGCGGGAAACGGCGGCTTAATCCGCGGCCATGCCCGCTTTCCTTCGAGCGATTCAATCAGCCCGGTCTCTTCGCCGCAGATGTATGCGCCGGCACCCTTATGCAGATAAATATCGCAAGCAAACCCGGTCCCTAATACGTTCTTACCCAAATAACCGGCGGCGTAACACTCGTCGATTGCGCTTTGCAGCCGGTCCCAACTGAGCGGTTATTCGTAACACAAATAGAGAAACCCGTTGTTGTCTTTGGTGG
>Ga0163144_10017201_pt1 | contig 14737 bp, 7 predicted proteins | sample OliLak19BULKMAT1_FD_123175 | JGI IMG/M metagenome (GOLD analysis project Ga0163144, IMG submission 123175) | Freshwater microbial mat bacterial communities from Lake Vanda, McMurdo Dry Valleys, Antarctica - Oligotrophic Lake LV.19.BULKMAT1 | ecosystem: Environmental > Aquatic > Freshwater > Lake... | reverse complement strand
GTTGCTGGCGGCGTGGGTGGTCGCGGCGTATGGAATCTTGCAAGTCCTCGGCGGTGATTTCTTGATTTGGGGCGACCGCGCGACGTTCGGGAGTTTTTGGCGGCCTCCTTCCACCATGGGGCATCCCATCCACGCGGGGAGCTACCTCGCCCTCGTATCACCCTGGGTGTTATGTTTTGCCTGGCGAGCGTGGCAAACGGGCGGACTTGCGAAAACCTGGCCCTGGATTCTCTTGGGCCTCATCGGCTTCGGCGTCGTCATCGCTTCCAGTTCGCGCGGCGCCTGGTTGGCGCTCGGCCTTGGCATCGGCGCCTGGCTGCTCTTGCGGATTGCTTTGGACCGTTCCCTACTTACGCGCCGACGATTGGCGTTCCTCGCCGCCGTTCCGATCGGTGTGGCGGCTATCGTCTTCCTCAATCCCGGCAACATCCTGCGCCCGGCTCTCGCGCGCGCTTTGGACTTCAGCACCTGGACGAGCCGCATTGCCGTCTGGGACATTACCTGGAACATCGCGCGCGATCATCCTTGGCTCGGCGTCGGGCCCGATCTGCTGCATCTGACGTTTCCCGGCTATCGCACGCTCGCCCATTGGCAGGCCGAATGGAATACCACGCCGGCGCACGCCCACAACGAATTTCTGCACGCCTTCGCGACCCAAGGCGTCTTTGGCCTTTTTGCGCTGCTGCTTATCGTGATTGGTTCCATTCGAGCCGGCTTCGTCGCACTCCGGACAGCCGGGGACGCTGCCGCCATGAGTGCGCTTTTGGCGAGCCTGATCGCATCGGTCTCCGTCCTTGGACTTTGCTTCGTGACGCCGGGCATGGCGCCGCTATTGATCGTACAAATCGCCTTTCTCTCGCGCATTGGCGCCAGACCAGGCATCAATTCGGAAGGTTTGCACGCTCTACCTTCTTGGACGATTCCGGCGTCGGCGGGATGCATCGCCGGCGTGTTCTGCGTAAACGCGCTATTCGGAGCGAGCACATCGTTGGGAAAATCGAGCATCGCGTGTGCCGTCATTCTCCTTCCCATCGCTTGTGCCGTGGTTGCATGGAGACGCTCACTATCGCGTTTGTCTCCGACAGGCGCGAACGAACGCACGGGGTGGCGATTATCTTGGGGAACGGCGTCGGCGGGATTGGCGCTTTCTCTATTGGCCTATCGCCTGGTGGCGTGTCCCTTCGCCGCGAGTTGCCTTGTGAAGCAGGCGCAGCACTGCCTCAAGGACGACGCCGTCGTCGCCGTGGAACGCCTGGAAGCCGCAGTTGGATGGCAGCCGCAAATGGTAATCGCCTGGGAGCATCTTGGCGGCGCGGCTCAAAAGGCCGCCGAAGCGACCAAAAGCATGCGTGGCCGAAAGGATTTCTACGAACGCGGCGGCGAGGCATTCCGCGCCGCGCTCGCGCGCCAGCCGCATTGCTCGCTGCATCGGCACAACCTCGGACGACTTCTCGGCCGCATGGCCGCATACGGCTGGGCGAAGCCTCAAGACTCCTTCCAGCTTATGGAGGAGGCGATGCGGATCGAGCCACTCAATCCCCTGCTCTGTGCGGATGCGGCCGAGGTCGCGCTCGCGCTAGGCGATCGCACGCGCGCCGCGAAATATCTGCACGCGGGCCGCAAGGACTTCGGCTCGTATGGGCCTCTTGCGGAACAGGCGGGTTATCTGGCGCTGAGCGAAAATCGCCATCAGGAGGCGGTGGAATTGTTGGTCGCCTCGGAAACGATGCGCTCGGATCCGGGCATGAGCGACGCGGCCACGCGCTACGCCGGTCTGAGCGCCGCGTTTTTTCATCTGGGCAACATGAATGCCGTCGATCATTACGCGCCAAAGGCGCTTGAGTTCGCGCCCGAGGCAACTCCGATTCGGCTGCTTTACGCGCATGCACTGGAAGCCCGAGAAGAATGGGAAAACGCAATAATGCAATATTCGGCCGTCCTGCGCTATGACCCCGGTCACGAACCGGCGCGCATGGCGCGCGATCGAGCGCGGCGGACCTTGCAAGAATTGCTCGCCGAAAAACGCCGGCGGGAACAACTTCCCGTTCGCTCGGTGTCGCGCGGCGAAAACTGAATCGCGAACGCGGACGAACTGCCCTTGAAAAAAAGCAGGCGGGCCTTCCTGAGGGAAGGCCCGCCTGCCGAGACATCTGTCGTTCATTCGCTTAGAAGCGGAAGTTAAGCTGAACGATGCCTTCGTAGTCGTAGATGCGCGGGCCGGCGACGGGAATCGCGACCGCGGTGTTCAGGTAGCATGCGCGACCCAACAGCCAGTTAAAGCCGTTCGTAAGAGTGACCTGATCCACGCCATACACGGTATCGTACGGGCTGCGATGATCCAGCGGCGTCAACACGTGAACCTCGGTTTGGAACGCGACGCCGCGGAGGAAGCGGTCGTAGCGGTCACGCATGAGCCACACGCCCGCCGACAGATCGTTCGCGAGGAAGCTGAGGTCTTGCGGGTCCGTCGGCACGAGGAACGAATGGAAGCCCATCGCATAAAAGCGATCGGCATTGTAAATCCAGCCGCCCCAGGGCTGCAGGATGACGTTGCGGCTGATTCCCGCGTCCTCCAGCTGGGTGGGGTGCTCGCCGGTGGGCAACGTGATGAGCAAGCCGGTGCTGAACACATTGCCGGTGTCGTAGTTGTTGATCCAGGCGAATTTCGTCGTGATGGTCAAGTCGCCGAATTCGCTGTTGAACGTGCCGCTGGGATCGCCCTGAAGCTGCTGGAAGGGCACGCGCAAACCGAACGACGCGTTGCCGTCCAGGAATGTTTTCTCGAAGCCGAGCGTCTGGCGGGTAACGCTGAAATTGACCGGATTCGTCGTGTCGAGTAGTCGAACGCCGTCGAAATAGTGGAAGCTGAAGTAGACGCGATCCTGCGGCCGGGGACTTTCATTGTCCGAAACCTTGATCGCGGCCGTGCTGGTGATGATCTGCGTGGCCGAGAAAGTCGATGACCCGGCGCCGCGGATCGTAGTGCCGCGGAGGAACTTCAGTGCCAAGATATCGCCGAACATGGCGGGGTTGAACTGCGACCCGGTGCTGCCGCCGGCACGGGCCTGCTCGCCGAAGATCCCGGAGACCGGCGCCTGCACGGGCGGATTCAATTCCATCTTGGGATCGATCTTCGGATCGACCTTGGGATCGATCTTACCCGGCACATAGGGCGTCGTGGTCGAGGGATAGATTACGGTCGGCGGGCAACACTCGCCCGAACGGATGGTGGCCGGGCGACGGAATCCGACCGGCTGAACCTGTTGGCCGAACGCTTGGCTACCCAAAGCCAGAGCGACAGCCATGCAAATTAATCGAGTCGTCAAACGCATGGACTCCTCCTTGATTCTGATTCGTCAACAAGGGGCCGACTTCCCGTCTGCCGGCCAGAGAGTTGCCTCGGTCGAATCAGGCGAGAACAGCAAACGTCAATGATCCTAATTTCGGCAAGGAAGATACGCCGCGTTAACGACGGAATTCGGAGAATTGTGGAAATCTCGCATGGACGAGGTAAGCTGTGCGGCCTGGGAACATCCTTCTTCAGACCTTCATGATTCGGCGCGTTTGGATTTCGGGTTGTCGACGAAAACGGGCGGCAAGATTGCCGCCCGCTTTCGTCGTGAACGCTAAGCCGCAAGCGGCGCTGTTATCGCGGCCGGTAGCGGATGTCGCAGCCCGCGATGAAAATTCCTTCAAAGGCCTCGCCCTCCAGCGCCGCATCCTCCGTGCCCCCGCGGCCAACCAAATAGACATTGCGCTTGCCCAGCTTATGCAGACTGGTGCCGATGCTCTTTTGCAGACTATTGAGGGTCGTGCTGCGACCGGTCACCTTCAGCAAATTCGTGGTCTTGCGCGGTATGATCTTGGGTTCCGCGGATCCCATTCCTCCGCCTCCCCCCCCTCCGCCGCCCGCCCGGAAGATCTCGAACGAAATCACGCCATGTTTGTCTTGCTTATCGCCCAACTCGGAGAGATCCACTTCCGTCTCGGCCGCGAAGCTGAATTTCTCCACTTTGCCGTCTTTATAAAAACCCGTCAGCGTGTATTCCTTCGCGGGCTCCATTACCCACCAACTCGACTCCATGCGATCGCGACTGTCCCTTTCCTTATTCAAAATGTTGACGCCGTTTACCGTGAGAAGGAGACCCAGCTTTTCCTTCGCCGTCACCTTGATCGCGAATTGTTGGCCGGGCGCGGGCGTGTTTATCATTCCGTGTTCGCCGTCCGGAAGGATGGCCGCGGGAGCATTGTCGACGAGAAGTTGAAAGTCCATGAATTCCTTTATCTGCTCGACTTTGCTGCCCGCGCCAACGCCCATGTCGCCGCCGCCTTGTTGAGCCGTCACGGCTTGCTGGTCGAGTTCGGCCTGGTCGATCTCGCCGTCGCGGCCGATGATTTTCAGGGCGCGTTTCGCGAGTACGAAGCCCAGCCCCATCTCACGCAACGCATCCCGGTCCGTATCCACCGTGATCGGAGTCCCCACGACGCGCAGGGCGAGATTCTCCTTGTCGAATACTTTCACGATGATTTTCGTCTTCGCGAAATCCGGACTCACCTCGACGGTGCCCGTGAGAAAGGCGTCCACGCGAACCGACTTGCTGCCCCAGGCCAAGGGATAGTTGTTGTCAAACAGTTTCTTGCGGCCCGCCGCCGTGTGCCAATTCGCGTTTTTTTCGGCCTTTGCCGCGACGGCGCCCGCACCGCGCGTCACGCCGAGAGGGCGCGCCGGATCGTTGACGTGAATCAGCGCATTTTCCAAACGCGTCGCGACCAGGCTATTCATCTTGCTCACGTTCATGCTGGCAGGCGCCTTGCCTTTTTTGACCTCGAATCGCAAGACCCCGACATTCTTATAGCCTCGTTCCTGCAAATAGTCGCGGATCTTCGCGGCGCCGCCGCCTTTGATAAATCCATCATCCAAGTTGCCGGCGGAGGCGATTGGAACCGCGATCAACGTCACGCCCAATGCGACGGCTAATGCCGCCGCCGAGGCGCTCTTCCGATTGAACATGGGAAACTCCTTGATAGGTCGATCTTAAGGCGCCGATGCACAAAAAAAGCCTATCGAGAATAATGCGACGCCGTCGAATGTTTGGCGCCGAACTTCCCTCGATAGGCCGGGAATAATCGTCAATGCGGACGCATTGGAATAGCCCGTGTTATTTGGGCCGATAGTGAATATCGATGCCGCCGATGGGCACGCCCACGAAGCTGTCTGTCTCAAGCGACGTGTCGGCCGCCGCGCCCGGCAGGATGAAACTGCTGCGTTTCGCCATGGTTTTCAGCGAATTCCCGATGTTTTTCTGCAAGCCGGAAAGCGTCGTGCTCCGACCCGTGACTTTGAGGAGGTTCGAGGTCTTGCGGGGCACGATGCGCGCTTCGCCCGTGCCGCCCATGCCGCCGCCGCCAGCCGCATCCTTGAAAATCTCGAAGGAGATGACGCCGTGGCGATTTGGATCCGCCGCCAATTCGGACTTGTCGGCCTCTGTTTCCGCGACGACCTTAAAGGCCTGAACCTTGCCGTCCTTGTAGAATCCGCGGATCGGATACTCTTTACCCGGTTCCAGCACCCACCAACTCGATTCCATCGGTCCGCGCTCGCTGCCTTCCTTGTTGATGGTGTTGATGCCGTTGACCCGCACCAAAAGGCCAAGCTTTTCCTTAGCCGTCACTTTGATCACGACTTTCTGCTCAGGCGCGGGAGTGTCCATCATTTGGTTGCCCATGCCGTCGTCCGTGAATACGGCGGGGACGTCATCGACGAGAATTTGGAAATCAAGGTATTCCCGGATTTTATCTATGCCGCCCATAACGGCGGTTCCCATCCCCGTTTCCGTTCCCATGCCCGTCCCCATCCCCATGCCGGCCGTATCGATTACGACATTATCCACTTCGGAATCCGGGACGGCGCCTTTGGCCGCGACCTGATTGAAGGCACGCTTGGAGATGACATAGCTATGCCCCATCTCACGCACCGCCTCGCGGTCCGTCTTAACGGAAATGGGAGTGCTGACGGCGCGTAATGCCGTGTTCTTCTTGTCGAAAACCTTCACGATGATCTTTGTTTCGCGATAGTCCGCGCTGACCTCGACGGTCCCCGTCAGAAAAGCGTCCACAGCTACCGGCACACTGCCCCAGGCCAGGGGGTACTTGTTCGCGAATAGTTTGGCGCGTCCCTCGTCCGTGTGCCAGGTGGCGTCCGGATCCTTCACGGCGATACCGGCGTTCCGGGTGATGCCGATCGGGTTTTTAACGTCGTTGACGTGAATGAGCGCGTTCTCCAAGCGCGTGGCGACCTGGGCATTCATCTTGCCCACGTTCATGCTGGGCGCGGCCTTGCCCTTTTTGACTTCGAATCGAAGGATGCCCACGTTTTTATAACCCTGCTCCTGAAGGTAGTCGCGGATACGCGCCGCGGCGCCTCCCTTGATGAAGCCGTCATCGATATTACTGGCATTGGCTGCCGAAACCCCGACGAGGGCCAGCCCCAATGCGAGAGGCAAAATCGTCTTCGGGGTGAATTTCCACGTTAACATGCAAATCTCCTTTGTTGGTCGAACTTAAGTTATTGTTGTCTCTATGCGACGGGCCATCAAGTCTAATGACACCCGAATCCGCTGCGGCAGCATCACTTGGGCCGATAATAGACATCGCAGCCGCCGACGAACACGCCCGAGAAATCGTCCGTGTAGAGCGCGGCTTCGGTCCCCATCCTATCGGGAACAAGGAAGGGTACGCGCTTCTCCGGATTGTGCAATCCACGCAGGAGCTTGTTTTGCACCTGGGCAAAAGACTCGCTCGCGGCCGGCGTTCTCCGCAGATTCGTGGGTTTCCGCGCGACGATGCGCGGCTCTCCCGTACCCGCAGTCGCGGATTTGAAAATCTCGAAGGAGATGATCCCGTGCCGTTCCTGATCCGCGCCTAACTCCGACTTGTCCACCTCGGTTTCGGCGACCACCTTGAACGGGTAAACCTTGCCGCCTTCATAGAAACCGCGAATCAAATACTCCTTGCCCGGTTCCAGAACCCACCAACTCGATTCCAAGCGATCGCGTTCGCTTCCTTCTTTGTTGATGGTGTTGATGCCGTTGACCCGCAACAACAGGCCAAGTTTCTCCTTGGCGACTAATTTGATTGTGACTTTCTGATCCGGCGCAGGCGTATCGATCACCGAGCGTTCGCCTTCCGATTTGAGGCCGGCGGGAACATCGTCGAAAAGAATCGCGAAATCCAAGTATTCCCGAATCTTCGCGAGGTTGTCGCGCTTATCAACGGCCGTACCTTTCACGGCTCCGCCGAGGACGATGTTGTCCACTTCCGAATCCGGAACCGCGCCTTTGCTGGCGATCTGATTTAGCGCCCGCTTGCTTATGACGAAGCCCTGGCCGATTTCGCGCAACGCATCGCGATCCATCTTCACGGCAATCGGCGCTCCCACGGAACGCAGGTTCGTGTTCTTCTTGTCGAAAATCTTGACGATGATCTTCGTTTCTCGGTAATCCGGGCTGATCTCCACCGTCCCCGTGAGGAAGGCATCCACATCAACGGATTTGCCGCCCCACGCCAGCGGGTAGTCGCCCTTGAAAAGCTTTTCCCGCCCTGCCTCGGTGTGCCAATTGGCGTCCGGATCCCTCCTCGCGGCGACCGCGCCGGCGTTGCGGGTGATGCCGATGGGATTCTCCCTTTCCATTACCAAGATCAAGGCGTTTTCCAGCCGGGTGGCGACCAAGCTGTTCATCGTACCGACATTCATGCTGGGCGCCGATTTGCCCTTCTTCACTTCGAAGCGCAGGACGCCGACGTTTTTGTAGCCGTTCTTCTGCAGATGCTCGCGGACGCGCGCCGCCGCTCCCCCCTTCAAATACCCGTCATCCAGATTGCTTGCGCGTGCGACTTGGCCGGCGACCGAAAAATCAATCAAGGCTGCAAGCGCCAGCATAACCATAAACTTTGATTTTCTAGACCTCATAGCCGCTTTCTCCTCGAAGCCAATGTTCTGGGAGGACACGCCCAAACCGGTTGCGAGCGCCGCAACCAAATAACCTTCAACAAGTTAAATAAAACAAATCCAGGTTGTTTCATGCCCTCTACAGGTAAGAGCGAGAATAATCCCCGACGCGGACATTTTTTTGTTCATCCCATTCGCCAAAAGCCGCTCACATCGGCGAATCGAACGCCCAGCGCCCCGAAACGCACGCCCGGCGCCGGCGCTATTTTCGTTTCTTTCGCTCGGCGATGGCCAGATTCCGTTCGATGACGGGAAGAAAGCTCACCGGATTTTGCGGCGTCAACTCCTTCAAAAGGGCACGCACCTTGGGGTCGGGATCCTTCTTGATGTCGTTTCTGAGTCCGTCGAGCCACGCGGGGATGCGCGATTCCAAGCGGTTAAAAAGCTCCTCGGGATTCAATAGACCATCCTTGTCGCGGTCCGCCAAATCGAATTCGTTGGTGAGCGTGTTGAGAATCGCCTGGCTGAACACGCCTCCCACCTCGTCGTCCTTGAAAAACTGGTTGGCGACTTCCAGCGCGAACTGGTCCGGACGACAGGCGGAGATGATAACCGGGCCGACGCCTTCCCTAGTGAGCGCGCGGATCAAGTCGTTTCCGCTCCGCATGTCGGGATTCACCGACCCGGCGTGGCACGCGTCCAAAAAGATCAACTTGTGACACGGAAGGTGCACTAACTTGTCGTAAAGTTCCTTCAGGTTCAGCACCGTGTTTTGCAAATCGCCGTACAGGTCGAAGGTCGCGCACACGAACACAAATTGCCCCAGTCCGACACTATTCTGCTTTACCTTGTTGTAGTCCGCCGGTTCGATCCGCTTTTTCGCGACGAGACCCTTCATTTCCTGGAGCGTCATCTCCAAGTTCAATCCGTGCCCGCCCAGGTGGAAGATGAGCAAGTCGTCCGGCTTCACCTTGCCGACGAGTCGGTCGAGCGCATCGCCCACCGCCTTCGGGGTCGCCTTGTCGTTCTGCAACAGTGTGAAGGGCACGACGGCGTAGGTATTGCCGCCGTATTGTTCCCAATAGCGTGACAACACCTCCGCGTCGTAATCCGCGGAAAGCTCTCGCTGGCGGGGATTGCTCTTGCGATATTTTCCTACGCCGATCATAAGGCCATGCATCGTGGCCTTCGCGCGCGGCAGCGGGTTGACGAGCGTAAGCGCTTTGGCGTCTCCGCGCACGTCGGCTTTGTTGACGCCTTGAACGAGGATGCGGTTGGGACCGCGCCGCAAAAGACTACGATCGATTTCCAGTCCGTCGATCTTGAAGACGCCGATCCTGTTGCCTACCGCGTCCGCCTTCACGACCAGATGCCGATTCACGGCCGCCTTGTCCCAGACCATGTGGCGGTAATCGTTAATCCAAAGAACGACCTTTTCGAGTTGTTGGTTGGCCGCGGAAGTGTTGGGCGCGACCTCGATGGATAACCCAAAGGTCTTGGCGTTGACCACGAGTTTGCTGGCCTCCGTCGCCTTGTCGACCTGCACCGCGACGAGGGGCGGTTCGATGAGCTTGAAATCGCCGCGTTCCACGGTGGACTTGCTCCAACTAGCAAGCGCGTCGCTCACCATCGCGGGTTTATGGAATTTCTCCTTGAATTGTTCGGCGCGAAAAAAACGCGGTGTGCCGGTCACGTCGTATCCTTTTTTGCCCTCGAATTGATTCGCGTGCCAACCCACGAAGAAGTCGCCGTTGGTCGATGTGTCGTAATAGTAGTCCTGCCAACGCCACAGCACCCATTCCTTTTCCTTCGTCGGAAAGAAACGCCAGATGGGGCGGTCCTTGATATTCGTAAGCTGCTCAAGCACGGTCGCGGAGCCAGCCCGTTTCCAGCCCAGATAGATTTCCTTGCCTCCTTCGGGTTGCTGCAATAGATCGAGCGCCTGAGTCGGCGTGCCCATGTTGCCTCCGTACTTTCCGCTGTGATTGAATTTCAATTTGCCGTCCAGCGCCAAAAGGACGATTTCGTCTCCCTTGCTCAAACCCGCTTCCCAAACCGGCGAGCCCAGATCGACCTCGCCGACCAGGAGCTTTCCACCGTTGACGGACAACTGCGCGCCCAATTGGGGATGGCTGGGCCAATCCTCCAAGCTCCAACCGCAAATCGTTTGGTCCCGCGACCCCGTCACCAAACGTTTGCCGTCAGGGGTGATGGCGAGGCTGACCACGACGCCGTCGTGGCCGTTCAGAAGTCGCAGCCGACGCAACCCTTCCTCGCGCAACTCGAACACACTCGCCCCCCACAGATGGCCGACGACAATCCGTGGGGGAGATGTGGGCAGGAAGGTGTAACAACTTGGAAAGCTGTCTTGGTTTTCATCCAGCGGGATCATCAGCACTTTGCCCTTGGGGCTTTGCGCGAACCACTGCGAGGCCGATTTCGCCTTGGGCGTGCTCGTTATTATTTTCCAGCCGAGATAACTTTCTTTGGCATGATGCAGCTTGGCGGCCGATGCCCCTTCCACGAACCGCCTTTTTTCGAGATCGAAATGACGCCAAGCGCCCTCGCCCCGTTCATTGGGACTTGCGGCCGGCATGCGCCGCCGGTCCTGGTAGGCGAGTTGTTTGCCATCGGCGCTAAGTCCAATTCCCCATACGGAACGTCCCGGAGCGCGATTGGCCTGCGAAAATACCATCTGCCCCTTTTTTCGGCTCCACACGCCAAGCTCGAATTCATTGCCCCCGGAAAACACGACGTGATCGCCGTCCGGATGAAACGCCAACGACTCGATGCGATACGTCGCCGAGGGCCCGCTGACCAGCTTCGGCGCCGCGGCCGTCAGATCGGCGAAGTAAACCTTGAACGACATTTCGCGATGAAAATCGGCGCGGGGGTCGATCTCGTGGACCGCCACGGCGAGCGTCTTGCCAAAGGAATCCAACGCCACCGCGCGCGGATAATGATAAAGGGGAAGAAAGACGGACTTCTCCGCCCCGTCTCCCGATAGCGGCCGCGTGACGACACGGTTTGCTCCATTGGGCGCGGCGACCAGCGTCTTGTGATCGGCGCTAATCGCGAATTGGATGAACCGTGTCGCGCCGGGGACTTTGAGGTGGAACACCGAACGGCCGGTCGCGCTCGCGGCGCCGGGCTGATTCGGATTCCATTCCCGGACTTGCCCATATTCGTCGACGGAGACCAATCGGTTCGCGGAGAGATACGTCAGCGCGAGGACGAAATTATCACTCCCTTTCGGCGTGGGGTGCGTTCCCAGATACCGCGTGGTTTGCGTCCCGTCTAAATCCCAGGTCCAAACGTCGCCCAGATGCGTTCCACAGGCGACTTGCTTGCCATTGGGCGAATACGCGATCGACCATATCGTCCCGGCTTTCGCCTTCCCATCCGCTCCTTTCAAATACGGCACCGCTTGTTGGATTTCTCCCGTGGCGCGCTCCAAGACGGCGAGTTGGCTGTCGCGTAATCCATACCCGCCAATCGCCAAATACTTCCCTTGAATATCCGGCGACAACGCCGAGGCGAAAATCGCCCCGCGGCGTTCACGAAAGCTAGGCCAACGCAAGATGCCTTGCGGCGTCCCCGGCGGCGGATTTTCTTCGATCGGGGTCAACTCGCTGCCTGTCCAACGCCAGGTGCGGATCACCTTGTCGTCGCCGCCCGCATAGACGTACCTGCCGTCGGGCGTGAAACGCACGAAGTCGCACGAACCCGTCCGAAAACCCGTCTCGAGCACCAAACCCGGCGTCACCAATTCACGCCGACTCACTTCGGCCTGCGCGCGCACGGTCGCGGGAAACACTGCGGCAACCGAGCAAACTACGATTGACATTAGAAATCGATGACGGCAAATCATGACGCGCTCTCGTAGGGATGGTCTCTTTTCGTAGATTTTACCTTGTCCAACGCGCTCCCACAAGGAGTTTCGAGAATCGGCGCTCCGGCCGGCTTGCAATGGATGCTCGCCTCGGCTTGCGTCGCCGACCTCTCTGGGGCATCATGGGAGACAGACGCATTGCCGCGATCGCTCGTCCCGAGACCCCTACGACCTCGCACGGAAACCTACGTTGGATCACTCGTTTCCTCCAACCCGTGAACTGCACGCGCTGATCGACCGGATTCAGGCGGGCGACCGCCAAGCGCAAAACGATCTGCTCCGGCGCGTCGAACGGCGACTCGGCGAATTGGCCCAGCGCATGCTGCGGGCGTTTCCCAAGGTTGGACAATGGGAGAGCTTCGAAGACGTCTTGCAAAAAGCGCAGCTTCGCTTGTTGCGCGCCCTGGAGGTCGTTCGCCCGGAGACCACCCGCTCTTTCCTCGGCTTGGCGGCGGAGCAAATCCGCAGAGAGCTTCTCGACCTGGCCCGCCATTATTCCGGGCCGCGCTGCGTCAATCCGCGTGTCGCCGATATGTCCGTCGCCGCCCGAGAGCGGGAACCCGGAATCGAACCCACGCAATCAGACGATTCTCTGGGCAACCTCGAACGCTGGCGCGCATTCCACGAAGCCGTCGCCGAATTGCCGATCGAAGAACGCGAAGTCGTTTCCCTCCGCTTCTACCACGGCTGGACTTTTACGCAGGTGGCCGAGCTTTTTAAAGTGAACGATCGCACTATTCGCCGCCGCTGGTCCGCCGCCTGTTTGAAACTGCATTCGCGCTTGGAAGGCGAGGTTCCCGACCTATGAGGCAAGAAACCGCAGCCATGGATGTGACCTTAACCGTTGTCGAGGGACCGCAAGCGGGACGCGTCTTCGTCTTCGACCGCCACGACACGTTTCTCGTGGGACGATCCGTGGAAGCCCATTTCAGCCTGCCCGACGATCCTTATTTCTCTCGCGTGCATTTTCTCTTGGAAGTGAACCCGCCCCTGTGTCGCGTCACCGACCTCAACAGCCGCAACAAGACGTTCGTCAACCAACGGCCCGTCAAGGAAATCGACCTCCACAACGGTGATCGCATCCGCGCCGGACGCACCGTGTTTCGTTTTGCCGCGGCGTCGGCCTCGGCGTCGGCCCCTCCTTCCCCGGAGCACGACGTAACCTTCATCGGCGAATCGATTCCCACTCCCAGCCGCTCCACCGAACCGATTGATTTGCTCGAAGAACAAGAACGCGCCTGGCTGCGCGGCTTGTGCCCGCGCGTCGAACACTACTTGGAACGATTCCCACAGCTGGCGCAGCGCGATCAAAGCGTTCTCGACCTCATTTGCGGTGAATTTGAATTACGCGGCATACGCGGCGAAGATCCCGCGCCCAAAGAATACGAGCAACGCTTCCCCGCCCTCGCCGGCGTGATACGGCTCGCGCTTTCTCAGCTGGGGCGCGACCCCACCGATGCACGTTTCAAAAGCGCCAACCCCGTCGTGCCCGGCTACGAGATCCGGGAGCAAATCGGCAAAGGAGGCATGGGCGTCATTTTTCGCGCCGCGCGCTTGGCCGATGGCGCCGAGGTCGCCCTCAAGACGATTCGGCCCGCGATGACGCCGGACAGTGTCGCGCTCGAGCGTTTCTTGCGCGAAGCGCGCATCCTTAAAAAACTGGAGCATCCGCACATCGTGCGCTTCCACGACATGGGGGAAGCGGACGGCGTCTTCTATATCGTCATGGAGTTGGTCCCCGGGATCGACGCGGCCCGTCTGGTGCGGCGCGAAGGCCCCCTGCCCTTGCCGCGCGCCCTCGCCTTGATGTCCCCCATTCTCGAAGCGCTCGCCTATGCCCACGAACGCGGCTTCATCCATCGCGACGTCAAACCCGCCAATTTGCTCGTTTATCAAAGCGAAAAAGGCGAATCGGCCAAACTCGCCGACTTCGGCCTGGCGCGAACGTACCAGGCTTCGACGTTGTGCGGCCTAACCCTGTCCGGGGAATCCGCCGGCACGCCTCAATATATGTCGCCCGAGCAGATCAAGAATTTCAGCAAAGTCGAACCGCCCGCAGATCAGTACGCCGCCGCCGCCACGATGTATTTTCTCCTTACCGGACAATCGCTCTATCATGCGCTCAATCCAAACGAGTTGTTCGAAAAGATTCTCTTGGAAGACCCCGTTCCCCTAAAATCGCGCCGACCGGATTTGCCTCCGAAACTAGGGGCCATCATTCACAAAGCCCTGGCCCGGCAGCCCGAAAATCGCTTTGCAACCATCCGGGAATGGCTCGCGGAATTGGGACGGTTCGGATCGGTTCGCGAGTCTTAAACCTCTCCGCAAATGCAATGCAGGAAAATGCGACTTTGGACACGTCGACAAGCCTCTCGCACTGAACCCAACGGAGTCCGGCGTGACAACGCCTCACCCTACCGCGGACGAATTGCAGCGCTTTGGGCTGGGGCAGCTTGTGGGCGCCGCCGGGGAAAAAGTCGCCGCGCATGTTGCCGAATGTGAGACATGCTGCCGCCGCCTGCGCGACCTGCCCGACGACACGATGATCCTGCGCGCCCGCGAGGTCCAAGATCTGACGCCGCTGCCAGGGGACGCCTCGCCGCCAAAGGTCGTTCCCAATGCTTCGCCCGACGATGCCATCGCCCAAACGCTGCGCGATCATCCGCGCTACGAAGTGCTGGAACGCATCGGCAAAGGCGGCATGGGCGTCGTCTTCAAGGCCCGCCATCGCCTCATGGCGCGGACCGTCGCCATCAAGATAATCCACCCCAAATACCTAGCCGACCAACGCGCCGTCGAACGCTTTCGCCGCGAAGTCCGCGCTGCCGGCCAACTCGCCCATCCCAACATCGTCGCGGCCTTTGATGCGGAGCGCGTCGGCGCCGACCACCTGCTGG
>Ga0163144_10017199_pt1 | contig 14739 bp, 15 predicted proteins | sample OliLak19BULKMAT1_FD_123175 | JGI IMG/M metagenome (GOLD analysis project Ga0163144, IMG submission 123175) | Freshwater microbial mat bacterial communities from Lake Vanda, McMurdo Dry Valleys, Antarctica - Oligotrophic Lake LV.19.BULKMAT1 | ecosystem: Environmental > Aquatic > Freshwater >... | reverse complement strand
GCGCTGATCGGCGCCAGCAACTTCTTTGAGCTCGCCGTCGCAGCCGCGATCGTGCTCTTCGGCCTCAACTCCGGTGCCGCGCTCGCGACGGTGGTGGGTGTGCTGGTGGAAGTTCCGGTGATGCTGTTGCTCGTGAAATTTGCCAACGCCACCCGCGCACAGTTTCCTCAGGAGATCGGCTTGCCGGCGTCCGGGCCGGCCACTGTCTTGACCAACTGATACAGGAACTCCAGCCCGTCGTAGAATGACTTGACCCGCAACTTCTCGTCGCGCCCGTGTGCATTGGTCTCGCCGGGCGCTGAGAAGATGCCGCTCACACCGAAGGTCGGAATGCCGGCCGCTCGCAGAAACCGTCCATCCGTTGCACCGGTGGACATGGTCGGAATCACCGGGACGTTGTTGAACATCGTTTTCGTAAGCGCCGTGGTCGCGGCGAGCACCGCCGGATGAATCGCCACGGGTGCCACACCGTATCGCTCCTGCGTTCCCAAACGCTGGCGCGGTGTCACCGCGACGACGGAGTCGCCAATCACGCGCTCGAGCGTTGCCTTGACTGCGTCGGCCGTTGAGGTGGGTACAATTCGACAGTTGATGTTGGCCGTAGCCGTCTGCGGCAGCGCGTTGTCGGCATGACCGGCGGCCAACCGCGTGGCCACACAACTCGTCCGCAACATTGACGCATACCGCGGGTCCATCGAGATCAGCGCTGCAGCCTCAGCGTCTTTCGGATTGGCCACGATCGCGCGCATCGCCGCAGCGAGCGAGGGCATTTCCACTTTGGCTGTTTGACTGAAGAACGCCGTGGTCACCTCGTTGAGCGCCACCGGAAACGTGTGGCGCTCAATACGGCCGATCGCATTGGCCAGCTGATAGATCGCGTTGTCCTTGCGCGGCACACTCGAGTGACCACCGGAGTTGAGCGCCGTGAGCGTAAAGTTGACCGGTACTTTCTCCGCCGCCTGCACGGAATGAAAGAACGGCGCATCATCCTTGAGCGTGCCGCCGCCACCCTCGTTGATCGCGTACTCGGCGTCGATCAGCTCTTTGTGATGTTCGATCAGCCAGCCGACGCCATTGCGCCCACCGCCTTCTTCGTCGGCCGTGAGCGCCAGAATGAGATCGCGTTCCGGCACCCAACCTTCAGCTTTGTAACGCAGCAGATTCGCGACCAGCATGGCGGCCATTGACTTGTCGTCAGCGACGCCGCGCCCGAAGAAGAAGCCGTTGGCTTCGTGCATCACGAATGGATCCCGTGGCCAGTCGGCGCGGAACGCAGCGACCACATCGAGATGCGCGAGCAACAGAATCGGCTTGCCGCCGCCTTTGCCACGGTAGCGCACCACGAGGTTGTGCTTCGCAGGCGCATCGGCCGGTCCGAGGATCTGCACATCCTGCGACGCAAATCCCGCGGCCCGGAATCGAGCGGCCATCGCCTCAGCGGCCTGCGTGACGGACCCCACCGAATCGACTGTGTTGATTTCCACCAGCTGCTGGTAGATCGCGCGTGCGACCTGTTGCTGCGGCGTGAGCGTGGTGGGCGCACCGGGCGCGCTGAACTGCGGTTGCGCCGAGAGGGTCGTGGCCAGCGCGAGGCCGGCGGCGAGGCCGAAGAAGGGCGCGTGAGCGGAGGGACGCATGAAACCGGATGTTCGGGGGACGGGAACGGAAGACACGTTCAAGCTACCTCTCGAAGGCACCGCGTCCAGCGCCCGCAGCGCAGGATCCGTCCCTCACGCTTGCCGAAGAGCGCAACCTGAGCACACTTTTCGCGCCACATGACAACTACTGCGAAACGGGAGCCGGGACTCGCTCAGGCGATGATCCCGGTGCTGGTCCTCATCGGACTGCTCGGTACGTCCGTCTATCTCTTTGGCGACGCGTCGTCCTCAGGACCAAACCAGCTCGCGCTGATTCTTTCAGCGATGGCCGGCGCGCTGCTTGGTTGGCGCAACGGCTACAACTGGAATGAGCTGCAGAAAGGCATCGTGCACGGGATTTCGCTGGCGACGGGCGCGATTCTGATTCTCCTGATGGTAGGCTCGCTGATCGGCAGCTGGATTCTCGCCGGCACCGTCCCCACGATGATCTACTACGGCTTGTCGGTGCTCGATCCGTCCTGGTTCTACGCAGCGGCGCTGGTGATCTGCTCCGTGGTGGCGCTGGCGACGGGTAGTTCTTGGACCACGGCGGGCACCATCGGCGTGGCCCTCATCGGCATCGCCACGGTACAGGGACTGAATCTCGGGCTCGCGGCCGGCGCGATCATTTCCGGGGCGTACTTCGGCGACAAGATGTCCCCGCTCTCGGACACGACCAATCTCGCGCCGGCGATGGCCGGAACCGATCTGTTCACGCACATCCGGCATATGGTGTGGACGACGACGCCGAGCATTCTGATCTCGCTGCTGCTGTTCGGTGGCATCGGACTGTGGTTGGGCGGTGCAACCGATGCACCGGAGATCGCTCAGATCCAGGCGCAGATCGCGGGACAGTTTAACGTGAGCTGGGTCATGTTGTTGCCCGCGGCCGTGGTGATCACGCTGGTGGTGCGCAAAGTACCGGCCTTTCCAGCCCTGTTGATCGGCGCGCTCACGGGTTGCTTGTTCGCCGTGGGATTCCAGCGAGAGGCCGTCCTGCGGTTTGTGGGCGAGACGGATCTCACGCCGGCGCTGGCGCTGCTGAAAGGCGCGTGGACGTCGCTCTTTGACGGATACACTTCGACGTCCGGCAATACCGCGCTCGACGAGTTGTTGAGCCGAGGCGGCATGTCGAGCATGCTGAACACGGTGTGGCTCATTCTCTCCGCGATGACCTTTGGCGCCGTCATGGAGACGACAGGGATGCTGCAGCGCATCGCCGCGGCGATTCTGACCTCCGTGCGCGGAACGGGCAGCCTCATCGCGGCGACATTGGGCACGGCGATCGGCATGAACGTGATCGCGTCCGATCAGTACATCGCGATCGTGTTGCCAGGGCGCATGTTCCGGGCCGAGTTCAAGCGTCGCGGTCTGCATCCCAAGAATCTCTCGCGCGCACTCGAGGACGCCGGCACGCTCACCTCACCGCTCGTGCCCTGGAACACCTGCGGGGCCTTCATGGCGGGCACCCTTGGCGTCCCGACGCTCGTGTATTTGCCGTTCGCATTCTTCAACCTGATCAACCCGGTCATCTCGGCGATTTACGGGTTCACCGGTTTTACGATCGAGAAACTTGCGCCAAGCGAGCTCGACGACGATGCGGTCGTCGCGGCATAGCGCGCGACCACCGGTCGCCTCCGTGCGGGAAGAGCGCGCGCGACGGCGGCGCGTTCAGCGCGAGGCCGCGCGACGAATGCTGCGGATCATCAAGGGTGGTGTGAGATTCTGTTCGGCGTGTGGTGCACGCTGAATTGCGCGCACGATCTCCATCCCGGTGGTGACGCGGCCAAACGCCGCAAAACCCTGTCGATCGGGATTGCGTGTGCCGCCTTCGTTGAGCGACGGCTGATTGCCGATGGCGATAAAGAACGCCGATCGTGCAGAATTCGCCGCGGCCCGGGCCATCGACAGGGTGCCGTCGAGGTGCTGCAGCCCCGTAACGCTCGTACGTTCGAGTAAAATTGGAGCGAATCCGGAATCGGGCTGCGTGATGCGTCCGCGCCCCTGAATCACCTCGATGCGGACGGTATCGCGCGGCTGATTGTCCGGCGTGACGGTGCGATGAAACTGACCGCCCGTAAACAATCCCGCATCGATGTAGCGTAGAAAATTTGTCACGGTGATCGGTGCGCGTGCACTGTCAAGCAGCGCACCGATGTCGCCGCGATCGGTGCTGATCACGATGGCGACCATCCCGCGCGGTTGCGCCTCAATGCGTGCAAACGGGAGCAGCGAAAGGGAAAGGCCGATCGCAATCGCACCAGCAGACACGAGGGAGCGCATGAAGACACCGGGGTTTTGAGTGAATTGTCGCACAACCGAACCTGCGGACGCCGGTCGTGTAGAGCAAGAGCATTTTGACACCTCATGTCTCACGGAGACCCCCTTGTCCCGAACGCTCATTCGCTGCGGTGCTTTCCTTGGCGGCCTCGCCGTCTGCTCCACACCCGACCGCGGGGATCCGGGGCCTGCACAGTCCACGAGTAACTCACCGAACGACAATCGCGTCTCGGATTCGATCGTCACGTTAGTGCAGGACACCGCGCCGCTGCGTGTGGAAGTCGACCTCGTGGCCCGGCAGGTGCGTGTGCTCGTGGGAGCGAACGACACACTGGCCGCTCACCCGGTTGCCGTCGGTTCCGAGGAGTGGCCTACACGGACAGGGACGTGGACGATCGGACAGGTGGTACTGAACCCGGAATGGATTTCGCCCGACGAAACGTGGGCGGAAGAAGCGGAACCGCGCCAGCCTGGAGACCCGAAGAACCCGCTTGGCCGTGCGCAGTTGGTCTACGATCTGCCACGCAGCATTCATGGCACAAACAATCCTGCGTCGATCGGCAAAGCTGTGTCACACGGTTCGATTCGCGTGACCAATGATGTTGCCCGCTCACTCGCGCGGATGCTCATCGAACGCACCGGAGCCGGGAACGCTGACTCGCTGATGGCATCAGCGCAGCGGGACAGCAGCGTCAAGAAGGTGCTCGACCTGCCGATGCCGGTACCGATTCGCGTGTTCTGACCGCAAAAGGCAGCGACGGAGCCGGCCGCCTCCGTCGCGCCTTCGGTTCACGGTGCGGGTGTACCGTTGACGGTGCACAGTGCATACCGGGAACCGTGCACCGTCAACCCGTACCGTGCACTGAGGGCGCGATCTCGGCGGCACGCGGCTCGTGCGTGGCGAGGCAGTGGCGGTTGACCGTTTGCCCGTCGTCGCGAGCAAAAGCTCGCGCGGCTCGCGAGATTGCTGCATGCCGAATGTTCATGCGCAGACAGTCCGCGTCGCCGTCATACAGGACGCTCCCATCGCTTTCGACCGCGACGCGACCATCGCGCATGTTGGTACGCTCGCGCGTGGCGCAGCAGCGCGCGGTGCGAAGCTGGCGCTGTTTCCGGAAGCGTTTGTCAGCGCGTATCCGCGCGGACTCACCTTCGGGACCGTCATCGGCAGTCGTTCGGCGGAGGGTCGCGAGTGGTATCGCCGCTACTGGGCGTCGAGCCTTGATGTGCCCGGGCCCCACACCGACACGCTTGGCGCCATCGCCCGCGAATGTCAGATGCAACTCGTGATCGGCGTGATTGAACGCGAGGGCGGCACCCTGTATTGTACCGTGCTCTTCTTCGCGGCCGACGGGACGCTGTCAGGCAGGCACCGCAAACTCATGCCTACGGCCGCTGAACGCCTGGTCTGGGGACAGGGCGATGGCAGCACGATGGCGGCGCTCCATACGAACATCGGCACGATAGGCACCGCCATCTGCTGGGAAAACTACATGCCGATGTATCGCATGCATCTGTACGGACAGGGCGTACAACTTTATCTCGCGCCAACCGCCGACAGCCGCGACACGTGGCTCGCCACGATGCGTCACATCGCGCTCGAGGGACGCTGTTTCGTGCTGTCGGCCAATCAGTTCGCGCGGCGCAGCCACTATCCGCCCGACTATCCGCTCGATGCGACGATCGCGGCCGAAGCCGTCGTCACGCGTGGCGGCAGTTGTATCGTGAGTCCACTCGGCGAGCTGCTGGCCGGTCCCGTGTACGATGACGCGGTAATCCTGACGGCAGATATTGATCTCGCCGACACCGTTCGCGCGAAGTTTGATTTTGATGTCACCGGGCACTACGCACGCCCCGATGTATTCGAGCTGCGCGTCGATACCGCAGCGCGACGGGCCGTGCGCACGTCCGACACGCTGCACGCAGAGACCGACGAATAGCCACACACCGTGATGCTGTTCGCGACGCTGCACTTCCGGAGGAGACGATGGCCTGGCTTGTGCTGTTTGTGGCGGGACTGCTTGAAGTGGGATGGGCCGTCGGGCTCAAATACTCGGCAGGTTTCACGCGCCTCGTTCCGTCGCTACTGACGGCGGCCGCACTGGTCGCGAGCATGGGACTGCTCGCCATTGCGCTACGCACGCTTCCACTCGGTACCGCGTACGCGGTCTGGACGGGGATCGGGACGATCGGCACCGCGCTGCTCGGCATGCTGCTCTTCAAAGAGCCGGCGACCGTCGCACGGCTGCTGTGCATCTCCCTGATCGTCGTGGGAATCGTAGGGCTCAAGCTGGTGACGCCGCCGGTGCCCGAGACGCTCTGATGCGCACCGTTCCGTCCACGGCCCGCAGTATCACCGGCGCGCGCGTCAGCGCGCGAGGACATCGGGAGGGCGACCTCCGGACCTCACGACTTGGTGCCCTGCGCTGCCATCCGCTCGTCCTGCACGGTGAGGCCGATGTGCTTCCAGAGGCCGCGTCGCCTTGCTTCGACGTGGCCGATCGGTTTCTCGCGACTCCCGATTCGCTCACGCGCGCGCCGCCCGATCCCTGACTCGCATGAAGGTCGTCGAACCGATTCTCGCCGTACTGGTTGTCACGCTGGCCGCATTTGTGGCCACGCAGGCCACCGTGATTGGCGGAACAAGCGACGACGAGGCGGCGGGGACGCTGGTGGCCACCACGCAATCGGCTGCGGTTCGCACAGATCGAAACGGGGATGCGGCCGATTCGTTCGCCACCGGTGAATCGGTGGCCATGCCGAGCGGTCGCGCCGAGGGACGACTCAGTGGCGCCCCTCAATACGTACTCGATGTCCCGCGAGACGCGGCGTGGTCGGGCACCGAGATGCGGCGCCGGCTCGCTCAGGGGGCGCAGGGCACCTATATCAGCGAACTGCTGCGCGCGCGTGACTCAGTCATCACGCGCTGGCCCGCCCGACTGGTCACGCCGCTGCGGGTATGGGTGGGCGATGGTGGACTGCACGAGGGCTGGCAGACCCAGTTTCCTGAAGTGGTGCGCGAGGCATTCGACGAATGGGCGGCGACCGGAATTCCGGTGCGCTTCTCCTATGTGCGCGACTCAATCGACGCCGATGTGCGCGTGCGATTCGTGCCGGCGTTTGCCCAGGGAATCAGCGGACGCACGATCTGGAGCCGCGACAATGCGTGGTGGCTTGTGGGTGGCGACATCGATCTTTCGCTGTCCCATCCCACCGGCGGTGCGGTCTCGCCGGTGCAACTCCGCGCGATTGCGTTGCACGAGATCGGGCATCTGCTCGGGCTCGATCACGTGGACGACCCAGCACACATCATGGCGCCGCGCGTGCGGGTGCGTGGTCTCAGTGAGGCGGATCGTACGACGATCCGCCTGATCTACTCCGTGCCGGCCGGCTCGACGCGAGACTGAGTGACGATTGATTGTCAACAGTCAACAATCAACGGTCAACGGTCAACGGTCAACCGCAACTCCCTCGCTGCGCCCGGCGCGCGCGCCGTGGAGATCGCGCTCTCCGTGCACGGTACGGGCGATGGGCGTAATGGGGGATTGTCCTACCAGCGCAGCACCACCGTCCGATCCGGCGCGTCCTTGCGATGAATCCGGAAGGTGAGGGCGCGGGCATCACCCGCGGCTTCAAAGGCCACGCGCACGTCGTTGACCCGATGTACCACCCGACCGTTCGCCGACCGAATCACGTCGCCATCACGCAGCCCGCCGTCGGCCGCTGGCGTGCCACGCAGCACCTTCCACACCAGCACACCCTCGGGCAGTGAGAGCGCGGCGCGCAGTTCTGCACTCAGCGACTTGAGTTGCGCGCCCGCAAAGACCGCGTCGTCGGCGCTGACACTGAACCCGACCATTCCCGGCGACGCGGGAGCGATCGGCGCTTGCGATGCGCCCGACACCGTCACGTTCATGAGGCCCAAGGGAAACGGCGGCTCCACGCGGTTGATCGTAATCGGATTCGTGGTGTCGCGCATGAACATCATCGTGATGCCGGATGCCTGCGCCGCCCCCTGCGGCGCGCGTTCGAACACAAACTCGGTGCGCGACGGTGTGGGCACGGCGGCCACCGCCGGCGGCGACAGCGGCGCTTCCGGTACCATCGTCGCCCGTGCGGTCATGCGCACGGGACTCGAGCCGGGCCGCGTGATCACGCGCACCGCGTGCTCCATCGTGCGCCCCGAGCGGCGCGTGCGCACACGCAAGGTCGTATTCGGCACAAGCAAACCGGTGTAGTCCACCATTCCCGTGAGCACATCCTGATTGTTGAAGGCCAGAATGGTATCGCCCGCCTGCACCCCACCACGTTCGGCCGGCGATCCGGGATCGACCGATTCCACCACGGGATACTCGCAGTAACTCACGATATACCCGGACTGCATGACCTGACGAAACGGAACGCTTGACAGCGACACGCCGAAGTATCCAAGTGCTGGAGCAGGCGTCGCGCGGTCGAGGCGCGCGAGCGCGAGCTCAATGACCCGCTCCACTTGCGGCTCCAGCGCCCGAACGCGCATCGTGACCGCGCGGCGCTCTTCCATTTCCGACTGTACAAACTCACCTCGGCGCGGCGCCGCAATCATCACGCGATCGACGATGCGCGACAGGGAATCCACTTCACGCTGCATGTCGAGCACGCGCGCCGTTGGTAACGTCTGCGCGTTTACGCTGCGCAACGAGCCGATGCGCGCAACCGCATCGAGATCGCTGCGCAGTCGCAACAGCGCCATACCTTCCGGAAGTCGGGTGAGGCGGAGGAACTCCGCGTCGTCTGACTGACAGGAACCGGCCGTGTTCATCGAGGTGGACACAGACACCGCGCGCGGATTCGGCGATACCGCACCGCTGCGCACGACCACGCTCTGCGCCGACGCGATCGACGCGATCGACGCCGAGACCACGGAACCCATCAACACGATACGAACCCCGACGTGCGACATGATCAGAAGCTCTCCAAGACACGATCCACCGGCAGTGACGCGCCCAGCTGTCGCAACGTGGCCTCGCGCGCGGTGTACGCGGCAAGATAGTATTGATTGAGGAGGGGATCCTGTGGTGCTTCATACAGCCCAGCCCGCGACGCGGTCATCATCTGTTCAAGTGCCGAGAGCCGGGCCCGATACACGGCTTGCGCGTTGACCGTGGTGTCGTGCGAGGAGAGCCACAGCGACGCACGCTGATAGTCCCGCTGCGCTCGCTCCAACACACGCGACGCCTCGGCCACCGAGCCGAACGCCTGATCGCTGGAGACCGGCCGCACGCCCAACGTCGTGCGCGAGGGAAGCATGTTGCTCCCCGTACTTGCGCGACCCACCGCGACGCCCGTCGTCATGAGCGCAACCGCGGCCGCGAGCCGCATCAGCCCGCGCCACGAACCACGTACGCCATTCGTGTTTCGCGCGGCGATCCTGGGCGCGGGGCCACGCGGGGTGGTCTCGCGCGTCAGCGGGATGACAACGGGCGAAGCGTCGACCAAGGCGGTGGCGTCGTCGACATCGCTGGACCTCGTGATCAGGCCATCGGCCCGCAACTGCGCGGACAAGGCGCCCCACTCAGTGAGCCCGGCACGATCTTCCGTAGTCTCGCGATGCGAAAGCGCGCACGCGGCCAGTCGGGCAAAGGCGATTCGCTCCCGCGCGCAGTGCGCACAAGCGGTGAGATGCGCCAGTTCCTCAGGCGACGGCGCTTCATGGTCGAGCGCGGCGAGGCGCTCCGGATCAAGGTGTGGCATAGCTTCGTTCCGTTTGAACATCGGTGACGTCAAGCAGCGGCGCGAGCAAGCGACGAAGCTTGGCGCGCGCCTTGAACAACTGCGACTTGGAGCCGCCGGCGGTAATGCCGAGCTCCGTCGCGATTTCTTCGTGCGTGTACCCTTCCACATCGTGGAGGTAGAACACCGTGCGCGCGCCCGGTGCGAGTTGACGGGCGGCGTTTTCGATCGTGGAGGCCAGCATCGACCGCTCTCCCTCGTCATGCGCAACGAGCACGGAATGTTCCTCGATCGGCGTCTCGATGGTGGCGAGCCGCCGAGTGCGCCGCAGCGCATTGAGCGAACGATTGACGGCGACTCGGTGCAACCAGGTGCTGAACTTGGAATCGCCACGCCACGACGGCAGCGCCCGGAAGATCTGAATCCAGACCTCCTGCGCGACATCCTGAGCAAGATCGGGGTCGCCCGCGAGCCGACGGACAATCGCATCCACGTGCGGGCTGTGCTGATTCCACAGCATGCGCATGGCACGCTCATCTCCGTCGATCGCCCGGCGTACGATAGCGGCATCGGTTTCCATGGGTTCCGCTAAATGTGTCACCGTGCGCCGCTTGAAAGGTTGCCGCCGAGAACTCAGGCAACGAAATGCCCCACATGGGGTTGGAAAGGGTTGACGGATGAGCCTGACAGCCCCACTGTGCATCTGTACGTGACGTCTGGGGCGCTGACACTGTCAGGGCAGCATAGGGGTTGCAGGAGGGCGCCACGCCCTGATCAAGCCGCCCCGGGGTGAGGTCCGCCCCGCACGCGTCCGCGCTCTACCTTTCCGAGACTCCCCCCGGTGGTTCTCCTAACCGCACTGCTGACCTTTGCCGCTGCCGACGTGACCGCCACGTCGGCGCGTCGCATGGGCGATGGATTGCCAGCGGCGGCACCGGCGGAAGTCGGCATGTCGGCGGAACGCATGCTCGCCATCGATCGGGTGGTGCAGCGCGGTGTGGTGGCCGGCGGGTACCCCGGCGCTGCCGTAGTCGTGGGTCGCAAGGGCTACGCTGTGTGGTCGCGTGGTTTCGGCACGCTCGACTGGCGGCCGGGCAGTCCCTCGGTGCAGCCCGACGAAACCGTGTACGACCTCGCCTCACTCACCAAAGTGGTGGCCACGACCACGGCCATCATGATCCTGTTCGACGAGGGCAAGATCAGCCTCGATGCCCCGGTGTCCCGGTATCTCCCCGGCTTTACGGGCGGACATCGCGATGCGGTGACCATCTCACAGCTGCTGACCCACCGCGCCGGGCTGCCGGCCGGTCTGGAACTGTGGCGCAAGTATCGCACCACCGCCGAAGCGCGCGCCGCCGTTCTGGCGGCACCCGTACCCAACGTGCCGGGTGCGCGTTACGAGTACTCCGACCTCGGCCCGATGTTGCTCGCCTTCGTGGTCGAAGCCGTGTCGTCGCAGCCGTTCGACGAGTTCACGCAGGAGCGCATTTTCACGCCGCTGGGCATGACCAAGACCGGCTTCCGGCCTTCCGCTCGGCAGTCGAACCTCATTGCGCCCACGGAAATCTCGCCACCGCGCGGGTACCCGCTGCGCGGCGAGGTACACGATGAGAATGCCTACCGCCTGGGCGGCGTAGCCGGACACGCCGGTCTGTTCAGCACCGCGGCGGATCTGTCGGTCTTCGCCCAGATGCTGCTGCAGGGCGGACGGTACGGCAACGCCCGCATCGTCTCCGACGCCACCGTCGCGCTGTTTACCAAGCGCACCGCGGGACGGCGCGCGCTCGGTTGGGATACGTGTGAAGGCGAAGGTGGCTGTGGCCAGCACCTCACGAGCCGAGCCTTTGGCCACACCGGTTATACCGGCACGTCGCTCTGGATCGATCCCGACCACGATCTGTTCGTCGTATTGCTCAGCAACCGCGTGCATGCGCCCAAGGCTCGCCGGCCCGCCACCGTGATCATGGACGTGCGTCATGATCTGGCCGACGCCGCCGTTCTCGCCGTGATGGATGACCCCTCGGGGATTCGCGCGATGCCGGCGGCGTTCCGGGCCGACAGGCAGGTCAACTGGAACACACCGCTGCGCGCCGCCCGTCGTCCCGTGGCCAAGAAGGCGTCGGTTAAGAAAAAGGCCACGGTCAAAAAGGCATCAGCCAGAAAGACGACCAAAAAGTAAGATCGCTCGGAATCCCGAGCGTAACACTCGATGTTTTGGTCTCCTTATGCTATGTTTTCTCTTATGGACATTCATCTGACCGACGAGAGCGCCGCGCCCGAGACAGGCAACACGCCTGAGACCACGACACCGGCACACACGAACGACGTAGCGGCCAACAGTGAGGCCCCAGGCGCGTTTTCCGTCGATCAGGCGCGCCTCGTGCTCCGGCGCGTGAAGGATCCGGAGCTCAATCTCAACATCGTCGACCTCGGGCTGGTCTACGATGTCATCGTTGTGGGCAACGACGTTCGCGTCGACATGTCGCTGACCTCTCCCGGCTGCCCGTCGGGCCCCGAGATCATGGGTGAAGCGGAGAAGGAGTTACGCACGCTTCCGGGCGTCGGTGAAGCGGTCGTAAACCTCGTGTGGAGTCCCGCCTGGACACCCGAGCGCATCGAACCGCGCGTCCGGGCGTACATGGGATTCTAGGCGGTTACGCGTGTGCGCGCAGTCTGCCGGCGCTCGGCTCGCACGGCGCGTACCAACGTCACCACGATCGGCAAGAGCACCAGTGCGCCGGACCAGAGGGCGACGTCGGCGATATTGAACACGACCACCGCGCCTGGAATCTGCATCGCGAGGAAGTCGGGCACACCGCGCGGCTCAACGAGCAGGCTGGCGAGGTTGCCCCCCGCGCCGCCCGCAATCAGTCCCATCGCGAGCACGGCACGACTATCTACGCGCGCCAAAGCGACGACGACGCTGGCGACCAGCGCAATCGTGAGCGTGGTCCCGATCACGTTGATTAACCACGTATAAGGACCAAGCGAGACGCCGCCCGCGGCGCCCGTGTTGAACACCAGCATGAACGAGAACCAGTTGGAGATCACGATCGCTCCCTGGTCCAGCGTACCGATGGCCCATTGCTTCGTGAGCAGATCAACAGCGAGCGCAACGACCGCGATCGCTCCGAATCGAACGTTGAGGCGAGTCGCTGGCGGCGGCGAAAGAACGGGGGTGCTGAGCGTCGTAGACATTCAACGAATCCTCAGATGTCGCGGTGAGCGAGCGGGGCCCGGTTTCGCCCCTGATGAACTTGCTCTGTTGCACCCATCGTGCCGCGATTTGAATGGATGAGAACGCTTTTACATTCTCCCTAAACCATTCTCTTTTAACAACTTCGAAATTCCAGATACTGGATAATCCGCTAGTCTCGCGTGGTGAGCCAAGAGAATCTGTGCGATGGCCTACCAGCAGCTGTAGACAAAACGCAACACCTAAGGACTGCTGCGCTCATCCTACAACATTCAATCCTCTGGGCGGTACGGAGAATCGTCGCCGCCCACGGCTGGGCTCGGCAATTTCACCGAGACACTCGCCGGCCCGGCCGCTGGCTCATCGGGCAAGGCGGGAAGCTGGACTGCGACCGGCACCGTGACTTTGGTCGCAGTCGCGCCGCCGCGTCCGGTGCGCAGTGACTTGAGGAAGCCCTCACCAAGCACTTCCACCTGCCACCGCCGCATCTCCGGAATCTCTTCGAACGCCTCGAGACTGGTTGGCATCTTGCGGGCGACGGCCTCCATGCGATCTCGCGAGCAAAGCACGCCGGGATCAAGCTCGAGCTTCTCGGCAGCCGCGTCGCGAACGGCCTTGAGGCGCCCCACGCGGTCATCAAAGTCAGGATCGCGGTCCCATCGCACCGTCTTCGGAAACCGCGGGAGATCCGCTTCCGGCACCGCACTGCCGCGTCGCACGGCGTCGAGCACTCCCTGCATACGCGACTCCGACATGGAGCGCGGAAAGCCTTTGACTTTCGACAACTCCCCCGATGAGGTCGGCGCCGCCTTGGACAGATCGAGCAGCACTTCATTGCCAGCCACACGGAACGTCGCGCGGTCGAGTTCACGTGCGATGTCATCGCGCCACAGCACCAACTCGCGCAGGCGCGCCAGCTCTCGGCGCGTCAGATCGCGAGCGCCCTTGAGCTTAAGGAACGCCTGCGATTCATCGCCCGTCCACTGCGTGCCCTCGGCGCGCTCGAACTCCTCCTGCGCCCAGTGCCATCGCCCGGCTTTCTCAAGATCGGACCGCAAACGGGTGCGCAGGTCGAGCAGCCAGCGCGTATCGAGCGCCGCATACTCGAGCATATCGGCTGAGAGCGGACGCATTGACCAATCGGCCCGCTGATGCTTCTTGTCGAGTTTGATCCCAAAAAACTGTTCCAGCAGCGCCGCTAATCCGAACGCTCGCAACCCGAGCAACTGTGAGGCGACGCGCGTGTCGAACAGCGCATTGACCTGCCAGCCATAGTCCTTGCGCAGCAACCGCAGATCGTAGTCGGCGTCGTGCAACACCACCTCAACCTGGCGATCCTGCAGGAGTTTGCCGAGTCGCTCCGGCGTGCCGATGGGCAGCGGATCGATCACGGCGTGATGGTGCTCCGTCGAGAGCTGGAGCAGGTAGATACGATCGACGAAGCGATGAAAGCTCGCCCCCTCAGTATCGATGGCAATCGCGCGTGGCTGGCCGAGCTCGGCCAGAAAACGATCGACGGCTTCGATGGAATCGAGGTACAGTGGCGCGACTTGGGGCACAGGGATCTCGGGAAACGGCGCACGATGTGCACGCCTGATGCAAGCTATTCGGGCGGTAGCGCTCTTGGCACGGGGCTCAGGCAATCTTGAGGAGTGGCTCCGGGATAATGTCGTGGCGTTGTCCCTTTGTGTCATTCGCCCTTGCCTCGGCGCGCGGCCCGCAAGTGATTACGCCATGCTTCCCGACACCACTCCAACAGCACCAGTTCCCCCGACCGACAGCGAGTTGCCGCTGGATGATTCGGACGACAAGACCCGACGCGCGCTCTGGCGTTCGGGGGACGTCGCCCGAGGCGCGCTGATCGTACTGGCGGTGTGGCTGGGCCTGCAGCTTCTCTGGAGCGCCAACGCGCTC